>Ga0214917_10007138_pt1 | contig 11392 bp, 9 predicted proteins | sample LL_1208_BB_MetaG_FD_177983 | JGI IMG/M metagenome (GOLD analysis project Ga0214917, IMG submission 177983) | Freshwater microbial communities from Lake Lanier, Atlanta, Georgia, United States - LL_1208_BB | ecosystem: Environmental > Aquatic > Freshwater > Lake | place: USA: Georgia | collected...
TCTTTTTCTCCATTCAGTCGGATTATCAGAACCTAATTTGATAGGGTCATTAATCTTGAATTGTAAATTTTCTATCTTGAATATTTCTTTTTCATAATCGTCAGATGAATTACTTTTCATTCTACGACGTCCTTCTGCAAAATGTTCTCTTAAAATTGCTTCCTCTTTTTCAGCTAACTTAGCAATAATTTTTTGTAAGAATGTCATATTGATTTTTACTTTATTTGCGATATCTAATAAATAGTTATCTGTATCTGTTTGTAATTCAAAAAATACTTCCATATATGCATTGAGTAAATATTCAATTCCATCTTTGTGAATATCAAGTGATGGAAGATGAGGTAAAAAGTCATTACCTAGTAAATAACATAGGAAAATGAAATCATTAATTAAATTATTATTATTTAGTTTAACATCAATTGGTTCAATTAAGTTTTCCATATATTCATTTGTCATTGTTTCAACTATACATTCTTTCATTACTCGTATTGAAACATAATTTAATTTTTCTGAAGGTTCATTTTTATTCATTTGATTAGCTTCACGTAGTAAATAGATATTATCACTATTAGTAGATAGTGCTAAGAAAATTAAATCAGCATCTAGACCATATAGAACATAACTAAAATGTTTATTTTCTTTTTGATTATTTCTAATAAATTGGAGTAATTTATGTTCACCTTCTGATGGAGTATTACATGAAGAGTAAATTACTTGTACTGTTTGTTCTTTACACCATTTAGTGATAGCATGATGTAGTTTTTCCATGAATAAAGTTCCTGGTGTGATAGCACTATTATTCCAAAAGTTAGGTATCGGTTTATCAAACTTCTTTCTTAATCTATCATAAAGATCCCTATCATGAACTGATTTAAATCTTCTACTTCTTTGTTGTTTTATTTTAGCAACTGGTGCAACTCCATCAATTGCAATAAATATTCCTTTTTTAGGTTTGACATAATCATTTAACTCAGAAATATATTTTAATACTTGTTCAATCATTCTACCTTCTAGTTTATCCTGATTTTTAAGTTCAGGATTTTCAGCTAATATTTTAAAACACATTGGATGAATTAAACAATTTGTATCTATCAAAAGATAATCTATATTGTTTACTTCATCAAGTAGTTTACTATTTTCTTCATTTCTCTTTTCTTTTCTTGCTTTTTTCTCTTCATCACACTTGCTTGTGTCTTCGATTAAAAGCTTTTCTTTTTGGAAAACGAAATTAGTATTCTTATAATTTTTCCAAAGCCACAAAAAAAATCCGGGTACACCCATTTTATATTATACTATTAATAATTGAAATAAGTTTAAATAGTTTCAATTTTTAATAGAAAGTAAACACAAAAGATTAACTTAGAGAATGTAATATTGCAGATTCTAATTTGCATATTGATTTAATTTGATTTAGAACTTCAACCTCTTGGTCCATATCAAATACATCAAAAATTAATTCTAATCTAACTAAATATCTGCCATCTACTTCTCTTATTACAAAATTTAATAATTGATAAGTTCCTAATGTTTCTTCAATATCTTCTTCAATTACATACATTAATAATTGATAGTCATATGAATGAATTTTAACTTTAAATTGTCTTTCATACATATCAAATACTTCAACCCATTCATTATCATTTATTTTTTTTAATAATTTTATATTATTAATTAAAGGATTTAATCTTTCTCTATTCTTACAGTCTTTGAAATAATAAAAAAAATGATCAGGTCTAATTGAGGGATGTAATAATTTATCCCATCTATAAACGTTATAATTGTTACAATCTTTAATCATTTTTATAGAAAGTTTATCTATTTTGTGATCTTTATATTTTTCATCCTGATTTAAATAATCATATAATATTTTTTTACTAGGAGGAATCATTATTAATTTACCTTATAAATTTTTTTTGAATTGGTATAAAATTTTATTTAAGCATAATATAAATTAATGCTTTTTTATGTATAAAAAAATTGAAACAAAAACCAATTTATCTATAATAAGATAAGATATGTCTGCTAATATTGTCTCAGTTAATGGACGTAAGTATACTACTACCTCAGCTGTTTCTCAAACAGTAACAGCTCCAGAACCTAAAAAGGTCGAAGGGGTTGAGATTGATGAAACACTAAAAGCACCTGTTTGTTGCATTGTTGGGCATATTGATGCTGGTAAAACTAGTCTTCTAGATAAGCTTCGCAACTCTAATGTTCAAGCAAAGGAAGCAGGTGGTATCACACAACATATTGGTTCTACTTTTTTTCCTATTGATAACATTCGCAAAAATTGTTCATCAATTAAGGGTAAATTCGAAGTAATTCATAAAATTCCTGGTATTCTTATGATTGACACACCTGGTCATTCTGAGTTTCAAAGTCTTCGTGATGTAGGAACCAGTATTTGTGATCTAGGTATTCTAATTATTGATATTGAAGAAAGTGTTCAGGAACAAACAAAAGAAGCAATTAAACTATTGAAAGAAAAAAATATTCCATTCATTATTGCAGTAACAAAGTTAGACAAGATTTATGGATGGACAACTACATCATCTTCTAATCTTCGCGGAGCTTTGAAAGAACAATCTAAAGATGTAGCTATGATTCTTGAATCTAAACTGGAAGATATTAAATATGACCTTTCCAAAGAAGATATTAATGCTGAATTTTATTTCAAAAACACTAAACCAGAGAAGGTTTATTCTATGATTCCAGTTTCATCAAAAACAGGTGAAGGTATTGCTGATCTACTCGCATTACTTGTCTACATTAGTCAAACTTGGATGATTAAGAAATTAACATACAAAGAAAAGGTTAAATGCACCATTATGGAATCAAAATATGACCAACATTTAGGTTACACAATTGATGTCATTTTAAGTAATGGAACTTTAAATGTAGGTGACAAATTTGCTGTTGCAACATCTGAAGGAGCAAAAATTACAACTATTCGAAATATTCTAACACCTACACCAATGACGCAACTTGGTAAGAAAACTCAATGGTCCTATCATGATTCTGTCAAAGCATCTATCGGTGTAAAATTAATTGGTTCTAATTTAGATGGAGTTTATCCAGGAACACATTTACAATCTATTGATGCTACAGTTTCTGAAGAAGAAGCTGTCAAACTCGTAAATGAAGAAATTGATAAAGTTTGGAAATCGTATGTTTTTGAATCACCTGGTGTTTTCTTCAGTGCTCAAACATTTGGCGAGCTAGAAGCTGGGTATTCTATTTTCAAGAAAGCAAGTATCAATGTTGCGGGAGCTTATATTGGTTCACCATCAAATAAAATTATCGACAGAATTTGTATGAATCTAGATGGTAAGGAAAATGAAAAACTTCCTGAAAACCGAATGTATTTCTACTTTGGACCATTCAATGATGCATCTGTCGAAGAGTATGCAAAAATTAAAGAAGTTAAACTTATAACATCTGAAGTGATTTATAATCTAGTAGATTTCTACAAAAAAGAACGGGAACAAATCATTAAATCTCGTCAAAACTCAAATACCGAAGTTGTATTTCCAGTTCAACTGAGTATCTTGAAACAATACATCTTCCTCAAAGGTGGAAATGAGCATCTACTTTTTGGCGTAAAAGTGAAAAAAGGAACTCTATACAAAAATACACCTATCGTTGTAGTAGGTAAAAATGTTATCTTGGGTAAAGTAACCAACATTCAATTCAACCATAAAGACCAAGATAAAGGATTAGAAGGTCAGGAAGTTTGCATTCGGCTTGATAATCCAAACAAGCTTACATATGCTCGTCATTTTGATGAATCTGATATGCTAATCGGTAATATGACACGTGACAGCATTGATGTTCTAAAACGCGATTTCAAAGATATGGTTCCTAAAAAAGATTGGCTCCTAGTCATTGAACAAATGAAAATTCTTGGAATTGAGAAGAAATAAACATTGAACTCAATATATTCACTTAATTTTTTTATTATGTACTAAAAAAATTGAATAAAAATACTTATTAGGTATTATCTTATTTGATATGCAATGTCCATTATGTAATTGTGATGTTACTTCCGATAATACTAGTGAGGTGCCTGGAATTAGATATGGCACATTTATTAACAATATTCTTTATTGTAGTGAATGCTGTGATGTGGCATACTTCGCAGAAGACATGAACAAGTCAACACCACTCAAAAATAAAGAATCTGCTAATAATGAAACAGTTAAGGTTGAACCAACTCCTGTAAAAACTACTAATGTTATCCATTTCTATTGTTCCAAGTGTAAATGTCAAGCATCTGGTTCAAAATGTGATACATGTGGAACCCAAAACCCCCTCTTTAAGAAAAGGAAAAAGTAGTTTAACTGGGTTTTAAATTTGTTTATAAAAATCTTAATTAATATAATTAAATGATAAATTGGACGAAAGTTGATGAGGAAATAAGAAAATGTGATTATAAGTATGCATTAATATTTAAATTTTTTAATTTAATGGAATTTTTCGATGATAAAACAGCATCTATTTTATTAAGATTAATAGTTAGAAATAATATGGATATATTTATTAATTATCCTTTTTATATATTATGTAAATATATTCCAAAAGAAAGATATCCAGAAACAATTGATTTTATAATTTCTTTTTATGATTTAGTAAAAGAAAAAATAAAGATAACTCTTTTATTATCAAAATGGTACATTGCTTATAAAAATGAAGATTTTTGGAATAAAGAAATTAGTAATCAAATAGAAGATCTAATATTTTTAAAACATTACATTCAAGCATTAAATGATACATCTTTTGGAGGTATTTCGTTTGGAATCAAATTATTACCTATATTAGAATCTAATATAAATAATAGTAAAGAAGAAGCAATAAATACTGCAATTGAAAGATTGGGTTTAACTTATCAAAAATTAGGTGAAAGTTTTTTTAAATTAGCTAAGATTCCAATTATGACTATTGGTGAATTCAGAAATTTATCTAACGAAGAGATAGTTAGATATGTTAATCTAGTACATTTAAAAACAATTGAAATAATATCACAAACAATTGATTTTTTTGAGAAATATTTAATGATTAACCTTAAAATAGATAATTTATTAAATCCATTTTATGTTAATATAGTTGAAGACACAACAATGCCTGATGATATTGAAGATTTATCAGTTTTATTTTAATGAAATATAAATAATCTTAACCAGATGCAAAAATCATAGTACCAGAACCTTTTTCTACAACGAAAAAATTATAACATCTTGCATAAAATTTTAAAATTAATCCAACTAAATTTGGATTTAATGATGTTTTAAAATATTCTGCAATAAAATTTTCATTCATTGTTAAATTAATTAATTTACCTTTTAACATTGTAAAATTAGCTGTACCTGAAGGTTGATTTTCTTCAGGGAATAAACCAAAATTATAAGCATTTACACCATCTGGTAAACTATTATTATAATATTGATAAGATTGGAGTTGATTGTAAAATGTTTCGTTGAATATTTGTTTTGTTATTTGTAATTGATTTAGTGAAACAGTAAATGTATTATAAAATTTATTATTGAAGAAATCATTGTAATTAAAAATATTATAGCATTTACCATATTCAGTTAGACCATTAATGAATAATTTAGGTTGGGTAAACCAAATTAATTCTTTGACTGGTCTATCAATACTTAATTCATAATTTTGTAATAATCTTCTATCAATATCAAATATATTTTCTTGAAATAATTCAACAACATATTCTAATTTTGAAGAAGCAAATTTATTTCTTTCTAAATCATCCAAGTAAATAGATTCTGTAATTAATTTCAAAGATGGTTTACTTACTAAGCTATAATATTCATTAAAGTTATTTAATGAATTTCTATCTAATATTTTTAAATTTTCTTCAGTAGCAAGATTACTAGTTCTAAAATTTTTTTTATAAATAATCCATTCTTTTAATGTCATTACTTTTTCACCATTTACAGTTATTCCATATAAATCTAAAATATCAGTTAGAACATCATTTTTATCATTAGCAGATAGTGATGGATATTTTAAAGCCATTAACTGATAATTTATATTAGAACAAGTTATTGAAGATATTAAACTATCAATATCAAATGAAATTTCATCTACATTCAATCCTGATATAATAATTGCATCATATGGAATAGATAATTTTAAGAAGTTATAATATTCTTGTTCTAAATCTTGGAAATATAAAAGACTTTTTAATTTATTTAATTTTAAATTTATATTCACCGATGAATTAGACATTGCTACAGTAGGAAGTGCGCAACCAATATCTTTACAAAACCAAAAATTTAATGGCAAAATTAATGTTTTTTTCTTCTTTTTAATATTATCAAATGAATTTATATCATCATTTACACCTATTATTTTTTCATAGTTTTTCATGTATTCTTCTTTTAAATGATGCATTTGATAAATATATGATTGTTCTGCACTATATGATTCTACAATTTGACCTCCTATTTCTACTTCAAAATCAGTAAAATAAAAATGTGCTAAATTATCTATCCATGCAAAATTAACATTTGAGTTATTTAAGTTATCATATTCTTTTACGTAGAATTTCCAGTTTGAATGATAATATTTTAAATTTTTAATCATATTTGTATAATATGATTCAATGTTATTTCGTAATGTTGATACATAGATATGAATCGTTGAATCATAATCTTCATAATCATCGGGAACTATTAATTTACTTAATTGTAAAATATAACCAGTTAAATTAATTTCTAAAAATACATCATCGAAAATTAAATTTACTAATTCATCTTTAGCTTTTTTATATTTTGAATTGAAACGAGTTACATTTAGTTTTAAAGTATTTAAATTGATATTAATAGAGTCTAATAGTTTAATTAGAGTTTGATATAATAAAATTTCAATAGAACAAAACTTTTTTAGATTATCATATAATGTTTTCCATTTATTTATAGTTTTGCTAATATTCGACAATTCATTTTGTTTTAAACTTTTTATTGTAGATATCTCCGTAAAACTTAAACTTGGAATTTCTATTTCAATATAACATTTTGAAATTAAATCCGAAATATTATTTAACTTAAATGAAACTTTATTATTATATTCGGCTTGTTGATCTGGGTAAGTTTGAATCATTTCTATACCAAATATTGTATGTCTTCTATATATTTTTCTAAAAAAAGTTATTTGAGGCGTTTCAGTTAAATAACTATCCTGTCTTCCTGTTGTTACAAGTTGAATTAAACCTCCGGTCATTATAATTTAATTACACTTAGGTTTTAAATTATTATAATCATTTTAATTTTAAAAATTAGTTTAAGTTAGAAATTTTTTTGTTAATGTTTCCCAAAGAATATAACTAGCTGAAAATGAAAAACTTTCATAAAAATCATTTAAAGTGAAAACATTATATATCAAATTTACAACTATATAATCAACAGTAAACATTTTAATAACACCATATAAAAGAATTTGATGACTATTAAATTTCAATAAAATATCTTGTAAAAGATAATCTGGAATGACATATCCAATTAATATTAAAGCCACTTTAATCAAATATAATTGTTGGAAACCAACAAATCCATGTTCTAAATAATTTCTTATTAAATGTGATACTAAAAATAACACAGCGAATCTAAAAAAGTTTCTTTCATGTTTTTTAATTGAATGATTATTTTTATTAACTATTTCTAAATCATCCGCTAATATAGTGAAAATAACATATGCCAATAAAAAACTAAATGCAGAATATAACCAGGTTTCTGTGAAAATTTCTTTACCTCGTAAATAATAATCAATTATTTCAGATGTTATTACAATATGTGTTACAAATAAAAATCTAGTTTTTGCACCTTCTATCTGAAGTGTTGAAAGCATATTAATTAATAATAGATTTTAATTATGACAGTATTTATCTATTTAGAGTGTGTTTACATATAATAAATATATTTAATTTAGTTAATGAAACTATTTGATTTTAAATTTTTGATACTTTTGGCTTTAGCCTTGGTAATCTATTTTATGTACAGAGAATTAGAAAATCAACGCGATAGAGTAAGCTATTGTGAAGAAAAAATTAAACAAATTTTGCAAAATAATGAAAAAAATACTTTAGAAAATAAAGAAGTTAATCAAAAAAATGAAGAAATAACTCATCAAAATAATAAACAAATAACTTTTGAGAAACCATTAAATTTAGTTTTACCTACAAAAACCTTGGTTCAACAAGATAGTGTCGAAGAATCTTCATCAACAATAACTAGTGAACAAAAAAATGTAATAAAAAGTAATGATGATAGACTAAGAGATTCTGAAAATAAAATAGTAGAAATATATTCTAATGATAATGATAATGTTCAAGAAACTACTATATCAGATTCATTAGTTAGCAATAAAAAAAGTATGTTAAATTTGACGAAGGACTTGAATTTATCAAAAGAAATGCATTCAATAGTAGATTCAATTGATGAAAGTGAATTAGATGAAGAATCTGTTGGAGACAAAGATGATAATGAATCTGATAGTTCAATAAATAATGATAAAAAATCACATTTAAGTGTTAGTGAAGATCATTGTGAAGATGATGATGGTGAAGACTATGTAGATGAAGAAAATGATACAGATGAAGATGATTCTGATGATGACGATGAAAATAATTCTGATGAAGAAAAAAATAAAAATAATTTAGATACATCTGATGAAGAAGAAATAGATTTAGAAAAATTAAAAAACCAAATGAAGGTAAATAGTGAATTAATTATGCAAAGTTCAGAAGATTCAAATACAGAATCAGATAATAATATAGAATTAGAAAAAGTGTTAGATGATTTAAATAAAGAAATTGACGACGAAGATTCAAATAAAAATCAAAAAAAATATGATCTAAAAAATTTAACAGAAATGAAAATTAAAGAATTACAAGAATTAATTAAAAAAGAAAATTTAAGTTTAGATAAAAAAATTAATGGCGTTACAAAAAAAAAGACTAAACAAGAATTAATTGAAGAATTAAGTAAAATTTAAAAAAATATCTAATTATAATTATATAATGGACAATCGCTATTGGGAAAATGGATGCCCTGCATTAATGCAAGATGGGCGTTTCTTAACAAATTATGTAAGAGGTGCTGTATTCGACCAATTCGTAAGAAATGTAAATGAAATTAAATCATCTACTGAATATCGTCAATTTTTACAAGCAGAAGGTGATAAAATTTTAAACAGAGAAAGAGCTTATTTAATCAAAAATAACACTTGTGAAGTAAATGGTAAATGTGTAACTTTAAGTGGAAAAGGCCCTCATAATGTAATTCCTTGCCATTCATGTGGTAACAAACAATAAATATATTATAAACAATAAATATATTATAATCAATAAATATTTAATTATTGTCAATAGACTAAAATTAAATATATTTTTAAATATACAAATTATTTACGATTAAATTAAAGGAAATATCCCATTGGTGATTTAATGGGGAACCACTTAAATCCATATTAACATAGAAGACATTTTGTGATACATCATAATTAAAGCGACCATGTGTTATTGTAGCACCTGTTTGACCAAACAAATTTAGATTTTCTATTGAATTATGATTTTGTAAATAATTAAATGCATAACTACTTTCAGTTATTATAGAAAATTTTTCAAATGGACCATTTTTTTTTACAGCTTTTAAAACTCCTTTTAATTGTAAAAGAGCATTACATGAAGGATCGTTGAAGAATGAGTTGATGGTCATTAAATTATTATATTGCGAAACAGCAAAATTATCTTTGAAACCAGTAATATAAAAATCTTGCTGTATTCTAGAATTATTAATTTTAATATCAATTGTGTTTAATGAAGAATCAAAATTTATTTCAGATAAATTTCCTAATTTTAGATTATTTAATGATGAATCAACTATAATATAGTTATAAGATATATCCTTTACGATAAATGCATCTGATAAATCACTTAAATTCAATTCAACTTGAGGACCTAGTTTGACAATACTATTAGATGAATCAACTATGATATAATTATAAGATATATCTTTTACAATAAATGCATCAGACAAATCGCCTAAATTAAATTCAATTTGAGGACCTAATTTCAATAAACTATTTGATGAATCAACTGTAAAATAAATATTGGATGAATCTTTGATAACAAAAGCATCATTTAAATCTTTTAAATTAAATTCAACTTGTGGAGCCATGAAAATTTTATTATTAAATGCATCTACACGAATGAATTCATTAGAACTATCTTTAAATAAAACACCATTTGATAAATCAGGCATAGTAATCTGTAATTGTGATAAATTAAAATTACCATTAATAAAGAAATCAGCATTAATGGTTACACTATTACCGCTTTGATCAACAATTATGAAATTTGTTGTATTATTTTTAATTTTAAATTCATTTAAATTATTGGAAATATCAATAGAATTATCTAATATTCTTGTTTCTGTTACTTTATTTCCTGTTGGCATTATATTAATAAATATTTAAAATAAATTATGACGAATTTATTTTAATAATTTAGATTGAAATACTTTCTAAACTGATATTCCAATTAGTATCTTTAGGTAATGGATTATTTAAATCTATTCTTAGGTCAATAGTATTAGAAAACAAAATATCATTAATTGTCCATAAAGGATTTGATGTATATAGATGATTTACAAAAAATGTTACTATATTATTTACACCAATACCTTTAGAATATCCATTAAATGTCATACTCATTATATTATCATCTAAATCTCTTGATATAATTTTACCAGTAAAAGTATTATTTTCACCCGAAGAGTTTAAAATATCTTTTAAATAGATGCTTTTATTAGAATTAGCATCTATACTTATACTAGTTAAGTATTTTTTTTCAAAATAATTAGCATAATTTTTTTTAATGCTATAAACAATTATTGGATTTGAGCTTATATCTTGCTCAGTTATAGCAGATATATTTAATGTTTTATTAAAACTAATTTCTGGTTGTTGGTTTGATAGTTTTAGATTAGCAGAACTATCAATTAAATTATTATTAATAGATACAAAATTATAAGATACATCCCCTATATTTAATGATTTACCATCAGGTATAGATATTTTTGGATTATTATTTAATATAGAAATATTAGCAGATACATCAATAGAAGTTTTATTAATGGATAAATAATTATATGAAATATCTCCAAAATTTAATGATTTATTATCATTGAATGTTATTTTTGGATTAGTATTTGTAAGATAAATATTAGCGGCTGATTCTAATGTAGTTTTATTTATTGTAAGAAAGCCGGTAGATCCTTCTCTGAATGTTAGTTTAGTATCGTTTTGAAAACTAATAAATGGGTTTTGTTGATTAAATGTATAATTTGCACTTGTATCGACAACTATATCATTAATC
>Ga0214917_10007139_pt1 | contig 11391 bp, 8 predicted proteins | sample LL_1208_BB_MetaG_FD_177983 | JGI IMG/M metagenome (GOLD analysis project Ga0214917, IMG submission 177983) | Freshwater microbial communities from Lake Lanier, Atlanta, Georgia, United States - LL_1208_BB | ecosystem: Environmental > Aquatic > Freshwater > Lake | place: USA: Georgia | collected...
CGCTCGCGCGAAAAGTATTTCTGGCAATCGGTGATCGGACTGCTGGCAGCGCTCTATCTGGTGTTCAGCATTTCCGAAAGCTCCAACCTCCGGGTGCTCGAACTGTTCGTGTCCTGGGTGAAGTCGGGCTTCGATGTGGACTTGCCGCCCAAGGCCGGTCTGCTGGTGCCGTTCTTCAAGGAAATCAGCTACCCGCTGGGTGTGTTCGGCTTTGTGATACTGACCTATCTTGTGATCGTCGGCTCGAGCAATGCGGTCAACCTGACCGACGGGCTAGACGGCCTGGCGATCATGCCGGTGGTGATGGTGGGCTCGGCGCTCGGCGTATTCGCCTACGTCACCGGCAGCGCGGTGTATTCGAAATACCTGTTCTTCCCGTACATCCCGGGCTCGGGGGAACTGCTGATCTTCTGCGCGGCCATGGCCGGCGCAGGGCTTGCGTTCCTGTGGTTCAACACCCATCCGGCGCAGGTGTTCATGGGTGACGTTGGTGCCCTCGCGCTCGGCGGCGCGCTCGGCACGATCGCGGTGATCGTGCGCCAGGAGATCGTGCTGGCGATCATGGGCGGCATCTTCGTGGTCGAGGCGCTGTCGGTGATGCTGCAGGTGACGTATTTCAAGTACACAAAGAAGAAGTACGGCGAGGGTCGCCGCATCCTCAAGATGGCGCCGCTGCATCACCACTTCGAGAAGAGCGGCTGGAAGGAAACGCAGGTGGTCGTGCGTTTCTGGATCGTCACCATGCTGCTGTGCCTGGTGGGGCTGTCCACCCTGAAGCTGCGCTGAGATGACGACGACGCTGCTCCACGATCAACCGGTGCTCGTGCTCGGGCTGGGCCAGTCGGGCCTGGCGATGGCGCGCTGGTGCGCGCGCTGCGGCGCGCAGGTCACGGTGGCCGACACGCGCGAGGCGCCACCGATGCTGGCGCAACTGCGCGAACAGGTACCGCAAGCGCGTTTTGTGCATGGCGCGCTCGATGCGTCGCTGCTCGAGGGCGCCGCCTGCCGCGCCGTCTTCCGCAGCCCCGGGCTCACGCCGGCGCACACCGAAGCCATCGAACGCGCTGCGCAGACCGCGAGCCTGTGGGTGGCGGGCGAGCTCGGCCTGTTCATCGAAGGGCTGCGTGTGTTGCGCGAACAGCAGGGCTATGCGCCGAAACTGCTCGCCGTGACCGGCACCAACGGCAAGACCACCGTCACCGCGTTGACCGGCCATCTGCTGCGGCGCGCCGGTGTGCCGGTGGCAGTGGCCGGCAACATCGGCCCCACGCTGCTCGACACGCTGGGCGCTGCGCTCGATGCGCAATCGGCGGGCACGCCGCTGCCGCGGGTCTGGGTGCTGGAGTTGTCAAGCTTTCAGCTCGACGGTGTGCAGGGCTTTGAGCCGCATGCAGCGACGGTGCTCAACCTGTCGCAGGACCATCTCGACTGGCACGGCAGCATGCAGGCCTATGCGGCTGCCAAGGCGCGCATCTTCGGGCAGCAGGCGCTGATGGTGCTCAATCGCGACGACCCGCTGGTCATGGGCATGCTGCCCGAGCCGATCAAGGCCAAGGGCGGACGCATGCAGCAGCGCGCGCATCTGGGCTTTGGCACCGGCATGCCAGCCCATCCGGGCGACTACGGCCTGGAGACGGTCAACGGCATGACCTGGCTGGTGCGCGCGCACGAAGCCGACGAATCCATCAAGCGCCGGCATGACGAGCAAGCCGAGCTGCATATCCAGCGCCTGATGCCAGCCGAGGCGCTGCGCATTCGCGGCCGCCACAACGCCACCAATGCGTTGGCGGCGCTGGCGCTCGCCGCATCGACCGGTACGCCGCTGGCGCCGATGCTGCATGGCCTGCGCGAATACCGTGGCGAGCCGCACCGTGTCGAGCCGGTGGGCATCGTGCGCGAAGTCGAATATTTCGACGACAGCAAGGGCACCAACGTGGGCGCGACGGTGGCCGCGCTCGAAGGCCTGGGCGGGCAGCGCGGGCTGGTGGTCATCATGGGCGGCGACGGCAAAGGCCAGGACTTCTCTCCGCTTGCGCCTGCGGTGGCGCGGCATGCGCGTGCGGTGGTGCTGATCGGGCGTGACGCGCCGCTGATCCGCGCTGCGCTGCAAGCCACCGGTGTGCCGCTGCACGACGCTGCGAGCATGGAAGACGCGGTACATCAGTGCGCCTCGCTCGCGCAGCCGGGTGATGCGGTGCTGATGTCGCCGGCTTGCGCGAGCTTCGACATGTTTGACAACTACCCGCATCGCGCGCGGGTGTTCCGGGCCGCGGTGGCTGCGCTCGCGCACGAAGCGGGCATCGATCTCGAGGCGGGCGCATGAGCGAAATGGCGTCGCGCTGGAGCTACCTGTGGTCGCGCCGCAAGGGCGGCGATGGCCATGCACCCTACATGCCATCGAGCACATCGGCAGGCGGGCAGATGCAGCTTGACCGCGCGCTGATCGCGGTGGTGCTGGCGTTGCTGGCGTTTGGCACGGTGATGGTGTTCTCGGCCACGGTGGCCTTGCCCGACAGCCCGCGCTTTGCGCGCTATTCGCACACCCATTTCCTGTGGCGCCATGTGATGTCGGTGCTGCTTGCGCTGGTGCTTGCGAGCGTGGTGTACCAGTTCCCCACGCGGGTGTGGGAGCGCTGGGCGCCGTGGCTGTTCGTGGCGGCAATCCTGCTGCTGATCGTGGTGCTGATCCCGGGCATCGGCCGCGGCGTCAATGGTGCGCGGCGCTGGATCCCGCTTGGGGTGATGAACTTCCAGCCTTCCGAGCTCGCCAAGTTCGCGGTGCTGCTCTATGCGGCCGACTACATGGTGCGCCGCATGGAAGTGAAGGAGCGCTTCTTCCGTGCGGTGCTGCCGATGGCGGTGGCCGTCGGTGTGGTGGGGCTGCTGCTGCTGGCCGAACCCGACATGGGTGCGTTCATGGTGATCGCGGTGATCGCAATGAGCATCCTGTTCCTCGGCGGCGTCAATGCGCGCATGTTCTTCCTGATCGCCGCCGTGATCGTGTTCGCCTTCGCGATGATGGTCTGGCTGTCCGAATGGCGGCGCGAACGCATCTTTGCCTACCTTGACCCCTGGGATCCCAAGCATGCGCTGGGCAAGGGCTATCAGCTCTCGCATTCGCTGATCGCGATCGGCCGTGGCGAAATCTTTGGTGTCGGACTTGGCGGAAGCGTCGAGAAACTGCACTGGCTTCCCGAGGCGCACACCGACTTCCTGCTGGCCGTGATTGGCGAGGAGTTCGGGCTGGTCGGGGTGGTCACCGTGATCGGCCTGTTCGTCTGGCTGGCGCGGCGCTGCATCCACATCGGCCGCCAGGCCACCACGATGGACCGCATCTTTGCCGGCCTCGTGGCCCAGGGCGTGGGCCTGTGGATCGGCTTTCAGGCCTTTATCAACATGGGAGTGAACCTCGGCGCGCTGCCCACCAAGGGGCTGACGCTGCCGCTCATGAGTTACGGCGGCTCGGCCTTGCTGATGAACCTGATCGCGATCGCGGTGGTGCTGCGCATCGATTCGGAAAACCGCGACATGATGCGTGGAGGCCGTCCATGAGCGCCTCGCGTCATCTGGTGGTGATGGCAGCGGGCACCGGCGGCCATGTAATTCCGGGTCTTGCGGTGGCGCGCGAAATGCAGTCGCGCGGCTGGACGGTGAGCTGGCTCGGCACCACCACCGGCATGGAAAACCGGCTGGTGCCGCCCACCGGCATCGCGCTGGATGCGATCGCGTTTTCGGGGCTGCGCGGCAAGGGTTTGTTGCACACCCTTACTGGCGGTTTCAGGCTGCTGATGGCGTTCTGGGCCTGTCTGCGCATCTTGCGCCGCCGCGGTGCGCAGGCGGTGCTCGGCATGGGCGGCTATGTGTGCTTTCCTGGTGGCATGATGGCATCCTTGCTGGGAAAACCGTTGGTGCTGGTCAATTCCGATGCGTCACTGTTGTTGAGCAACAAGGCCCTGATTCCGGTGGCCGACCGCATCGTCTTCGGTTTCGACGGCCCCGCCGCCCAGCGCGTGCGGCAAGGCGTGGTCACCGGCAATCCGGTACGCGCCGACATCGAATCCATCGCACCGCCCGATCAGCGGTTTGCCGGTCGCAGCGGCCCCTTGCGTCTGCTGGTGGTCGGCGGCAGCCTGGGTGCCCGCGTGCTCAACGACACCGTGCCGCAGGCGATCGCGCAAATCGATGCGGCCGTGCGGCCGCAGGTGCTGCATCAGACCGGCGCCAACGATCAGGCCCGGGTGCAGGCGGCCTATGCGGCCGCAGGCATCGACGCGCAGGTGCTGCCCTTCATCGACGACATGGCGCAGCAGCTCGCGCAGTGCGATCTGGTCATCTGCCGTGCCGGCGCGATCACGGTGAGCGAGTTGTGTGCAGCCGGGGTGCCGGCGGTGCTGGTGCCGCTGGTGGTCAGCACCACCTCGCACCAGCGCGACAACGCGCAGTGGATGGCGAAGGCCGACGCAGCGATCCATCTGCCGCAGGCCGAGCTGACGCCGGCGTCACTTGCGCAGTTGATCGCCACGCTGAGCCGCAACACGCTCCTGCAGATGGCGCAGCGCGCGCGCGCACTCGCACGCCCGCAGGCAGCAGCGCGGGTGGCCGACGAGATCGAAAGACTGGTGGCCGCATGAAGCACGCGATCCGCCATATCCACTTCGTTGGCATCGGGGGTTCGGGCATGTCGGGCATCGCCGAGGTGCTGCGCAACCTCGGCTACACCATCAGCGGCTCCGACCTTGCCGACAGTGCCACCTTGCGCCGGCTCGCTGGCCTGGGCATCCACACCCATGTCGGCCATGCAGCCGCGCATGTCGATGGCGCCGATGCGGTGGTGACCTCCACCGCTGTGCACGCTGACAACCCCGAGGTGGTGCAGGCGCGTGCGCGGGGCATTCCGGTGGTGCCGCGCGCGCTCATGCTGGCCGAGTTGATGCGCCTGAAGCAGGGCATCGCGATCGCCGGCACGCATGGCAAGACCACCACCACCAGCCTGGTGGCCAGCGTGCTCGCGCAAGGCGGCCTCGACCCGACCTTCGTGATCGGCGGGCGGCTCAACAGCGCCGGTGCCAACGCCAAACTCGGCAGCGGCGACTACATCGTGGTTGAAGCCGACGAATCGGATGCGTCGTTCCTGAACCTGCTGCCGGTGATGGCGGTGGTGACCAACATCGATGCTGACCACATGGAGACCTACGGCCACGACTTCGCGCGGCTCAAGTCGGCGTTCGTGGATTTCCTGCACCGCATGCCGTTCTATGGCACCGCGGTGCTGTGCATCGACGACCCCGCGGTGCGCGAGATCGTGCAGCAGGTGTCGTGTCCGGTGACGAGCTACGGCTTCAGCGAAGGCGCGCAGGTGCGGGCGCTCAATGTGCGGGCCGACGGCGCGCGCATGCGCTTTGTCGCGCAGCGGCGCAACGGCGTGGTGCTGCCCGACCTCGACGTGACGCTCAACCTCGCGGGCGAGCACAACGTGCGCAATGCGCTGGCAGCGATCGCGATCGCGGTCGAGCTCAACGTTGACGACGCGGCAGTGCTCAAGGCGCTGGCCGAGTTCCGTGGCGTGGGCCGGCGCTTCCAGAGTCACGGCGAACTGCGCGCCAAGGGCGGTGGCCGCTTCACCGTGATTGACGACTACGGCCACCATCCGGTGGAGATGGCGGCCACGCTGTCGGCCGCACGCGGCGCGTTTCCGGGGCGGCGCATCGTGCTGGCGTTCCAGCCGCACCGCTACACCCGCACCCGCGATTGCTTCGAGGATTTCGTGCGCGTGATGGGCATGGCCGACGCGGTGCTGCTGGCCGAGGTCTATGCGGCCGGCGAGGAGCCCATCGTCGCGGCCGACGGCCGTTCGCTCGCGCGCGCGCTGCGCGTGGCCGGCAAGGTCGAGCCGGTGTTTGTCGGTGCCATCGGCGCGATGCCCGAGGCGGTGCTCGACATGGCGCGCGACGGGGATGTGGTGATGTGCATGGGCGCGGGCTCGATCGGTGGTGTGCCCGCGCGACTGGTCGAATTGGCCGGGGGGGCCGCATGAGTGCCGCAGCGCTGGGCAAGGTGGCCGTGCTCATGGGCGGGCGCTCGGCCGAGCGCGAGGTATCGCTGATGAGCGGCAGCGGCGTGCTCAAGGCCTTGCAGTCACGCGGCGTCGATGCCCATGCATTCGATCCGGCCGAGCGCGACTTGTCCGAACTCCGGCAAAAGGGCTTTGCGCGATGCTTCATCGCGCTGCATGGCCGCTTTGGCGAAGACGGCACGGTGCAGGGCGCGCTCGAGTTGCTCGGCATCCCCTACACCGGCAGCGGCGTCATGGCCTCGGCCATCTGCATGGACAAGGTGATGACCAAGCGGGTCTGGCTCGCCGAGGGATTGCCCACGCCGCGCTGGGTGCGTCTGGACGCCAGCGAACTGCAGCCCGGGCGGGTGGGTGGCGTGCCCGGCGAGTTGGGATTGCCCCTCATCGTCAAGCCGCCGCGCGAGGGTTCGTCGATCGGGGTCACGCGTGTCGAAGCGCAGGCGCAACTGCAAGGCGCTGTCGAGCTGGCCGCGAAGTACGACACGGACGTGCTGTGCGAGGAGTTCATCGCCGGCGACGAGGTCACCTGTCCGGTCCTGGGTGCGGGTACCGATGCGCGCGCGCTGCCGGTGGTCAAGATCGTGGCGCCGGCGGGCGACTACGACTACCAGAACAAGTATTTCACCGACGACGTCAAGTACCTCGTGCCCAGCGGCTTGCCCGAGGCCGAGGAGCGCGAGATCCAGCGCATCGTGCTGGAGGCCTACCGCACGCTCGGATGCCGCGGCTGGGGTCGTGCCGACCTGATGATCCGCGCGAAGGACCGCAAGCCCTTCCTGCTGGAGATGAACACTTCGCCCGGCATGACCGGCCATTCGCTGGTGCCGATGTCGGCACGCGCAGCCGGCATCTCGTACGAAGACCTGTGCCTGCGGCTGATCCGCGAGGCCACGCTCGATCACGCCGATGCGGCATCACGCGGAGGCCGCGCATGAGTGCCGCGACGCTGCCCAACGACGTGCGCTTCATGCATGCGCTCACGCGGCTGCTGATGTACACCTTCGCGCTGCTGCTGGTCTGGGCCGTGCTGCTGTGGCTGGTGCGACTGCCCGCGTTCGGGCTGCGCGGCATCACGGTCACGGGCGATGTGGCCTACAACAACGCGGTCACGGTACGCGCCAACGTGGCGCCGCGGCTCAGCGGCAACTTCTTCACGCTGGATCTGGCCAGTGCACGCGATGTGTTCGAGACCCTGCCCTGGGTGCAGCATGCCGTGGTGCAGCGCGAGTTTCCCAACCGTCTGCGGGTGGTGCTGCGTGAACAGCGGCCGGTGGCCCACTGGGGCGACGAGCAGGACGCGCGCATGGTCAATGCCGACGGCGAGGTGTTTGATGCCGGCGCCAGCGGTGACGAGCATGAATCGCTGCCGCGCCTGCGCGGGCCGAGCGCCGAGACGTCGGCGCAGGTGCTGCAGATGCACCGGCAACTCAACCAGACCTTCAGCGTGCTGCAGATGTCGGTGGATGAACTGTCGCTGTCGGCGCGTGGCAGCTGGCGCGCGGTGCTCGACGGCGGCGCGCAGGTTGAACTCGGACGCGGCAGCGATGACGAGGTGCTCGCGCGCACCCGCCGCTTCGTCGACACGCTCACGCAGGTGGCAGGCAAGCACGGCCGGCGCGCGCAGATGCTGGAGTCGGCCGACCTGCGCCACACCGACGGCTATGCGCTGCGGCTGCGCGGCGTGCGCACGGTGGGCGACAACCGGACGGCAGCGTCCAAACCATAGCAGGCAGACCATGGCAAGAGAATTCAAGGACCTCATCGTCGGACTCGACATCGGCACCGCCAAGGTGATGGTGGTCGTCGCCGAGATACTGCCCGAGGGCACGCTCAAGGTGGCCGGGCTTGGCGTGGCGCCTAGCAACGGACTCAAGCGCGGCGTGGTCGTCAACATCGACGCGACGGTGCAGAGCATCCAGCAGGCGCTCAAGGAAGCCGAGCTGATGGCCGACTGCAAGATCACGCGCGTGTACACCGGCATCACCGGCAGCCACATCCGCGGCCTGAACTCGCAGGGCATGGTGGCGATCAAGGACAAGGAAGTGACCGCGGCCGATGTGGCGCGGGTGGTCGAGACCGCGCGCGCGATCAGCCTCGCCTCCGACCAGCGGCTGCTGCTGGTCGAGCCGCAGGAATTCATGATCGACAACCAGGAAGTGCGCGAGCCCATCGGCATGAGCGGCATCCGGCTCGAGGCCAAGGTGCACATCGTGACCGGCGCGCAGAGCGCGGCCGAGAACATCCTCAAGTGCGTGCGCCGCTGCGGCCTGGAGGTCGAGCAGTTGCTGGTCAACCCGCAGGCCTCGAGCCTGTCGGTGCTGACCGACGACGAGAAGGAGCTCGGTGTGGCGCTGGTGGACATCGGTGCCGGCGCGACCGACGTGCGCATCTTCACCAACGGCGCGGTACGTCACACCGCGGTGATCCCGATTGCGGGCGACCTGATCACCAACGACATCGCGATGGCGCTGCGTACCCCCACGCGCGACGCCGAAGACATCAAGGTCGAGCATGGCACCGCCAAGCAGTTGCTGGCCGACCCCGAGATCCAGGTCGAAGTGCCGGGGCTCGGCGACCGCGGTCCGCGCATGCTGAGCAAGCAGGCACTCGCCGGTGTCATCGAGCCGCGGGTCGAGGAGATCTTCTCGCTGGTGCAGCAGGTGATCCGCGAGTCGGGCTACGAGGAGGTGCTGTCCTCGGGCATCGTGCTGACCGGTGGCAGCGCGGTGATGCCCGGCATGGTCGAGTTGGGCGAGGACATCTTCCTCAAGCCGGTGCGCCGCGGCACGCCGCAGTACCTGGGCGCGCTGTCGGACATGGTGGCGCAACCGCGCGCGGCCACCGTGATGGGACTGCTCGAAGAGGCACGGCTTGCGCGCCTGCGCGGCCAGAAGGTAGCCGGCAAGAACGGGCCGATGAAGGGTGTGTTCGGCCGCGTGCGCGACTTCATCGTGGGAAATTTCTGATGGTCACGCTGCACTGGCTGCAACTCTCACGCGCGAGCCCCGGGCTGCGCGCCCGCTGGCGATGGCGAATACCACGCCAGGGGCCACCGCAGCACGCGGCGCCCCGAATGCATCCGACAAACCAATAAAGATTCATGGCAACTGCAGACTGATTGGAGAACACAGATGAGCATCGAAATGATCGAAGACGACGAGTTCCGCGGCGGCACCCACATCAAGGTGATCGGTGTCGGCGGCGGCGGTGGCAACGCGGTGGAGCACATGGTGCGCTGCGAAGTGCAGGGCGTGGAATTCATTTGCGCCAACACCGACGCGCAGGCGCTCGCGCGCAGCAGTGCCAGCCGCATCATCCAGCTCGGCAGCACCGGTCTGGGCGCAGGCGGCAAGCCCGAGAAAGGCCGCGAGTCGGCCGAGATGGCGGTGTCGCAGATCCGCGAGGCCATCGAAGGTGCGCACATGTTGTTCATCACCGCGGGCATGGGTGGTGGCACCGGCACCGGCGCTGCACCGGTGATTGCGCGGGTGGCCAAGGAGATGGGCATCCTGACCGTGGGCGTGGTGACCAAGCCCTTCGACTGGGAAGCCAGCCGCCGCATGAGCAATGCCGAGCACGGCCTGGCTGAACTCGAGGCCAATGTCGATTCGCTGATCGTGGTGCTCAACGAGCGCCTGCACGAAGTGCTGGGCGACGACGTGACCCAGGAGCAGGCCTTTGCGCATGCCAACGACGTGCTCAAGAACGCGGTCGGCGGCATCGCCGAGATCATCAACGAATACGGCAACGTCAACGTCGACTTCGAAGACGTGCGCACCGTGATGGGCGAGCCGGGCAAGGCCATGATGGGTACCGCGGTGGCCAGCGGCCCCGACCGCGCGCGCATCGCGGCAGAGCAGGCTGTTGCCTGCCCGCTGCTCGACGGTGTCGACCTCTCGGGTGCCAAGGGCGTGCTGGTGCTGGTGACCGCGGCCAAGGGCTCGCTCAAGCTGTCCGAGTCGCGTCTGGCGATGAACACCATCAGCGCTTACGCGTCCAGGGACGCACATGTGATCTACGGCGCTGCCTATGACGAGTCGCTGGGCGACGGCATGCGCGTGACCGTGGTGGCCACCGGCCTGAGCCGCGAGCACAAGCGTGTGGCGCCGCCGCTGACGGTGCTGCGCACCGGCACCGACAACGTGGGCTTCCAGATGCCGACGATGAACCGCATGGGCGCAGCCACCACCCAGGCTGCCACCGGCATGGCGGGTGCCGCGGCCATCGGCCAGAGCGCCGAGGACATGAACATTCCGCGGGTCTGGCGCAACAACCGCACCCAGGCGGCGGCGCGGGTCGATGCGCTGTCTTCGAGCGGGATGGAAGACCTCGACATTCCGGCCTTCCTGCGCAAGCAGGCCGACTGAAGCGAAAGCGAGGGCGCCAGCAGGGCACGGCCTAAAATCGCGGCCATGCTGGCGCAACGCACCCTCAAAACCCTGACCCGCGCCGTCGGCGTGGGCCTGCACAGCGGCCAGCGCGTGGAAATCACGCTGCGCCCGGCCGCGCCGGACACCGGCATCGTGTTCCACCGGGTCGACCTGCCGCAGCCGGTGGCCATTCCCGTCAGTGCCACCGGCGTCACCGATACGCGGCTTGCGTCCACCATCTCGGCGGGCGGCGCGCGGGTGCACACGGTGGAGCACCTGATGTCGGCCTGCTCGGGGCTCGGCATCGACAACCTGCACGTCGACGTGACCGGCGAAGAACTGCCGATCCTGGATGGCTCGTCGGCCTCGTTCGTGTTCCTGCTGCAAAGCGCGGGCATCGTCGCGCAGAACGCGCCACGCCGTTTTGTGCGCGTGTTGCGCAGCGTGGAGGTGCGCGAAGGCGAGGGCGAGCAGCTCAAGTGGGCGCGGCTTGATCCGCACCACGGGTTTCGCCTGAGCTTCCAGATCGATTTCGCGCACCGCGTGGTCGACTCCACCGGCCAGCGCGTCGAGTTCGACCTGGGCAGTGGCCAGTACAGCCGCGACATCGCGCGCGCGCGCACCTTCGGATTCACCCGCGATGTCGAAGCCATGCGTGCGCATGGCCTCGGCCTCGGCGGCGGCCTCGACAACGCGATCGTGATGGACGATTTCCGCGTGCTCAACGCCGACGGGCTGCGCTACGACGACGAATTCGTCAAGCACAAGATCCTCGATGCGATGGGCGACCTCTACCTGCTGGGGCGGCCGCTGCTCGCGTCCTACAGCGCGCACCGCTCGGGCCATGCACTCAACAACCGGCTGCTGCGCGCGCTGCTCGCGCAGTCCGACGCCAGTGAGGTGGTGAGCTTTGACGACGCCCGGCAGGCGCCGCATGGCTTTGCCGAC
>Ga0214917_10007141_pt1 | contig 11390 bp, 23 predicted proteins | sample LL_1208_BB_MetaG_FD_177983 | JGI IMG/M metagenome (GOLD analysis project Ga0214917, IMG submission 177983) | Freshwater microbial communities from Lake Lanier, Atlanta, Georgia, United States - LL_1208_BB | ecosystem: Environmental > Aquatic > Freshwater > Lake | place: USA: Georgia | collected...
GCAATCCTTGTATTTGTTTGCGCCTCATTTTGCGCTAACATTGTATCCCAACCGGTCGGCCCTCCGCCGCTTCCTAATGTTACCAACGTCCACGCCGTACCGCTAAAACTGTAAATTTCTTGCGTATCGGTACTAATAAAAATAGTGCCGGCTTGCGCCGTTCCTGGTCTATTGGCTATTACGTCCGTAATTGCTCCTGGCGTATTGCTTATGTTGGTAATTTGATTACTTACGTTAATCATACATATATTTTACGAAAAACTGTTAACGAATTTGTACCGGCTCCGCTAAAACTAAAATAATATATTGTAGTATCTATTTCGCCGTTATTTGCCGATAATTGCAAACTATTTCCGGGCGTCAACTGAAAACCGCCATTTAAAGTTATTGTAGTAGTACCGTTATTTGTGAATGTAATATCTGCGCAATCACTTCGGACGCTTCCATTTTGAACGTACCTTAAAAAATCAATTTTATATTCCTGATATTTCATACAATTACCTTTTTTATTATTGAGTAACTCGGATTGATTACGCCCGGCACCCATTGAAATTCTACGCCAATTTTTCCGGTATATTTTTCGTTTTGTTGTCCGGTAAAATCAAATTTTTGCCCCGGCGTTAATATAATGTTTGCCGGACGTAAAATAATATTACCTAAAATTGAAGTATTAACAACAATTGCGCCGTTTGTATTTATTAAATCTAATACGGTTACGCTTCTTTTACCAGGGACAAAATAATTTTGAAAAACCCAATAATATTTTTTCATTATTGAATGTGTTAAAAACTATACCGGCAAAAACATATTTTGTAACATTTCACGATTAGGTACTTGTCCGCGTTTTGCCAATTGTTTGTATTTTTTTGTCGGTTTTCTTGTTTTACGTTTTTTAGCAACTTTTTTTAATGTGCTTTTACGTCCTACTTTAATTTTTTTTCCGGTGCTTGTTTTTACGGTTACAACGGCGTCTTTAACTTGTTTTGCAATTGTTGCGGCCTCGTTTATTGCTTCTTTTACTTTTCCTGGTGCGGCTGTTATTGTTGTTTCTTGTGTTTCGCTTGTTTCTTCTGTTTCACTTGTTTGTTGGTCGCTTGGTAGTAAATCTTCCGGCATATTTGTACTACCTGGTAACATTTGTAAATCTTTTTTACGGCCAAATATTCCGCTTTTATAAGCAAAATATCCGCCAATACCTAAAACGGCCAATATTATTAATGTGTTTTTTTTCATTTTTTTAAAATTTTTGGTAATAAATAACCAATTGCTAAAACTCCAAACCCTAATAAAACCAATTTTTTTATATCTCCGTAAACACTAACAACAGCTTCTTTTGCTATATCTGCCGGCGTTTGATTTTCTTTTTCTTGCTCTTTTTTTTGTTCCTCTATTGTTTTTGCTCCCTCTTGTTTCAAAACTTTTATATCAAATTGTTTTGTATTTGGGTCATGTATTACCCCATAATATCCACTATCCCTAAAAAAAGTAAAATAATAATTACTTCTTTTTGCGTATTTAATTGTAGGATAATTTTTATCAGGGCCGGCTTCCCTTGGCGCCAAATAACTATCTAATATAAAACTATCACCTTTTTTAAAATATCCTTTTGGCTTTGCTTTATCTCCAAATTGGTTAACGTCGTATATGTCATAATACGGCATTGAATTTTTAATTACAAAAGTTTTTCCAACTAATTGGCTAAATTTATAACGCGGCATTTTTTTTTATTATAACATTGACAATAACATTTTTATCTTACTTTCCGGCATGGCGGCCAATTTTTGCAAATGCTCCAGGGTTACGCCTTTAGCAAATAAAATATTAACGCATTGTTCCCACTCTTCGTTAATTTTTCCCAAACTTGTAACCGTTTGCATTTTTTGCGGCCCTTTAGTTAAATAACCTACAAAAGCGCCTATTAACGTTTTTACTGTGTCATTTTCCAACAACTTGCTAATTTGTCCCATTTCGCTGTCGTTCTCTTCCTCTTCCTCTTCGTTTTCGTCGTCCTTTAATTTAGTCGCTATTGCGTTTAACGTGCTTTCCATAGCGTTTAAACGTTCATTTACATAACCGGACGGCGCGGCCTGGTAATATCCAACGGCGGCGCCTTGTCCGGTACCGGTTAAATTTTGTAATTCTATTTCGGTAAATACGGTGCAATAAATTGGATAACTAACCGGATATTTTTTTTGGTCAATACTGTAAACGCTATCGCCTTTTGCTAATTTAACGGTATGTGGGTGCAAAATAAAAACGTTGGTAAATTTTCTATTTCGCAAAATTGTTAATTCGTTTTGTAACGTTGTTAACGCCTCTTGCATATCCTCGCCGGTATAATTACGGTGCAACGTTTTACCCTCATATAACGCCCAATATGGTTTTTTGGCCTCATTTTCAAAAACTTCCATTATTTCGTTAATACCGAAAAATTTTGCACGTGCCGGCATAAATATTAACCTTTAAAAGTTACATTAAACAAAAAAGACACATTTGCCGTATTACTAAACGGCTGAGCCAATGTTATATAACATTTTTCCCAATAAATAACCATTCCTTCCAACTCAAACAATTGCCTTACAAACGGATTTGCTGACGCGTTTTGTATTCTGTGCATAATTGTAAACGGTACATTTTGTATCCATTCGCCAACGTTTTTCGGATTGCTTGGGTCATTTAAATACAACGTTAAATAACTTTGTTGCATTTGCGCGTTTGTAATTGGCGTATTATTTGTCGGACTTGCTGACATATCGGAACTATTAATTATCTCAATTGATTGGATAATTTTACCTCTTAAATACGGTTGGTCTTGGAATTGAATTTTGGTAGCCTGATTACCTCCGGTAACTCCCGGACTAATTAATTCAATTAACTGCGACTTTTGAATTTTTGGCATATTAAAAAAATTTAACCGGCGACAGCGTTTTGCCGCCGGCTATTGTTAAAAAATTAAGATACAACGGTAACGTTCTGCGCTAAAATACCTTTTAGGATAATAACCATATAAGTATTCGTACCGGCTGTTAATGCGCTTGGAGCGGCCGGCAAATTAATGTTTAAAACATTGTTTTTACTTCCAATTAGTACCCAATTAGGCTCACACGCATAAGTAGCACTAACGCCGCCGTCAAATTGGTCAACGTTAACGCCTGACGCCAACGCTGCATTTTGTTGCGTTTGTCCTACCCACAAATGCTTATATAAATCCCAACTTGGCGTAATTACACGATTATTAACGGTTAAACTCAAATAACCATTATAAACGTTATACAATTGCGTCGCAACGCCGGCACCGGTAAAAACAAACCTATCCGGATATGTTTTAAGGTCCAACGCTGTATCTGTTGCGGCTCCGGTTGTTAGGTAAAAACTTACGTTCCCACAGTAAAACGCATCTTGCAAATTTAGCCTTTGTTCCGTTGGCCTTACTGCTCCCTGGCCGGCCGGTTGGTCATTAACCAAAACGCCAAATTGGTAACTTGTGGCGGTTGTGGTTAATTGCCTTTCTAAACGCAAATAACTTTGTGATAAAATCGCTTGTTGTGGGTTAACTCCAGCGTTAACCATGGCTCTAAGTGCGTTTTTGTAAACTAAACGCGCATTAATTTGACTCATTTTTTTGTTTTTTTTTACTGTTAATCAATTAATTTAAATGTGTTAAAAACTGACATTTTTTTAATATTGTTCGTCGTCGGTCATTTCTTCTAAGTCCATGGCCGCAATACTTTGAAGCATATCAGTACCGGTCATTGTTCCTTCGTCGGTATAACCGGCAATTGCTTGTAATTCGTCGGTACCGCTCATTGTGTCGTACTCGTACACTATTTCGTCGGCTCCTACCATTCCATTTATGGCGCTAATAACGCCAAACTGTTGTAAACCTGACATAGCACCGTTCACAATCATTCCGGTACCAATACCAGCAACAAATTTATTTTTAACAAAACGTGGCAAAATTACCCCGGCCGCAATTTGTCCGCCGGCTAAAATTTTAGGGTTAACGCTGCTTTCTAATTTTTTAGCAACTACCTTACCAATTACCGCGCCGGCAACAATTGATAATAAATTGGTCATACCTCCGCCAATTGCTCCCATACTACCGCGGCGGCGGCTGTGTCTTTTTCTACTGTGTTTTTTTCTACGTGCCATTTTTTTGAATTTTAATTTTTAATTTATATTTATTGTTATACTCCGCTTACGTCGCTATCTTTAGCGAAAATTAAACCAATACCAACGCTTACGCTCGCTAATGCGGACGATAAATCGCCGGTTGTTATTATAATTTTTACTCCGGTTAATATTGCGGCAATTCCGCAGATTGTAGTTTTCCAACTTTTTTTAATGCTTTTCATTTTTCATTTGTTTTAATGTTACGTAAATAAAATTTACTTTTTCCTCTAACCTGGTTAATCTTATATCTATATCAGCAACCTTATTTATACTTCGCATTCCAGTATCTATTTTATTTTTATATACTCCTACCGTAACGGCCGCCAAAATAATTAAATTAACTATTGAAATAAACAACTCCATTTATTATCTGTTTTTTTCCATATAAATAACTCTGTCAATAAATTTTTTTGCTGTCGTTAAACTATTAGTACAAAACGGCGGCGTTATTGCTCCGCCATGCGCCCAATAACATTTTTTACCATTTGGCAATATTTCAACGTCAATAATATGTTTTTTATATGCAATATAATTTTTAAAATTTTTACCAACTCCGGACATTACGCGAATATTTACGTTGTGGCTTTTCGTGTCTTTATGGTAACTTTTTACTGATTTTTTCTTTGCTGATTTTTTTACCTTACCAATGCTTTTTTTATGTTTTTTTCCTACCGGCGTTTTTCCTTTGTGCTTACTTGCATAAATTGCTGACGCTTGAGAAACATACTCTTTCCAGGTTGAAAATCTTTTAGGGTATTTTTTCTTAATTGCTTTTGCTTCCTTTACAATCCATTGTAACGCTGTCATAATATTATTTTTTTTTAACCCAATCCGCTAACATCTTCACTATTACCGTTGCTTTGTTCGGCATAACTTTGCGCGGCTTCCGTTGCTTGTTCTACTCCCTCGGCTACCTCTTCCGGCAAAAATCTTTTTAATATTGGCATTAACGCCGTAATAATTGGTAACGCTGTTGCTAATAAAGTACTGGTTGCAACTTCGCCAATTCCGTTTACGGCTTGCATATTAGGTCTTTTATTAATTTTTCCTTTTCTTATTAATTTTTCTTCTGTTTTAGCAATTTGTTTTTTTAACTCGGCCGAATTACCTCCTAAACTGCACCATTTTTCAATAATTTTTATTTTGGCTTCCGGTTTTCTAAATGCTAAAACCATTTTTTTACCCCAATTAAACGCATTTAATCTAATTAAAGTTAAAAATGCGCGGCGGCCAATTATCAGCGGCGGCGCAAATTTTGCGGCCGTACGTCCTTTACAATTTTCCCCGTAACGCCTTGCCGCTTTTCTTTGTTTTCTTTGTTGTTTTGTACGTCGTCCAATTCCTGACATATCCAGGCCGGAATAATTACCGCAACAACCAACGCCACTAATTGAATATAATGCCATATTATATCTTTTTATCTATTTTATTTACAAATTCCCTTTTTTCGTCAAATACCGGTAAAACCGCGTCACACCATATTTCATTATAATATCCTGGGTTAATAACTACAAAAACGTGGTGCGGCGTTTTTTTTCCTGGTCTATAATTTGCAAACCTATACGTCCAATTTATCGGCTTTCCGCTTCGCTTCCAACTATCGCAAATTCCGGCAAAAAATAAACTATAATGTTTGCAATCGTTGTAACCGTTTGTTAATGCAGTGGATATAATAGCGGCCGGACTTTTTACCGTTTGAACGCTGTCCGGCTCAATACGATATTTTACATTATTTTTTAAAAAATCAAAAATATATTTACAACTTGATTTAATATTACCGCGCCAAAAATAACCGCTAATTTTGTCGTATTCACTCCGGTATTTTTTATGCGTTTTCAATAATTCATTAATTATATCTGTTGTATCCTGGTCGTCCGTTATTTGCGTTTTTATTGCTTTGTACGGCGTTAATTTTCCTAAAACAAAAAATTTATTAACCATTATTACAACTCTAATTTTTGAGATATTGGAATTAGTACGCCACTACTATTTACATTACCTTCAAAACGTACACTAAATTTTTGTTTTTTCTTAAATAAATTAAAAACAGTTTGCGCAATACTTGTTATTGGCGCGTCAATTTTAACGCTATAAATACTTTGCGAATTTGCGGCAATAGTAAATTTATCAAAATTACTAACGCTTCCTAACGGGTTATTATTAACAAAAATATCGCCAACAATACTATTTACTGTTATTGGCGTATTACTTCCGTTATTAATATTAAATCTTACAAAAATTGACGGTAAAATTTGTCCTGGTATCTTTTTTGTTGATAAATCCCTAAAATAAATTTTTAATTTTTTGGCGGCATTTGCTTTACTAACAAAATATAAAAAAATTGCCGCGGCTCCGGTCAAAATAATCGGTAACGCTTTTTTCATTTTAACAATATACAAAAATTTTAAATAAAAAACAAAAAAAAACGGCTACCGTCCAACGATAACCGCAAAAAATCTTTAAAAATATACTTTTTAGCTTGCGCGTCCGCACGCGCCTATAAACGCGTGCATGCGCAAGCTAATGTTTATTTTTTTAAATATGAAAAAAAAACCAAATTATTTATACACATTGTCATAAATCGTTAGTTTTTAACACATTTAATAATAAATACAATTCAAAAAAAATAGCGCCTAATCGGCGCTAATTGTTGGTTTTGCATTAGGGATATATAAAACGCTTAAATTTCAATTATTTTTTGTCCTGGGTAATATACTGCCGTTTGTAAAAATCTCGCGTTTTTGAGCAGTAATAATTAATATAAACAATGTTTTTTTGTTTACAATAATTTTCAAATGTTTTTATTGATTGTTCGTTATTATAAACATTTCGGTATTTACCAAAAAATTGTCCGTTGTAAGTTATTGCCGTAAATTTTTTAAATTTCATTTTTTTGTTTATTTTAGCGCTGTTAAAAACTGACTTTTTCAGTTTTCCGCATTGGCGCCGTTTTTACGGCGCTTTTGCTTATGCGTTGAACGTTTTGTAAAATTGTGTGTAAATCAAAGATTAACGGCCGGTATCTACCGGCCGTTTTGATTATTCGCTGTATTTAATTGTTTTCAACTCAATATATTTACATTCGTCCAAAATACCGGCCGCAATTGTAGCGCTTAAACTAATCAATTCAAAAATTTGTTCCGTTGTCATATCGTAGGCGTCTTTATTTGATATTAAACCGCTAAATATTTGAACGCTGACGTATTCCAATTTAGTTAAATTTTCAAACTTTTCTAAATTTGTTTTTAATGTGTATTGTAGGGCCATTTTAAATCATTTATTGTATTAATTAATTTTTTTGCACTTTCCGGACTTACTCCGTTTTTTTCTAAAAATTCGCATAAATCATATAACCTATGCTCATACTCAAAACGCGAAAAGTTAGAAAATTTGACGCTGTAACCTTTTGTTATATCGTCAAAATAAATCTTAATGTAACTAATCGTTCCGCAATATATTTCCATTGTTAACGGTTTTTAATTGTTTAAAATCAGTTTTAGCGCTTTCTATAACGTGTACCATGGCCGTAATATATCCGGCAACAAAATTTTTATCTAACGGGTTTTCTGTTGCTTCGTACAACTTTTGACAATGTGCTACCGTTAATTGTAACGCTTCAATAATTTTTTTTGCTTCCATTGTTTAAATATTTGGGTTTTCGTTTAATGCCTGGTCTATATACCTACCAATTTCAATTAATTGATTTTCTGCTTTTTCTTTTTCGGCCTGGCTTCCGTTTTTAATAATACAAATTGTAAACTTTATCAATTGTTCACAATTCATTTGTTCAACGGCATAACTTAGTAAATTACTTGTTTTTTCGTTTTGCATTTTGTTTTGTTTTATTGGTTATTAAATAAATGACTGTGTAAAATTTCCGGTATTTTGGTTATAATATATTTCAATTGGCGTAAAACCGGCGGCGCTTCTTAAATATTTACCGGAACAAACGTAACTATTGTTTTTTGTTTTTTCAATCATTAACGTACTTTGCGCGTAACGGTCGCTAGCGCTTCCAATGTGGCCAATACTTGATAAATCTTTTTTGCCTAAATGTAAAACCGTAATAATTAAAATATTATAATCTTTTGCCAACTTTTTTAAACGCCTTGTTAATAGTTTACTTTGCGTTTCGTCGTTAAAATTTTCTATTAAATCCAAAATACCGTCAATAACTAATATTGCGGCCCTGGGTTGACTAATTAAATACGCTTCAATTAAAGAAATAATATCTTTGGCGCTGTCGCTATTTACCAAAAAGCAATCTAGATTATCAAAAATTTCATTATTTAAACCGGTAAAATTTTTAATACGGTTAATTGACCGGCTAAAATCGTAACCGCCTTGCTCGGTATCAAACCAACCAATTTTAGTTTTTTTTATTTCCGGATATAATTTAAGCTGAAAATTAAAAATAGGCTTGCCAATTAGGCCGCTTGCAATAATAGCAGTAAGGAACGTTGTTTTGCACGTTTTCGGCAATCCTGTTAAACTTACAAAATTGCCGCTTGTTCCAATTACATTATTTTCTATGTGGAAATAAATACGGTCTTGTGGTATTTCCGTATTGCCGTTAAATACGCGCGTAAAAAGTAAATCTAAATAATTTACTTGCATTTGTTTTCAGTTTTCCGCCGTAAATATAGCTAACTATTCTAAAAAACCAAATATTTATTTATTTTTTGATAAAAATAAAGCAAATGCGGCCGCGGCTCCTAAAATTCCAACGCTAAATATTTTTTTTTTAACGTCGTCGCGCATATCTATTAAAGAATAACTAAATACATTACCGTAACGGTCGCGGCTATTACGCGCCAATTTCATCATTTCTTCAAAATCTGCCGGATTTTCAAATACCTGGCAACCGGCGCTATCAAAACTAATTATTGATTTGTTTTGTTTTCCTTTGCTTGCTCTATGTATATTAATACCGAAAAAACCATTTTCGGTTTTATTGTTAAAATCTAAGTAATTGTTACGGTCATTATCTCTAATTACTGTAACTTTTTTATTTTGTATTAATGCCTCGTAACTTATTTTTTTACCGTTATGTATGCCAATTTTATAAGTATCAGGATAATATCCGGTTTTTAAAATTGCTGTACCTAATTTAGTTAGTGGGTTATTTAACCAATATTTTGACGGTGACGTTGTACCCCTGACCGCTTTTCCGAATAAATTACCCTTTTCGTCATAATACCAAAAAGCTAAAGTATCGTCAAAAGTTAAACTGTCTGTATCTTTACTATCTCTTATTCCGGCTATATTTAGTTTATATGGCCTTTTATCAATTGGATAACCTTTTTCATTAAGCAAATTAATTACTTGCCTTAATTTATAATCAACTGCTGCTGTCATTAATTAATATTATTATAAAACCAATTTAAATTTTTTAGATAACTTTCTTTTGCTCCTGGTTTATTTGCGTCATAATAACCATTTTTTACCAATCGACTATTAAAATCGTTAACGTCAACCGCTTCAATTGGTTTACCAATATCATTACCGCGCCTAACTAAATTTAATATCCTAAAATAATCTACTGCCCACGCGTCGTTATCTTTAAATTTTGCGTAAAAATTGCCGCAACGGTTAGCCGGTGGCTTTTTTTCGCCTGGTGGAACATCACTGCCGCGTGTCGCATTTTTTTGAAAATCTTTGCATATATATTTTATACCGCTGTAATTATTGTTCGTTTCGTATATACTGCCGCTTTTAAATTGTCCCGTTTCTAATAATAATTGGCTAATACCTAATTTTAATTTATGGTCTGTATTAAATCCGGCTTTAATTAATGACGGTACCAATAATTTTAATTTATCGGCAACGCCTGGTTTTTTAAATTTTGAAAATGTAAATTTATTTGTCATTGTTGGCGCGGCTTTTGTTCCCATACTACGAAATATCAAATAAACAACTCCAATTAAGGCTATTATGTATTTATCTTTCTTTTGCATTATTTAACGCATTTATTAACGTTTTCCAGGCTTCCGCCAATATTGCCGACGTTTCCAAATTAGGACAAACGCCTAATTTTATACCGGCGTCAATTGCTTGTTTAATTACTTGTAAAGCTTTTTCAATTTCCATATTATATTAATTTTTTAGTTCAATTTTATATGTTGTACCATTTATTTTTATTACTAAATGCTTTCCGGACGTACTGCCGGACGTTAAACTGATAAAATTACCGGTACCGTTGTCGTCTAATTCAATCGGTTGATTACAATACATTTGAATTGTTTTGCCCCCTAACGCATTATCTTGTAAAGTAATACCAGTATTATATACATTACCAAAAAATTTATGTATGTCATTTGAAAAATCAATATTTATACCATTGTCAAACCCTTGATAAACTGACTTTATTAATCTATTATTATCGTCAATTCTTAATTGTGTTTGATTATTTACTCCCACGAAATCCCCTAACGCTACAATATTAGGAGTTACATAAAAATAATTATAATTACTACCGCCAAATCCGGTATTATACCAACCCATTGTTTGCGAATTATCGTCAACTTTAAACGTTGTACCGTTATTGTTGTTAACATAATCGCCTAAATAATATCCGTAATTTGCAAAATCTAATAATAAACCCTTATCGCCGTTACTTATTCCGCTTGTTGTCCTAATTTGCGAAGCTAACGGACTATCTAAAACACTAATATTTGTTATATTACCGCCACTAATTGAGCCAAAATAAAAACTACTATTTGCAAAATTTAGGAAAATACCGTCGTTTAATGTATTTGTACCGTTATAATATTTTGTTGTTATTTGTTGCGCTAAATCATTAATATATAAATATGTACCATTACCGCTATTGGAAAAATCTCCATAATAATAAGCTCCGCTACTAAAATCTAACATTAAACCATTATACGCGCCGTCATAAATTGCATTAATTAATCTTGTTGGTCCGCCTAAATCGTCGCTATATACTTGAAAAGCTAATTGTTTATTTGTAATATTTCCGGTAATATCTCCCATAGTAGTTTTAACTGACAAACTATTCATTACCTCTAACGCAAATACATAATTATTACTTTGATTTTCAATAAAAAAATTATTAGTATTTAAATTCGCAATCCTTGTATTTGTTTGCGCCTCATTTTGCGCTAACATTGTATCCCAACCGGTCGGCCCTCCGCCGCTTCCTAATGTTACCAACGTCCACGCCGTACCGCTAAAACTGTAAATTTCTTGCGTAT
>Ga0214917_10007142_pt1 | contig 11389 bp, 8 predicted proteins | sample LL_1208_BB_MetaG_FD_177983 | JGI IMG/M metagenome (GOLD analysis project Ga0214917, IMG submission 177983) | Freshwater microbial communities from Lake Lanier, Atlanta, Georgia, United States - LL_1208_BB | ecosystem: Environmental > Aquatic > Freshwater > Lake | place: USA: Georgia | collected...
CGTGAAAGTCGCAAAAAAGCCTATTATTGCGGACGGAGGAATCAAGGAGCCGAGCCAAATCGTCAAGTCAATAGTGATGGGCGCCACTTTGTGTATGGTGGGCGGAATGCTCTCGTCCCTCAAGGATTCACCAGGGAATATTGTGAGAGATTCAGAGGGCCGTTTATACAAGGAGTTTTGGGGGAGCGCCTCAGAGCATCAATCTGGAAAAAAGGGCGCATTGAAGGCTTCAAACGTCTTAACCTCATGCGCGACAAGACAATTCTAGAAGAGCTCACTTTCCTAACCGAATGCCTACAATCCAGTATAAGTTATGGAGGAGGTAAGCAACTGGTGGATTTACAAAAGGTACAGTTTCATGTTCACGTATACCATTAAGTACCCTCGAGTATCAAATTTAACTAGGCGGTATCAATGTTAAGCACCTCCAATATAAAAAAAGTGAATACCGTATGTACATGAATTCATTGAGTGCCTACATTCTTTTCTGCTTTCCTTTCCTCTCCTTTCTTTTACAACAAAAAATGTACCGTTTCTTTCCTAATCAAATTGAGTCTGCTACGCAGATTCTGAATGCTTTCTCCGAAAACAAGCGCCAAGTTCTATTGGCGGCACAGATGCAGAGTGGTAAATCTGGTGTGTACCTCTATGTAATCTGCCGTATGTTGATGGACCGTCTCATCTCCTTCGCAGTGATTCTGTGTGGGTCCAATGAGACCGAATTATACGACCAAATGAAGATGAATTGGACAAATGCGGTTCACGAATTTGTCCAACTCGAAGGCCTACGCGACGAAGACGCCATTGATAAGATTGCGGCGCTCACAGGTCGCGTGCGCATCTTGAAATCCAAGGGTGCGGATAGTCTCGATACATCAAAACCCATTGAGCGCAAAACACTCGTGGTATGGGACGAGTCCCATTTTGCGCAGCAAATAGACAATCTACCTTATAAATTCTTGACCGATTCTGGTCTTTCCGTAACGGGAACCAAAGAATCGGATGAAAAGTGGCTCGCCAAGAATTGCTACTTTCTGAGCGTGAGCGCAACTCCCTTTGCGGAGTTCAGCGACGTTCACAATGAAGAGTACCGATGCGCAATCACTCGTGAGGTGGTACATCATAAACCTGATGAGACCCTTTACAGAGGAGTCAAATTCTACAAGGAGCGCGGCGCGATTCGTGCCTCCTTTTCACTGAAAACCAATATCGCACGATTCGCGGCAATCCTTACGCGCTTCAAGATGACGCGTAAATACGCCCTTGTTCGCACGAAAAACATGGAAATACTGAAGGAGCTATGTCGCAGAGAGGGCGTAGCTTTCAAGGAGTACACGGGTAAGCGCAAAGAGATTGCGGGCATTCATGAACTTGCGACCGCACCCGCAACATTCGCGGTGATTGGACTCAATGGAATGTGCCGTATGGGCAAGGAGGTACCAAAGCAGCATATCGGATTTGCCTTTGAAGAGGCGACCGGTTCAAAAACCGATTGTATTCTTCAGTCGTTCCTTGGTCGTCTCTGTGGTCACGGTCCGTGGGACGACACCATACCTGAAATCTATGTTCCTGAGAGTTTCACACAACCACATCACAAGTTCAAGTATTCTGAGTTGGACCGGTACATTCAGTTCTCGGAGGGCAGCGCAATCGTTCCCGCAAAGGGCGCCTGTATGGGGAAGATGCCTGAAAAGAGCGGAAAACTCGTGTTGGAAGCGAAGCGCATTCCGCTCCTTGCCGATGCGGAGGAGTACGATGAGACCGATCTGATTCGTGACGCGGATTCTGACGCCGCGCGACGCACTCTCTTCTCAAAAAAGGCGCATGAATATATCAGCCGAAACCCGTACGTGGACCCCATTCAGCAGAGGGAGGTGCTCCAATATCTCACACAGCCTTCCACCATTGAAGTTCACAACATGAATTCAGCATCGTATGAGTATGTTCGCGAACCAACCACGGGACTCACCGCAACACTTGGAGAACGATGGGATGACCATTGGAACGCTGGAAAGCACCTCAAGTTCTACTATCGCGACGACCAACTATATCTTGTAGGATATACAGAGAACGCTTCAGATTCAGTGAAAAAGGAGTGCTGCTGCGCGATTGTGCCTACCACCAAGACGGAGGCGTTCAATCCACGCCACGACAATCCTTCTATGGACACGATTTCCATTATCCACGATTCAACTGAACTTTCACAACTTAGTACAAAACTATTAACGGCTGGTGAGCACACTGTATTTATTCACAAATCACTTAGGGGAGATACATTCGTGCGTGAACTGGATTCCCAGTCAAAAACAATCAAGGCAAGAGGCCGAAACTGGCCACGCAGCGCTACGGAAGTGAAGAAGGATTTCATAAAAATAGTGATAATTATCGATATTACCGTCCTGAGGTCGAGACGGTAATACTATTGAGTTCGATGTAAGCACCTCTAAATTAGAGGTGCTTAACATCGATACTCAATAGTACCGTGGCTGTTATGGTGGGTACTATTGATTATTAGACCGATAAAAAATGAACAAAAACATTTTTTGATTTGAAACCGCAATGGACGGACAGGATTGGGACCCAATTGTATTACGAGAGAAGGCAAAGCCTACTACCGTAATCCATAAACAGGCATCAGCATCAGTTTCACAACAGAGGAAACTGGAGACCGAAGAACCCGTAAAAATTAAGCGACTCAGTAATGAGTCAAAACAACAGATGATTCAAGCACGCGTAAAGAACACTTGGAATCAAACCCAGCTGAATAATCAGTGCGCGTTCCCGCCGAATACGATTCGTGATATTGAATGTGGGAAATTGATACCGACTCCTGCGCAACTCAACATTCTGAATCGCGTTCTGAAACTTGCTCTCAAATACGAATCACCGTCCTGAAACAAACTTAAAGAACTCGTTGCGGCTCACATCGGTTGGAAATGATGCTGGATCAGCCGCCTCAAATCGCCGCAATTCTGGAATCATTTCACGTAAATGGGGCTTCACAATGCGGTCGCGTATATTTTTCGCTCTACGCGTACGTTTTGCTCTATTCTCTTCTGTGCGTGCGCGCTTCGCAGAATACATCTGATTGTACATTGCTTGTACAGGTGGTTGAAGATGGAGTTGAACGACTGAAGTATCAATTGCGCTATTAAGTCTATCACCGATACTTAGTTCATTGTAAGTGCTCCAGAAAAAATCCAGATGTGGGTAGTTTTTACGAGGAACCGTCACTTCAAACAAATCAATCGGTGGAGTTGTGCGCAGACTAAGGCGAATGAGATTGTATTCAAAATCACCAGACAGGAAGGTGAGCATCAGAGGCGATTCTGTTGGCTTGTTGTGCTCTTTTATCCAGTCAAGAATCGGTTTATCATCAGATACTAATCCATCTTCCAATAAGGAAGGGAGAGCTGGGTTTAATTCCAGTTTGTACATGCGAAGAATACGCTGAATAGGTTCATGAAAACGACGATTCCTCTGAATACGCATAAATTCTCTCAATAACACTGTAAGAATGTGGTTTCTCAGCAAGGAAAAGTACTCAACAGATAAACTGGGGTCAATATACATAAAAGAATCAACATCACTATCAAACAGCGATTCGGTGCGGCTATAAATTTCTGTAAGTAATAAATAATTGGAACCTCCATGAATTTGAAAGCGCAGATGTTTTTTGTAGGGACTTTTAAGAACTTCCTTATTCATTTTATCAAATACATAAAATGTTAGGCTTTTTATGATTGGATGATTTTGGATGTTTTTCAAACGCCTCACGGCTGATTCGGCTTCTACGGCAGCGGCAAATGCTTCATTAGCCGTGAACGCAGTTGCGGTCACAGGAGCAGGAGCAGGAGCAGGAGCAGGAGCAGGAGCAGGAACAGCACCAGGAGCAAACAATGGATGTGGATGAGGCGCAGCAGTCGCAGCAGTAACAGAAGAATAAATAGGATACGAAGGAACGGGATACATGGGATGCGCTACAGGTATATGCGTGCCTGTTGAAACTAAATGATGTGTTCCATTACCCCTCGGGACGATGGTATATACTGGAAGATGTGGTCTGTAGTTAGCAGGAGGATGAGATGGAATTGCGCCAGGAGGATAGGATACCATTCTTCCTGACGGGTACATTGAGGCAGCTATGTAAGGTTGAGACATTCCTTACCATGTACTTGGAAAAAATTGAAGTATTGTGAATAAATTGAGTATGAGCTGCGTCTCTAACACATAGTTCAGCCTTTCCTTTATTTCCTTTATTTCCTTTCCCAAAGATGTCTTCCCTCGAGTTTGTTAGTTTCATTGAGAAGAACCACAAGGAGAATGAGACCTTCATTTTCTTTCTCCAGTGGACAGGCAATGAAGCCGAGTTGCGCCTATTGGAACGCGCAACGAACAAGGCACTCTTGGACGATATGTACGGTGATTATGTAGAAGTTCACCTTGACGCGTCCGCAAGGCTGTCCGAAGCAACGGTGGACCAAATGTGTCGTGTGAAAAACACCAACAACTATCACCGCATGTTCACAAAGTGTACAGGGACTTTCAGGTGTCCCTTAACCGAAGAGGAGATTGAAACAACAGATGAGTACCTACTCGCTCGCACACTGGACGAGAGTTTCTACTCGTGTAAAATTGAGCAAATGTTCAGCAACTATCGCAATTACTATCTGGAACTCCTACAAGGAAAAATCACGCGAGAACAATATGAGGAGCTTACCAAGAGCAAGTAATTATATTGTTTGAAATTAAAGGAAATACAAAAACATCTTAATTCCCCACTTTTTCCATGAGAAAACACGAAACATGAGATTGCTGGACATTTCCTATGATATGAAATCCTAGTCGTTCATACAGTTTTCGCGCGTCCACGTTCCAATCATCAACGTGAAGCCGAATCGTATGAAAACCTGCTTGAAAGATGCCTGCGAGAGTCTCTTTCAAGAGCTTTGAGCCGTAGCCTTTACCTTGATATTGTGGGTCAACGCCACAATAAGAAAGGAATGCGCATCTGTCTATTGAATCAAGCTGATTCACAACAACAAATGCGACCAATTTATTTTGAATATACAAAGTCCTACTGAGATCGAGCATCTCATGAATTGACTTACGGAGCGAAGGCCATTCTTCGGGCAAAAACAATTTTTGCCCAAGAGAGAGAATATCATGTTTTACAGCCATTTCATTATCTCTATTTATTCTAATTTTTAGACCGATGAACATTCAAAACCGGCACCTTTCAGGATACCGGTTTTGAATATTCTCGGCTCCTAGACGCAACACAACCCTTTCAAACGGGCATTAAATGCCCGTTTGAAATGTTCGTTGGTCTAAGACCCGTGCGGATTTTAATTGGTCATTTTGGAAGGGTTTCCTTCAGAAACCCTTCCAAAATAGCCATTGAAATCGTGAAACGGGCGAGTTGAGGCGCTCATTTATAATGAGCGCCGGTCTAAAAAAAACAAAGCAATTGTAGGAGATGTCTTCACTATGGGTTCCTCTCGACAGAGAAGAAAAAACAAAGACCTTTACCCGAACACGCACAGGCAAGCATAAACGCAGTCATAAATATGGTTATGGTTTTGATAAAACAATTCCTGATATTCAATATGAATTAACTTTCAATCCTCCTCCGTTAGAATTAGGTTCAGCAACACTTTTCAAGCGTGAACCAGAAACATCATACGGAATAAAGAAACGATTCGTAGAAAAAGAGGACACGGAGAATGTGGGTCAATACTATTATATGCCGGTTGACCAACCAAATTTGGATGATATAATAGCACGCCACGAATCATCTTTTTCACCCTTATCTACCAAATATACCACAAGTGAAATTGATACAATTAAGGGGTATACATTTATTGGTGATCGGTTTGTGAATAATCTTTTACGAAATGATTCACGCCCGCTTAATGACTTGGTGAATTTAATGTTAGACCGATATTCGTTTCCATTTGCGCGTCAAATGTACGATATGTATGAATATTTAGAAATGAGCAAATTAAAGGAACTTCCACCCAAAGAATCACTTTTAATTTCACCAAAAGAGTTGTTTATGCTCTTAAGTGAATCAAATATGGAAAACCACGAAACGGAAACCTTAAGTGACGAGAAAACACTCCTAAATATGTTTAAAATAGAGGCGATAATACGTTTAAATAAAGATTTTTTCTCAGATTTTCCCAAAATGAAACCAATAATCTGGAAGTTCTTTACAGATTTAATAAATATCTTTAAGAAAGCACCAAAATTAAAAGGTCCTATTAAAGTGTATAGAGGAAGCAAAACGGAATATTATGATACTCTCAACTATATTTCAAATGGCTTCATGTCCACAAGTGTAAATCCATATGTTGCTCTAAATTTCGCAGATACAAACGCGGATTTCAAAGGGTCAAAAACCGGCGTTTTCTATTCAGTAGTGTATGAAATTACAGTGATGCCTGGTGTACCTTTATTGTATTTAGAACCTCTCACAAAAATTAAATCTGAGTATGAAATCCTACTACCTCCGAGTCTACTTGTGGAAACTTCACCATATATTATTGCTAAAAAAATAGTATCTGCTAAACAATTGGCTCTTGAGAGAACCGTTAGATTAACGGATTCAAAGTTTGTATATACGATTCCAACCATAGTGAAAGCGTTTATTGAAGATACACCTATAATTCAAAAATATATACTTGAACTGGAGAAACTTAAGGAGACAATAGTGCGCAGAAGAGCGGCGGCCATTTCCCGCATTGAGACAAAGGCACTAGGTGAAACGATTGATAAAGTAACAACAAGGCGGTCGAAAACAGCGAAAAGCAACACAAGAACAAGACGAAATATCACAAAGCGGTATAAAGAGGTCGCAAAACATTTTCCAACGACGTACGCATTGAATGAGAACGAATAAAACAAAAAACTGATTCATATGTTAAAGCATCGCCTAAGAGTAAATGACTTCCTTAGGTCCCCGTGTATTTAGACCAATGAACATTTCAAACGGGCATTTAATGCCCGTTTGAAATGTTCGTTGGTCTAAGTGCACCCATTATGCGAGGGTACGGTAAAAACGATTGCGTCGCTGACGGCGCACAGTTTTTCGTTTTCTTGCTACGCGAACAGTTGTATTGCGTGGAATACGAACTGCTGTAACAGTGGAACGCGCTGGTGCTAGGCGTGTTGTTCCTATTGTTTTTTCAAGCAGCCGTCTATACTCACTTGATGCGTTCAGGATGCGAAGTACACCAGAGGATATGCGTAGTATCGCACCACTCATGAATAATTTGCTTAGAGCAGAAGTATTCATTAGTTTTCCTACAAATACACGTAGGTCAATAATAGGAAAGTTTGTTGTGCGTTGAATAAATGGCGGACGGACTTCTTCCTTAAACAAAATGTACTCATCTGCGAATAAACGTAATTCAGACTCAGGTGGGATTTTATTGCCGAATTGTGCGGTAGACAAAAGCGCAAAATTACCAGTAATGGGCTTCTCTTTCACTAAAATGCTAACTAAATCCGATAATTCATCTGTTGTTCGTATCCATTCCAAAAAATCTTCGTCAAATAGATGATAATACTTAAGGTAACTAAAAAACCGACCTGGATTTTGAATATACGCTTCGGAGCGTGTTCCATTACGAAGAATGACCGGTTCAACGGGATGAAGTTCATTTAGTCTTCGTTCAACTTGTTCAACATTTAGACCAAAGGCTTCTTCAAAAAACTCATCCATTGATATGTTCATGAAATCAATTCCATTATCCTGAACGGCTTTTAATAATTTCTTTAGTATATATTTTGTATATGAATACGTTTTTGAATTCAAATTGGAATTCGCATTCATAGATGTTTGAAATCCAGAGAGCACATTCGTGTTTGATTTTCCAGGAATTCGGTCAATAACAGTTGGAAAACGAGTTAGTACATGACGTATAATTTCAGGGTTGTTAATGAACGCATTTACAATACGGAAAAAATTATCAACTACTCGCTCTTTGTGCGGTTCATTATTGAGGTTAAGATTCTCTGAGAACGCACTGCTTCGGGAACGATGTTCTTTTTTATTATTATTTTTAATTGTTTCAGCTACGTTCATTGATTTATCTGAATTATTCAAAGGAAATAATTCGGTCATCCCTTCTTACTATCATAATTATTTTTTTCTTGTTATAACAACATTTGTCTCAATCGTTCCATCGTTATTCATTTTAGTTTGTTCTTTTATTTGTCGTACAATTTCTATAGGAACTCCATTAGAACCATATTCATTTTTAGACCGATGAACATTCACAACCGGTATCCTGAAAGGTGCCGGTTGTGAATGTTCATCGGTCTAAAAAAAGACCCTAACATCTTGAGATGTTTCTTTAAACCAACGAGAATTTAAATAGGCAGTTTTGTGAGGCAAAGCCGAGTGAAACTGCCTACATTTTATATGATACGTTTGCGAAAGAATGCCGGAATGACCGGCGGTCTAAATTGGAATCGGTTAGGCATTTGAAATAAATTTACTTAACACTTGTTATATGTCCTTAAGATGTTATTTATATTTTGATTCATAATGCTAAACTAATAGTACAAAAGTCAAGTAAACCCCAAAACGGGTTTACTTAGACCAACGAACATTTCAATCGGGCATTTTATGCCCGAGTCTAAAATTTGTACTAGGCGGTATTTAGAAAAATGATAATCAATCCGGTTAATTGGTATACGGTACCATTACAATTAATTAAAAATTATAATTAATAGAATGGCTTCGGCGGCAACAGCAGCAACAGCAGCAACAGCAGCAACAGCAGCAACAGCACCATTACCAAATTTGTGGGAGAAAGGCATATACCACAGCGATATTCAAGAAATTGATATGCGCCTCAGACAAGTAGCGGATTGTCTTCACGATTTTACGGATAGAACAAGAGCGCTCAAAATGATTAACCCGGCTCAATTTGAGACCAATAAAAATTTTATTTACAGGGAATTGTGTAAGATTTTGGGATTTACCAGAGAAATAACAATTGAGCAGTATGAGAACGTATTAAGAAGTGTATTACAAAATTATCTTGGAACACCAAATCCACATGAAATGACTTTTATTCAATATATTTATAGCAAATATGTACATCGTCTTGGATTGCGCAATACAAAGAATGGCGCCGCTGAAATGACCCAATTTGACGTAAGTTCCTTAGCTGAGGGTTCTATATCACCAGCAGAAATGCTTGAAATCGTGAACGGTATACCAGAAGGTACAATTGAGTTTATGAATTACAGCAAATTCTTCAATAAAGCGAACCCAAATAAGTACAAACATCTATTTCTTTTTGTTGTTTTTTTCCTTCAAAAGGACAACCCATCAAAAGACCAAATTGAGAATTTGTTTGTAATTCAGGATATGCCGCTTGCATCATTTATGCGTGATTTGTATCATCAGCTGCCGAGAACATCCACCAATTACAAAGTGAATCGTATGAAAGCATGGACGAACGACATTGACCCCTTCTTCTGGCACAGCGATGACGTACGCGATGAGTTGTTTACACAGATGCTGGATGTTGCAGCCGGTCAAAATATACCTCTTTATGGCGCCTTTCTCAACTCACTGTCTGTAACAGTTGGTAATGTAAGAGATAAAGTATTTGTTTCAGGTTTATCAGGAGCAGATGGAAAGCGCATTTTCAATGTGAATCTTAACGGTAAAACGGAAACATTCTCATCAGACAAATCAGGTGCTGGAGTTCCTGAGCTACACAAATTGATTAGTTTAACAATCAAAAATGGGGAAAAAAGAGGCGAAAAAGCACCAGTATTTTCTAAGGCCCATAAGTTTAATGAACTATACGATGTAGGCACCTTCTTGGATTTCAAGGCAATGGGGGATTTTAACCAAATCGGGTTTATTCATCGCAATAGTTTGATTTTCACAGAGAATCGCGCAAATAAGACAATCATGTGTTTGGGAACGGGCGATAGGTTGTCGTTTCTAACCGCGATGATGTGTGGAGCACCTGCTGTGTATTATCAGGAGAAGACGCAAATGATTACGCGAGGTACTTTGATGAATGCGAAACAAATTGTTATCAATCGCATTCAAGGTATATTGGATTTAGCCCATATTGTTGTTAAAATTGGAAATGTTATTCATTATTTGAACAAATTGAAAACAATACTTAGCTCATCTATAGCAACTACGACATTTCGCCAGCACTTTTTAGAAAAACTAAGACTTACTAAAAAAGCAGAATATGAGAAGAATTTAGCATTGTTACAAAGCAAACAGGAAAGTCTGAATGCGCTTAGTAGTGCTATTGCCACATATAGTAAGACACAATCCAATATTGAGGAGGTAGATTCTTATTTTCGTGTGAAAAATAATAGCGCAAAGTCACTTGGCGAGTTTGAAAAAATATTTAACGCATTAAAGTTAGCAGCAGGTGATAAATTGTATAATTTTGAGGCAATCATAACATCTGCGAGTTTCTCAAAAATAATCACAGTTCAAGGGCAAAACATAAAGACGAGCTTTCCTCATTTGGACCTCAGCGGTGTTCGAACAATCTTAGATTTTACTGACGCGCAATTAACAGCATTGGGTGTTAAAAATCCAAAACTGATTAAAGAGATTGATAGCGACACACAACAATTCAGTAAGTCAAAGTATCTGAATGAGAAAACAACCCTCAAACAAAACATTCGCAATAATATCAGAACTTTATTAAATCCTTTTCTCACAAAAGATAAGCGTATAGAAGATGTAATAAGCGAAATTGAAAAGGAGAAGGTTGATTTACTACCATTAACAAAACGATGTGTAGATATCGCTTTACCAACACCAGCACCAAGTGGTGGCCAATTAGGTGGCCGAAAAGCATACTCAAAGGAAATATTTGTTAAGAGACCAAATGAACCTGATAATTCACCTTCTACGGCATACAATAATCAATTATCCAATCAAAAAGACCCGCCGCAAGCACAAGAACAAGAGCAAGCACAAGAACAAGAGCAAGCACAAGAGCAAGAGCAAGCACAAAAGCAAGAGCAAGAGCAAGCACAAAAGCAAGAGCAAGAGCAAGCACAAAAGCAAGAGCAAGCACAAGAACAAGAGCAAGCACAAAAGCAAGCACAAGAGCAAGCACAAGAGCAAGAGCAAGCACAAAAGCAAGCACAAGAGCAAGCACAAAAGCAAGAGCAAGCACAAGAGCAAGAGCAAGCACAAGAGCAAGAGCAAGCACAAGAGCAAGAGCAAGCACAAGAGCCAGAGCAAGCACAAGAGCCAGAACAAGCACAAGAGCAAGAGCAAGCACAAGAGCAAGAGCAAGCACAAGAGCCAGAACAAGCACAAGAGCAAGAGCAAGCACAAGAGCCAGAACAAGCACAAGAGCAAGAGCAAGCACAA
>Ga0214917_10007143_pt1 | contig 11383 bp, 19 predicted proteins | sample LL_1208_BB_MetaG_FD_177983 | JGI IMG/M metagenome (GOLD analysis project Ga0214917, IMG submission 177983) | Freshwater microbial communities from Lake Lanier, Atlanta, Georgia, United States - LL_1208_BB | ecosystem: Environmental > Aquatic > Freshwater > Lake | place: USA: Georgia | collected...
CGGCGTCCCGTGTCAAGCAGTTTTTTTGCTCTACTCTTAGAGTCTGTCATTATTAAGAAAAAATATACACTGGTTGACACAGGAATATTCCGCTGATATAGTCAGTCTAACCCTGCGAGACTACTGAATAAATTATCTTATTGTTTCGCTGGAGTATCCAAGTGTTCAAAACTTCTAGTTATTTTAGAATGACAATACAATCATAGTTTTTTATTCTACCGATAGAATTAATTTTTTAGTATATTATGAGTATAAAATATAATTTGCAAACGCTATTTAGATTACTGGCAGTTCAGGCAAACCAATTAGTGTAACTACAAATTATATTTTGCTATCTGCAAAATATAATATAACTATTTATGAATCGTTGTTTGAGGGAGCGTTTATAACCTCGGCAACGATTTCTTCTTTTGTTACTACTGTCATTTTTGAGAGTGATATTAAGTTTTCTAAATAATGCTTCTGAACTCTTATTAAGGATTCTCCCGGCATTAAAGCATTATCTCTTGCTTCCCATTCAACTGTGAACATTTTTTGATAGAATAAATTATGTTGTTGATTAATAGAAGCATTCTTCTTTAAATGAATTGAATCCTTGATCCTACCAAGATATTTTGTATGAAACATGTAATATGCTTCATTGTCATCTGCATCTTTACAATATTCTATTTGGTTATTGTAATCTTTTCCAAGATATGACCACCAAACATTTAACGGTAAAGATGAATTATAAATATCATAAAACTTTTTAACCTCTTTTTTGCTTATTCTTTTGGATCTCATTAAAACTGTTTCACCTTTATAAAATGGTTCAAGTTCTTTATCATCCATTTTATATACCCCCCACCCCCCCACCGGGGGGGTATACTAGTAGTACGGTAGATCCATACTACCACGCCATTTTAGCATCGTAAAGGAATACGTTTGTTATATTAAAATATACAATACATATCAGCCCAATGTTTTCTTGCATCTTGACTGACATCTAAATGTTCAGATATTTTTAATAGTATTCTTAAATTATTCTTTAAAAAGAATACTTCATCTGTATTTAGTATTATTTTATCTTCTTGCTTATCATAAAACTTTACAATAGATTTTTGATATGACTTATCTAGTTCTAATATGACGCCAAATCCAAACCATGGATCAAATATTAAATCTCCTAACGAGAGATTATTCAATCCCTCTTCCATATCAGGACTAGTAAACTTATTAATGTACTCTTTCTTTCGATTCGCCATCCCTATAAACAAATAGTACTGGCTTGCCCCAACAATCCATTACAGGGACTTTTCCTTCATAGATTTCAACATAATGCACGCCATTATCAGTAAACGAATGACGCGCAGCAGAACGAGCAAATTCATAATCACAATCTAAAATATATTTCTGTGAGAATAAACCGGACTTTCCTCTAGGACAAATTGTATAAATCATTATATGCTCCCCTAACAAAAACCCCCATCCTGTTTGCAGGATGGGGGTTGTATTGGCGCTATTCTAATTTAGGATTAGCGAGCGCGGACTTCTAGTTCTTGGCTTAAGAAGTTATGTAGTGAACGGGCTTCGGCTAGAGTTAGTACGAAGCGTTGTGAAGGATTCTTGTTTGTACCCCAGCTCCATACAACTACGCTTGAGTAGTCACCGTGGCGGGTATCACCACGACGAATGCCCATACCGATACGCTTTAGCTTACGCTCGTTACGGTAAATACCGCTTGTAGCGTCGTGTACAACACGGTCTGTGCGGGTTGTTGTACGAGTTGAGCGGGCTGAACGTGATGTATTAGTGTTACGGCTTGACATGTTATCTCCTTGCCTCTTTGGGCGGTTAGTGGAGCCGGTCTGTCGTTCCCGGCTCCGTTCTTGATACAACTACTCTACCAGACCTTCTCTCACTTGTAAAGCTCTTTCTTTTTCTTCAGAGCCTTGATGTAGTTGTTAAAATCACTTAAACGTCTGGTAGGAACTTTATGGTATTGCTCGTTATAAATTGTTATATTATATGAATCTGATGAACCTACTTCTGGAATGTTATATTCGAACCACTTAATTGTAGCTACTTCTACCATGGATTCTTTTTGTTCGAAATGTTTTGACATTCCATAATAAGGATGAACCCAATCCTCAACTTTTAAATGCACTATCATTCCTGCAACTGGTAGAAGTCGCTGTTTATTTTTATTATTGTAGCGTGGAGTGTATGCATGATCATTTTTTAATTTAATAAGCTGACCTACATAGAATTTTTTATTCACTCTTGTTCACCAGCTTTTGAACTGCCGTAGAATGTTTGCACGCTCTGCGATAACGGAATCCGCTACATTCACAGGTGATGCTCTTGTCTTTCCACACTTCAACTTTGTACGCCTTGTTCTTACTTTTGACTTGATATTTTTTGATCGGCAGGTTTTGGACATGTTCTTTCTTCCTCATATAAAGATGAATGTTCTGCATAGTTGTTTCTGCTGGCACCGGCACCCACATTCCACCACCAACAGCGTATAATTGTTTACCATCTGGACTCTTGATAAGAACCGGATGATACATGGATTCTACGGGATATTTCTGCGTCGTCGTCATGGATACACTCTATCACTCGGATTTTTCCGTGTCAACGCCTGTATAATCAACACGGTAGGAGCCGTCCTTATTTTTAGAGAGTTCTAATATATGGTCGAGAATGTAGCAGTAGTCATCTGGATTAATTCCCTCTTGATTAGCGGGGATGACAAAAGTTATTCTTACTTTGTTATCAAAGCCAGATTCTAATGTTGCGCTGAATTCTCCCTTAGTTATCGTAATTGTACGCATTTAAATACTCTCTGGGGAATAAGACCAGTGAACTTCAATGTCGCTTGGTAGTTTACTAGCTACCCATTGTTTCATGTCGTTTTCTGTACGGAACTCTACCAAATAACCATCGCTGTCATAAGCCTTCCACGCTCCGATCTCGTTTAGGATATCGGCTTTGTTTATGACAATCTTATTAGCACCGTTGATTTCTATTGCTTTAACTAAACCAGCAACATTGATCCAATTACATTGGCGAGGACGACCAGTAGTTGCACCATATTCCATGCCCTTTTCTCTAATCTGATCAAAGATTGGATCTTCTGGTTGAAACTTTTTCATCCCAACATATGTTTCATAAGCTTTTGTAACTCCCCAAATATTTCTGATCTTTTTTGGAGGAACACCATTAGCGACTGCAGCAGCAACAGTACATCCACTACTTGTAACATAAGGATAATCTCCCCAATCAATATCCAATCCAAAGCCTTGAGCACCTTCGAAAAGAATACGGCAGGGCTTATCCTGCTGATGAAGTTCCTCATACATATCAATTAGATATGGCTTTAGCGAATCTACCTGTTCTGCTCGTATGCCCTTACGTGCATGTTTGTCGCGGTAGGCTGGACCATTTCCACGCTTGGTCGTTCCGATAGTGTTATCTTGTCTGTCTTCAGATAAGTGTTCGCTAGTAATGATGTGCGTGTTATTGGCAATGAAAATAAGCCCATCAGTTTTAATACCACCATCTTGTAACTCCTTTAATTCACTGAAGAAATGATCAACATTCAATACACACCCCGGTCCAATAATACTCTTAATACCAAAGAATACACCGCTGGGGATTGAATGTGTTACAAACTTCTTGCCACCATGATAAATTGTATGACCTGCGTTATTTCCTCCATTGTACCTAATAACATGTGTATAATTATCTTTTAGACACAATTGATGTGTTACTTTACCTTTACCACTATCACCATAAGCTAAATCTACAACAACATCTGCATATTCGATCATAGAGTCTCCCAATTAAATTTTATCTTCACTTCATCATCACTATAGCATAGTCTGTGATAGTGTTCAACATCATCGCTCCACGTTATTCCTGTCCACCATTGAAACCCGCTGTAATCTGATTTATAAAGCGAACAGCTCTCATAACCGGATGATAAATAAACATTATCATACTTTTTCATCTTTGCATACATACAAAGAAAATGTATATTAAGTTTGCCTAAAGATATACTTTTATTTTCATAATCCCACGCAAACTCTACAGCAAATATACTATTTGCTAATACTTTAAAAAAGCAAAATCCAATTATGTTTGATTCATAGACATAATACAAATGACCGTTTGAATTTTTTATTATATCCTCAAATGTTAAATCACTATTATGGAAATTTTTATATATTAAATACTTCTTGTATATTTCTAAAAATTTCTGCTTTTTATAATCATTAATTGAAATATCAAAAAAGTATTTAACCTTGTTTGCTTTCTTGATTAACTTTTTATCTGGATTATACCGCGATACGTTTATCCGTGTTGATCTTGTTTGGAACCATAAGTTTTTATCTAATGGACACCAACCGGTTTCTAATGCTTGTTTATGCTCATTTTCTTTTACCAGAGCACCAATAGGCACATAGATATATACTTGGTTTCGCATTTTACCGAAACCATGCGTGTGGTCATAGATTATTTGCATTCAAACTCTAATCGTCTTCTGAAAAGTCTACGTCGTCTTCTGATACTTCGTCGTGGATTAGTTCGTTTTCGTCAATCTCGTCGTCTTCGAAGTCTTTTCTATAAATGTCTTTCTTTGCTAAATCCCAATAGGCTAATTCGTCTAGAGCTTCGGCTATCAATTCTTCAACTATTTCTTGATGATCTTCATCTAATAGATCCAACTCTAGAAATTCTTGATAGCGCTCTTCTGCTTCTTCAACAGACATCTTATGATTCTTTAGCCCACGGCAAATCATGCACATTTATAGTCTCCAATAAAAAGTGGTATAAGCTATAATCAACTTATACCACGGCTTTATAACTATGTAAACTAGAACTATTGCAATGTTAATAAGTACTTTAGTCTTTTAATTTGTCCTAGGATATCATCTCTAATATTCAGTAGATTTGTATCGGTTGGATCTAATTGTGAAGTTAGCGAGATTAAAAACTCTGCGGCTCCATCAACAAAGTCGGCTAAGTCTAGTTCCTGCATATTGATAACTTGAATCGAACGACTTTTTAATTCAATCCTACCATATTTTCCCATGTACTCTTCTATAAAGGAATCAATTAAATCGCCTAAAGCTTCATACGTCTTACCAAAAGCCTTATGTTGAGCATAACTGTAGGTCTGCCAGTGTAGGATTCTCAATTGCTGCTCAATTCCAATCATCATATTAACCATTAATGGATCCATTTTATTTTTCCTTTTTAAGAAATTCCTAAATCTTTTTTTACTATTATATAATTATCATCGCTGATGTTTAACTTACTTTTAGCTTGTTCCAAACTTTTAAATTTCCCAGCAAATTCAACAAATGGGTCATAACTTTTTGTTTTTTCAAAAACAATAATACCTCCCTTTGAAGCTTCAACAACAAAAAATAAAGTCTTGGCGTCAAAAGCCTTTTCTCTTTGATCTGATTTTTCAAAATAAAAGTCAAAACCATCTATACTAACGCCATCATGTGACATTTTATTTAAATTCGTATCTGGGTATTCGGGATCATAGTAATACATTTCATTTAATTTTCTGCCCTTAATTAGATTAATTTTTACCATGTCACCGAATTCTTTTTTATAATCGGCAGCTTTGTCTGGTTCGTCTTCCCACATTTCAATAGTTTTGATTGATGGATTGTCCCTTAAAACCATTCTCATCTTCTCAATTTTAAATTCACTCGTACTCCTGCCAAATTGGTTTAGCCAAGTATGTTTAAAATTTAAACTTTTTTGTTTAATAAGCTCATTTATTCTATCTTCAAAAAATTGATCAACTCTTCCAGTCATTAATATCACACAATTTTTTGGATCAGATAATTCTCTTTTTGCTGATTCGACAACATCCATATTCCAAAAAGAATCATTTGGTTTTTTAGGCACAGCTGGTGGATTGAGAGACTTAGCCTCTATCCACCAATTGCCTTTATAACCTTCTGGCTTTTCTGGGCTTTTAAACAGTGTTCCATCAAAATCAAATACGGATAATTTTGTACAATATTTTTTACCAGATAGCTTAACTTTGATCATTATATTAACCGGTTCTGCCGCCTTTCATATATCGAGCTACTGAATTCAACATTGATGAGGCGACTGCAATTTTTTCTTCAACCCAAGGCTCTAAATTTTCGTCGTCTTGGATCATCGACACCAGCATGTTAGCATCTTCGGCTGCGTTACGCAAATTATTTTTTGCCATGCTGCCCTCGTAACCGTCTGGGTCTTTGGGGCGATCCCCAGCAATTTCTGGCTGTGGCATTTCCATTCCTTGCTCGCCACCTAAATAGCCGTGAGCTTGAAGTGGACTATCGCCAATACCTAATTTCAATACCTTCATTAACTCTTCTTTGATGATTGAATCTAATTCATGTTTTGTAAATTTCATTTCTTTTTTCCTCTTGATTTAACCAGTTTTTCTAACTTTTCTATTCTTTCCTCTAAATCTTCTAAAGGATTGCCATCGGCATTAAATAGTTTTGATTCGCCGCTTCCTTTGTTTTCTAAAGCAGATAATCTAGCAGAAATGGAGGCAAATTTTGCAGAAGCTTTAATTTGGTGAGTTTTACAATCAGTTGGCTGTTCTTTTTCTTCTTCTGGTCTTGATTCGCCGCTTTTACCCTTTAGTTTTAATTTGCCTTTGATAAAGCTTTTGGCTAAATTAGTTAATGCTGGCATTCCCGCTGACGAAACAGCTCCTGCTAATGCGCCGATAGAAGCAGTTATTGCGGCACTATGATCTGGTGCTGGTACTGGTTTGGGAATTACAGGATCAGCTTTTGGTTGTTCAACAGTGGCTACAGTTTTGGCTTGTCCTGCGTCCTTTGCATCTGTAACTGTACCTTCGTCAGCAGCTTCATCATCGCCGAAAAAAGAAATAGAATCTAAATCTCCACGATTAGAATATTGCTGTAATTGTGAAAGATCATCAACAGTTATTTTATTACCATTTTTAAGTGTTACAATAGCTTTTTGATCTGCCATGTTATCTTATCTCTATTTTAAATTGATCTCGCTTAACGCCTTTATCTAGTAGATACTTCTCTGCATCTTTCTGAAAGTCTTTGCTTAATTTGCCTGTCTTATTGTAGAATATTATCTTGATATCTTTAAGCTTGCTATTTTTTAAAAGCGCAACAGCAGACGAATCTAATATTGGCATAATCTTCTTTTTTTCTTCTACTGGTTCACTTTTAAAATATTCTTTCTTTGGTTCCTTCTTAGATATTTCTGGCTTCTGTACTTCCTGTACTTGAAATTTAAAACAATCTGGCATATTGCTACATTCTAATTTAACTGCACGATTGTAAACATTGAAATTAACACAACCATATTGATCTATTTCAATGCCATGCCAATCGCAATCCGTAGCATCGCTAGAAATAGCAAATGCCACTATTATTAAGGCTATAATTAAGCGGAACACTGTTTTGTCCTCCGCTATTTCTTTCCTTTCTTTGACTTAACCGCCTTTGCTTTTTGTTTTAATGCGTCTGCTTTCGCTTTGCTTTGTGCTTTGGCTAATTCGGCTTTTAGTTCTAATTCTTTCATTGCTTGTTCGTGTTTTTGTTCGCTTTTCTTTTGCCAGAACTTCCAACCAGCGCCTGAGCCTAAAATAACAACAACGACTAATACAATCGCTACGATTGGGTTGCCGCCTGTTAATTCTTTTAATTGTGCCAATTCACCAGCCATAGTTTGTGGTTGTGCTACGGTGGCAGTTGTTTCTTGATTAGTTGTCTCCATCTCCTTTCTCCTCCTTTGTAGGAATGTTATTTGTTTCTTCTAGCGGGGCACCAACTGATATTCCACCAGCTGGTCCGTATCCAGTTCCAGAATACGTTTCTTCACCATATTTTTTAGCCTTTTTAACAGCTCTTCTAATCTTAGATAGTGGACCTTTCTTATTTTTAACATCTAATGAAGGCAAAGTACCTTTTGGTTTTTCTGGTGTTCCCGGTCCAAATTTTGGTGGCATACCGCCTTTACCTTTTGCTTCCATCTTTTGCTTGCGAATATCTTTAAGCTTCTCTAGATATCTCTTAATTGAATCTGTTAAAGATTTTGCATGTTCAATTTGTTTTATATATTCTTCTTCTAACTCTGGATGTTGTTTGTGCATTTCTTGTTGACGCTTATGTGCCCACTTCAAATCTTCTTTTGTATAATTTCTTTCCTGTCTTCTTGCTCTAGCTTTAGCTCTCTTTTGCCACACTTTACCTAAACGGGCTTCTTGTAGCGGTCCTTCGTATCCAATAGCTATATCATACAATGACATACCAGCATCAACTAATAAGTCTTCTAAGGATTCAACCGTCCAACCACCGGGAATCAGTTCTTCGCATGATACTAAAGCTTCATGAGCATTTTTCATATACGATTGGGTATTTTCTCCATTATAAATATATGCTTTATTTAATGGATCGCCATCGTATCTTGGATGGATAACGCAATCATCTTCTTTTGTTGGTGTTTTTGGATTATTAATATCATCGAATGAATCAATTTCTTTGCCAGTTTCTGGATCTTTTATGTTTTTAGCTTTCACGCCAGAGCTAGACATATCAACCCATGCTTTAGTAGCGTTTCCGCTAACAAAATCGCGGTCAGGAGTTAGACCCTCTGGATGCTCAGACATAATGATCTTGTATAATAATTTTCCGTAGCCATGACCTTTTAGATTTTTATTAACGGCAGATACTTTAACATGGCTTGCATCCATACATGCACCATATTGAGCTTTTAGCTCATCTGTATTTTCTGCAATTTTAATTGCGCTAACTACAATATTGTTGTCAATTAAATCTTTTTTCTTTATATCTGGATTTTGTGGATCTAATGACTGATAAAATTTTATTAAAGCACCTGTATCTATTAACACATAATTCACATTCAAACCACTTCCTGTTTTAACGACACCAAATTGTTTTTGTTCGGCTGCTTCATTTAAAAAGCTCCTGAATGATCTTGTTAATGATTCTGCTGTTACTTTGTTTTTATTAAAAGAATCGTGTGTCATGACTTCATCAAATCCTTCTGATTTTGTTGCTGGAACAAAATTAGCAAATACGTTTTCATAATCCTTCTCGCTCATGCTTCTACCAAAACCATACCCTAATTCCTTCTTTTCTCTTTCGGCTCTTCTTTCTGAACGCGCCATGATTTCTTTTTCATGACCTTTAAATTGAAAATTAATTGCTACAGTTTTATAATCTTTTGGAGCTTTGGATAAAACATTTTTTCTAACATTTGGATTTTGATTCATTGCATCTATTACGATATAGTCTAAGTTGTTAGCATTAGATAGTGTTTTTTTATATTGGTCCTTTAATAGTTGCTCTAATTCTCGCCTAGCTTCTTCTACTTTACTATATACCAATCTTCCTTTTTCGTCTTCAGTCGCCTCACCATAATGCTTTTTTTGTGGATCAACATAACCGGGTTTAGCATCAGCTGGTGGTTTTGCTGTTGGACTAAACATATCATTAGCAATCTTATATTTTGGAAATATATCACTTTTGATTATATCATCACGGCTAATAATGCTAAATCTTTTACCAGAGCTTTCAATATTGTCTTCTATCCAGCTTGATTTACCAGAAGCTGGTGGACCAACTAAAACATAAAATATCTTTTTGTTTTCCTCTGCTTCAAACAGCCATTTTTTAAATTTAGCGTGTTCCATAATTATATCTAGGCTTTATTTTATCTTCTAGATCATATGCTGATCCATATTTTTCTATTTGACTAACCATTGCTTTTGTTACATTTATTAACATTTGTACGTCTTTAATTGCAGAATGCCATCCGGTTGCATCAATTTCTAAAACGCCAGCAAGAACTGCAAGTCTTTTACTTAGATCGCCTTTCATAATTAAATCTATTTCTGTTTGATTAAATAGTTTATCATAAATGGATACAAGCTCTTTTTCTTTACCCGCTCTAAGCAGTGGAACATAAAAATCTCTTGCTAGCTTTACAGTATCTATAACGGGATATTTAAAATCTCCTAATCCATTTCTTTTAAATGCATCTTTTACAAACGAAATATCAAATCTTGCATTATGTGCGACTAAAACAACTTTTTTTGTATTTTCAAGATTTTTTAAAAAATTATCTAGGAGAACGCATAGTTCTTTTTCTTCCGCAAAATTTTCTTTTTTAAAGGGCTGAACACCTTTTCTCATTGCTTTTTTTGGATTTCTTGGTGCTCCAGATCTTGTCATTGAAGCTATTTCTGCCCTCGACATATCCATTGGATTTTCTTTTGAAGTAGTTATTTCCATTCCTGTTCTTAAAAATATCTTTTTATGTAAGGAATCGTAAATTGCTGGTTGATCTGTTTGAGAAAAATTAGCATCAACAGCAATAGCAGCAAATTCTGTAATTTGTTCAGTTGCAGTTTTTTTTCCAGTTGTCTCTGTATCAAAAAAAACCCAAAAATATTCTTTATATTTATCTAACTCTTGCTTAAATTTTTGCAAAAGTCGGATTTTTTCTTCTTGCAGTTTTTGTGATCTTTTTAATTTAACTTTTATCATTTTTACCACTTCCTACACGACCAATAACGAGCTTTTGTGCGTGGACCGGGGTTCTCGCAATGATGACGAGCGCGGAAACTCTTGCGGCGTTTTGGATTACTCTTTTTAATACGCATGTTTGGATCGCCAAAGTTTACTTTCTTAATATTACCAGTTTTTGGATCACGTACATAAACTTTGAACTTTTTAACATCGCCACGCATAGGTTTACCAAGCGGTACGCTTTTACCATGATATTTTGCTTCTTCCAAAACATCTGGACAACCACAGGTTAGTGTTTCAAATAAACATGCTTCACAGACTGGTGTACCGTCTTCTAAAGAAGAAGTGCCGTCGCCTAATTCTTCTTGTAAAATTGCAACTTCTTGCAAACTTTCTTTGATGATATTCACTAATTCTTCTTTTAGTATTTTCATTATTCGTTTTCCTTTTTAGGCTTCCATGAAACTCTAGTTGAGCTCTTCTTTTTACTTGTACCAGATTTAGTACATGCTGAAGGTGTTGGACGACAAGCAGGATATTTTGATCTAGTTTCGCCTTCCCCTCTGCCACACGATTTGCATGATTTACGACCAGTTTCTGGATCTTTGCGACACGTGTTGCAATCTACCCAACCTTTTTTCTTGCCTTTTTCACCATGTCTAGAAAACCAACCATGTAATTTTGATTTTTTTTCTTTATCAAAAGTGCCTTCGTCAAGCTCAATATCTTCTAAAGTTAATTCTTCGTTCTTCTTCTTTTTTGCTACCTTACCTTTACGGCATCGAACAATAAAACCCGACGCATATGCGCTTGGAAACACCTTATATTTT
>Ga0214917_10007145_pt1 | contig 11380 bp, 7 predicted proteins | sample LL_1208_BB_MetaG_FD_177983 | JGI IMG/M metagenome (GOLD analysis project Ga0214917, IMG submission 177983) | Freshwater microbial communities from Lake Lanier, Atlanta, Georgia, United States - LL_1208_BB | ecosystem: Environmental > Aquatic > Freshwater > Lake | place: USA: Georgia | collected...
CGGGACCGTTGTAGAAATTGGAATTACCGTAGATTTTGCCCATGTTCTGGATCGAGGACTGGGTGGTGGACGGATTATACGTGTTCATAGGCGCGAAACAGCAGGCGCTATTCTGCGGTAATAATCCAACTGCATCAGCAGTAAGAGATCCGTAATTATATGTGATGGGTATATAAGAGAATTGGATTTGGTAATAGATAATACAATCCGGGTCTATACAGTTTTCATGGACCGTCAGGGAGGATAATGTTCCAGAGCTGAATTTAATGCTCATGTTATTACTTGAACTTGGATCCGTGAAATCGGAAGGAAAGCTGATATCAATATTATAAGTTCCGGTAGTCATTCTTCTTTTTTCTATCGTTGAATCTATTAATAAATAAAATAATAAATAAATGGTGTTAAATAAACTTAATCCTTCTTTATGAATGGGTGCTGGATACGAATGGTTGAAAATGATGAGAAGGAGGAGGAACGGACTCATAGGGATAATGGTCCAAGGTTCCGCCTGCTTCCAAATAGACTTTCTTTCGGGTGAGGAAATGTTTTCGGAGTAGTGGATGTCTGTCCACAATATCGATAATGAGCGGAACGACGTCGGGGGTGCGGAAGACGCGTCCGAGGTACTGAATGAAGTACTCTTCCGCGTCGGTGGCCAGGATGAGCATGTCCAGCTGATCGTGCGAGAAGCCCGTGCCCACTTTTTGGAAGGTGGCGATCAGGATCCGCGCGCGGGGATCGAAGGTCGTGTCGTTCTGTTTCATGCACGTGACATCTTCCTGGACACGCAGCAGTTCGGCACAGAGCCACTCGATCTGCCTGCACCGTTTCGAGAGGATGAGGATCTTGCGGTCCGTAAAGGTCTGGCACAGTCGGACGATAAAAGCGTTGCGGTCCGGGTTGTCGCACTGCTGATCGATCACCGAGTTCCACAGGATTTTTCCCCGCGATGTGTTCTCGGCCCGAATCTGGAGGGGGGTCGATACCAGGTACACTTGATGGGCGCGATGCAGTTTTCGGACGATCTTCTTGGGCCCGAAATTCAGGTCGAGGAGCACATCGAATCCGTCGGGCCGGAACGGCGTGGCGCTCAGTCCGATCAAGTACCGCGGCTGAAAGAAGCTCAGCGATTTGGACAGGAGCCGGGTCATGATGAGATGACACTCATCCACAATCACGAGTCCGATGCGAAGACCGCAGTATTCGGCCCGATCGCGTTTGGCGACGTTGATGGCATTCATGAGGTAGAACTGACACCCCTCCTTCAGCGCCTGTCGGCTCTTGACCACCTGGTACCGCACATGGTCTCCGAAGGCTGTCTTGAGGGTCGCGACCCACTGCTCGATCAGCACGAGTTTGTTCACGAGAATCATAGTGCGCAGTCCGATGTGGGAACTGAGGGCTAACGAGGTGATGGTGTTGTGGGTCACGGTCCCGTCCCACAACAGAAACCGGCCGTTGCCGTCCACCCGAAATCCGAAATAGTCTTGCGGACTGTCCGTCCTCGCATCCACGCGCAGCGGGTACAGGCACAAATGGCGCAGACTTCGGTCGTCATCTTCTTTCCATGAAGAAGAAACTTGGAAAGAAATCTCCCACCGCCGTCGTCCATACTCTACTACGCGTCGGATTCCAAGAATCTCCGCTCCACGCAACAAGAGCGATGCGAGCATCCTCCGAACCAATCCTCGCCCTTTCCCTTCTTGTCGATCGCTCTCCTTCTCATCATCATTATCCATCGGTACGGTCACGACCATCTTCGTCGACGACGGATACCCCCCGTCAAATTCGACAGGGGAAGTACCCGGTCTAAAATCAAAAAAAAACATACGACGAACAACGCCGCAAAATTCTGCTTGTCGTCGATGCTCGGACATGGCAAGGTACTGGACAAGAGGAAGGTCCACGAGAACCCCGTCCCGCTTCGAGAAAAGGGTGAGAATGTGGGATTCGTTGACATCATAATAAATCCATTCTGGAAAATGTGCGTGCGCAATTCGGAAGAGGGGTTCCCGACCACGGGCGCATTGAGAGACCTTCCGAGGACGAGCATCGTCGCCCACCAGGAGATCGCCTTCTTGAACGCACTCGACCCGCTTCCACCGATAAGAAAAGGAAGAAGAATAACAACGACAGATGGAAAGAACACGAGTCCCTCTGGCCAGACACTTTCCCGCGCCGGGATACATGGCCAACAAAGCGCTCCCTTGACGATTTAATAATTCAGTGGCCTCTTGGACGATCTCTGTCTGGAGAGGACGCAGAGAGGCCTGGAAGGGAATCTTGATGCACTGGCACTGGTCGCGCGGAGCGCGGACGGACTTTCCATAGTACTGGACCCCCCATTGGAAGGGTAGGTACACTCGATGCTCGTCGTACTCCACTAAAAAGGTTTTAGTGGGCAGGATCCACGGACAAGAGGGCACCTTCGTTTCCACCACCACCAATTTTTTTTCGAATTCATCCATGTCCTCCTCGCGAAGTCGCTTTCGGTCAATCATGATGGACATGATAAAAGATCGACTGTCTGCCTATAATAATTATATTCACTCAATGAAATAAGATGATAATTTTAAAGTATCAATTCTTTTTATAAAAAACATTGATAGATCGATGATTCATGAACAATAGAGAAGATCAGCTCGAATCATTTTTTTTTTCCTTCTGTTTAGATGAAGAATGAGTATTTTTAGTGAGCATTGGTTTCAATAATAATTTTCGGGGAGGATGAGCAAGTCGGATCAGAGCCTCATACAATTTGATTTGGATAGTCACCTTGTCTCCGATAAAGATACTCTCTATTTTTATGGCACCTGTCACATAACAGTGTTTCGAAATAATGGATAGGGGAGAGATTTCTTCATCCTTGTAGTCATCCATGAATAGCGTCAGAATCTTATCCTCTTGTTTATTGTAAATGAGTTTGGTGAAGAGGATAGGGGACTTGACCTCTCCATCCGGCATCTCTTTTGGAAGAGACAGAGGACTGAATTTTTTGATATCCACCGAATGCTGAAGATGCTCTTCGACGCATTCTTTCGCCAAATCAATGATCGTCTGGAGCACTGATTGAAATGTATTCTCCTCCTCGGTGGGAACTCGTTTCTTCCACATGCTGATGGGCATTCGGTATCCGACGACCTCCCCGTCCGAATTCATAATCTCCTGGATCCCGAAACTGTACAAAAATGAAGGAGTGGAAAAAATCAAATCTCCCACCGTTCCATCACTGTTCTTCACCGCGATTTTTATCTTCAAACAATTCTGGAATGAAGAAGAAGGATGAGGAATCTTCCCCTCTCGTATCTCGGAATGATCCTCCTCCCCTGTTTCCTCCTCCTCCTCTTCACGGGAAGAGGAGGAGGAAATGACGGGCTTGGGTCGATAGAAGATTATAGAATTATAATCAAAAGTCTGAAAATCAGATAATTGAGTATCGAACATTTTTATCTGAAAGCCAATAAAATATAATTTTTAAAATAAGAGTAATTTTTTTGTTTGTTTAATTGATTCTTCCTGCTCTCTTTACTTAAATTGAATCAGATATGTTTGTTCGAAGAGGCAAAAATCCTCTTCGAGTGAGCTCGGAATAGAGGAAGGCTGGAATGTCCTGGACTGATTTAGTGAAAGGAACGACGATGAGATGGATTCCGTGATCTTGACACATTTGCTGTTTCATGTAATCTCGGTATTGCTGATTTTGGAACGAATGTTTCGACTGTTGATGCATCATTGGATTATAATGGTAGTGCTGGCTTCCATTATATTCTACTGCGAGTCCGATCTCTTGATTGAAACAATCCAGTTCCAGACATTGACCTGTCACTGGATTTCGAAGAAAGGGAGGACGAATTCGAGGAAATGGTTTTTGGAAAAAGTACTCCAAGAATCGTCTGCATTCCTCTTCTCCTTTGGAGGAAGAGGGGGGCGAGGAGGAAGAAGAGAATCGAGAAGGAGGAGGAGGAGGAGGAGGAGGAGAAGGAGGATAAGAAGTGAGCAGGGGACGACGGTGTTCCCAAGAAAGTCTGTCGAGGATGGAGGACCATGATGTATTTGTGGATCCTGGTTGACGAGTCCACCATGAATAAAGGATTAATAACAAAAACAAAACGAGACTCGTGTACCAAATCCACGGCCAGGGATCGAAGGAAGTTCCCAGTATTTTCATGAAAAACGGATTGTTATTTCTTTTTTTTCCTCCTCATCCTTTTTTTTTTTTGTCATCATCATTCCTTCTTATTTTAAGTGGAAGGTTTCCAACAGAGTCTCCATCTCCGACAAGGTATCGGCGTCACATTTCCAGGAAAGGATACGTCGCACGGCCCCCTCATCCTCCAAGATGATACGGGCGTGATAAGATCGACCGAGTCGTCCCACTCTGCCCATTAGCTGGTAGAGCGTCGACACGCTTTCTTGATCGGAAAAGTCGCGGCTGATCCATACATTCACGAGATGGGGTAAATTAGTACCGTACACGATCTCTTTTCCCGAACAGAGAAAGCAAAATTTGGAGTACTGGGTCATGCACAGATTCCGTTGGTACGAGGTCATTTCGTTTTTCGTGTACACGCCGATCCCTGCCATCATGTTCAGGTTCGAAGGGGCGTCGAAAGCCTGGTAAAATTCTTCAGGTAGGACGATGCTCGTTCGATTCAATGTGGATAAGAAGGATCGTTTGGATTCATCGTGTCCGTGAAAACGGAAAAAATGGTCCTTGGAATTGATGACATAGAAAGCGGGCAATTCCATTCGAACGACATGATCGACGATCTCTCCTAGTTGTCTCTCCTTCTCCAATCTCGAAAAGTCGATGGAGGACCCCTTCTTTAATCGCGAGCGATCGATCTTGCGCTCTTCGAGTTGCTGGATCCGCGCCTGCACTTGTTGTTGCTGGAGACGATTCGTTCGAACCATCTCATCGAAATCGAGGGGCGGTTGAAAGAGGACGACGCTATTATCGGATACTTTTTTCTGGATCGAGTGGCTCACCCAGAGCGTTTTCCCGTCCAGTTGATAGGAATGATCCGTGAACAGCTTGGCCGAATCGAGGGGCTCCATCACCTCGGGCGAGTAGGCCTTCAATGGACCTTTCCACTCCTCGAACCGAAATCGCCAGCAAAAGAGGATCTGAATGACATACTCAATGATCTGCAGATTTCTAATGTCGCCGATATTGGGAAATTTGTGGGAAAAGTCCAATTTTTCTTCTTGGAGGAGAGCGTCGATGCTCTTGCTCCAAAAAAAAACGTGTTTCGGAGTGTAGCACCGACGCAATCGGGGATTTTTCTGGATCTCGTCACACAGCTCGTCCAGATCCTCGCGCGTCTCCACCTGGTGATGCGGAAAACGGAGGCGACCCTGCGGATCAATGATCGTGCACGTGATGGGAATGTCGAGCGTATTGACGCGGTGGAATATCATTTCGGACGAATATTGGCAAAGGGGGTCGTGTCGTTCGCGGAAACTCTCCAAAATAGGGGCCATGACGGAAAAGTCGGGCAGGATGGCGGACAGGAGGACCGTTTGTCGAGGGAGCCAGCGACAGATCCTCCCCATCCAGCGATTGGATTCCTTGTCCGATATATATTCGTCAATGTACGCCACAAATGGATCTCCCATCGCAGGCGCCTGCTGCAAAATGCGGTAGCATGCCTCGAGGTCCGCCACGATAATGTCGGGAGAACGGTTTATTTTCTCACGGTAAAAATTCCATTGACTGACAATCGACCCGATTTTTTCCTGGGAATTCATCTTGTACACCTTCTTCCACTGCTCGGGGAAACAGCGTTTGTGCGGTCGCAGAAGGACGTGGATCTTGCCCGTATTCTTCTCGTCCCGGATCAGTTTGGCCATCCAGAGGTGCAGGTTATCCCCCAAAAGAGCGGTTCGAGCGACATCCTCCGTCACCAACTCGTTCGAGCACGCGAACAAGACCGTTTTCTGACAATATATGCGGTTCAGACGCTGGGCGAGCGGGACCGCCAGGAACGTCTTTCCTGTTCCCGTGGGCATCTGGTTGCCGATCAGAAGCGGTCTCTTCTCCTGGATCGCCGACGAGACTTGATCCAGCAATTGCGATTGCTCGGGGTACAATTGCCGGACATGGGAACGAGCATCGGCCGTGGACTCCACAAGCAGTCGCGGATTGGTGAATAACACGTCCATCATCTTTCGATTAACGATGGAATTCATTCTTCCCTGGATCTTCGTCATGCCTTGGAACAAGGTATTGCTCCCTCGCTCAATCCGACCGCCTTCTTCCTTGAGAATCCGGTTGAGACTTATGATGGCGTCCACCAAATTGGAGTCGCAACGGACCGTCTTCTTTTGAAACACGAATTGATGGTTCCATTTCAAAATCATCAGAAAAAAGGTGACCTCGAATTTAAATGAGGTCGTCGCCGGACGCCCCTCGGGCGTCCAGCGAATCAGTGAGAGATCACTCCGGATCCGTTCCTCCTCCACCCGATCTCTGATTTCGTATTTCAGGGATATTTTCTTCTTGGAATTCACACCAAGTTTTTTGGACCCCGTCTGTTTATCTGTTCCTGCTCCTCCCATTTTTTCCAGATAAAAAAGCTCCTTGGTTTCTGGAAAGATGGACAAGAAAATATCGATCATCTTTTCGATATGTGCCGCATCCAACTCTTCTTTCGGAGTCGAAACCTCCATCACACTTTGGATGAGTCGTTGAAGAAACTCCCAATTCTCGGGTTTTTCCTCAATCGTCTTCCAGTGAAATCCTTGTTTGGCATTACTAGCCTGATAACTCGTCATTCTATTAATTCGTATCGGTCCGTCTGCCTGTCTAAAACGATCACTGTTACGAAAAAACACAAGTGTTTCCTTTAAATTCTTTAAAAAAGATTCGATAAAAAAGATGTGTTTTTCAAATTGATTGTAGAATATATGCGATTCTCGTGCATAATACCAATATGAAGCTTTTTTGCGGAATTGATCATTTTTTTTGCATACATTCGAATTTACGAGGAGACTTGAGCGGAATATTGTTTTCCTATATGGGTCATTTTCTGATACATTTTTACTTCTTCCGGAAGAGGAGTTGTCGTCAATATATTGGAAGAAGGACTGATTTCATCAAAGGATGACGATGATGATGGATCGGACGAGGGTGATTCATCGATCGAATTTTCTACTTTCTTTGGAACATCGCCTCCCTTTTTCGAGAAGGAGGAAGAGGAGGAAAGCACAGAAGGAGGAGATTGATATTGGTAGTAGTAATATAGACCGATAAATAAGGCAATGGAAATAAGAGCGACCCAGAACCAGGGTTTCCGATAAATAGGGACAACGACTCTTCTCCGTTCCACTCCTCCTTCCACATCGACGATATCTTCTTCTAATCCTGAGGCAGGACCGCCGTGGACAGTATGTGTCCCTGATCCTGATTCTTCCTCTGACGAACATAATTTAGAGGAGGAGAAGGACGAGGTTTCCAACTCCTCGATTTGGATCGAAACTTCGACTTCGACTTCGACAGGCAACTGCCCTTTTTCTCCTTCCGCGTCTTCCCGCAAAGAAGAACGTAAAATGAGAAAGTAATTCTGGTACTTGTCCGTGTCCGCCGTGATGGACCCCCCAATTTTTCCTTTCGCCACTTTCATCTCCAGAGTCTTCCAATCACTGACAGAATCCAGCTGTTCTTGGGTGAGTACCACCGCATCAAATGTAGAAGACGGATCCACCGAAATGGCTTGAAATTCGACTCGAAAATTCAACAGGTCTCCATTCAAATCAATCAACTGTGGACGATCGGTCAAGGAGTATAATTGTTTGACCACCTTTTTGCTTCTTTCCATCGTAAAAAAAAATCTTTTTCCTTACAAAATCGATGATTTCTTAAATTAAAAAATATAATGGAATAGTAATAGAGTACATATCGATAAACTAATGGCAACAACCAGTAGCAGTAGTGATAGCAGGAGAGGCATCCTCCGAAATCTCGTCCAGAATCGTTTTCCCAATCTTCCTTCCGTTTCTACTTCTTTTCCTTCTTCAATGCTGAGAGGAAAAAGCGTTCTCACGCCTTCGACAAATAATGCGGCGACTATTACTTGCGGTAATTCTCCTTTAAATATTAATGCAAATGTATGTACGAATCAAGGGTACGACTTAGATAACTACTCGGGCATGAATGTATTGTACATGTACATTCGAATCCAGACTGCAAACAAACCTTCGCAGAATAGTATTTATTATTATCCTACTTCATGGTCCGTGTACTTGAGTCAGACTCTCTTGTCCGCGAGCGATTATTCTACCATAATAACCTCCTCCAACAGTTTAACGATAGGACCCGTGAATTCCCCTTCCGGATCTAATTCTACTAAGGTCCAATCCTTCACATGGTCGAATTCTACTCCCACCTTCGTGGTGGGAGCCATCGGCGGATTCAATCCCTTCACCACCTCTTCCGCTAATTCTCCGAGTAGCATCTACGAAGTACAGTCGAGCATGTCCTCTTCTGTTTCCTTCGGGGAAATTGATACTTGTATGCCCGCCATCAATGAGAACGCGACCTTGTACGGAGCCTTCAATCTGTCCCTCGCGCCCGACAGCCAGTCACTACCCTCGGGTGGATTAGTGGTTCAAGTAATTATCCTCAACGATCAGAACTTTTTACTGAACCCGAATTTTACGATCTCTCTCGGTCTCCTTCTAGAGTCTCCAAGCAAGGGGACCGCGGTCGGGTACAACGTCTATTATGTAAGTGGAGACAACTGTCCGTTGGCGCTTACGCTTTCGCCGCCGAATTCCTCCTATAATTCTTCTAGCACCGTATCGATCAATGCCATGTACCTTTATAATCAGTACCTGGCTGTAAATCTCGGTCAATTCCAAGTCCCTCTCAAATTGTGCGATTCCTCGTACGCTCCACAATCGACCTCCATCTCCCTTTGTCCCATCAGCGTCTCTTCAGAAGGAGGAAATATCACCTTCAATCCTCCTAGCGTCTTTTCCTCCAATCCTGCCTATCCGAATCCTTCCAGTGATCAGAACAACTACGGACACGGGTTTCCGATTGTTTGTCTCACTTCTGATAATTTTAAGGAAAGTTACAATTCCAGAGACTATTTTTACGGACAATGTGGCGGATACGGATCGAGTACCTTTTCCTACAGCTCTATTGATGCATGCATCAATAGATATAAATATGCTAGTATCGCGATAACTATTGTTTATATACTTCTAATCACAATCTTAAATATTTCAATTGTGATCCCACCAAAGAAAAAGGCAGCACAATCTGGAGGAGAACAAAGTGGTAGTGGTGGTGGTGATGGTGGTGGTAGTCTTGAAGGACAACAACAACAAGACGTCAGACAAGGTGGTGAACAAAATGTCAAACAACAACGAGGAAAGAAAAACATTTTTATCTTTATCAGTCTCATATTACTTTTGGTATTATCGGTAATTCAGGGATATTTAGATTACAATACTATTCGTTCCCAATTAACGACTAAACATTGTAATATTACTACTACATACCAAGATGAAACCATGATAATCTTCACTTCAATATTTAGCTATATCCAATTAATACTCATCTTATTGAATAAATCTAGACAAATATTAATCAATTCAGGCTCAACTGTGTCAAGTATAATTAGTCAAACACCATTATCTTCAGCAAAAAAAGAAGATAAAGTAGCGGAAACTGGCTTATTATTATTTTTAGACCAAATATTTGAAAACATAGCGGAATTTTTTGGAAATACTGATATAGAAGACAGCGAAATTATAAAAATTCTACAAGCTTTTATGGATTGGTTATCAACTATAGGGATTTTATTAATAACTATTATTGTTAATGTATTTCGTAGTATTTTTAACAAGCTTCAAAAAAATCTGCAAAAATAATAATAATAATAAAAAAATCATTGCAGGAATATGCTGAACAGATATCCTCCTGATATGCAAAAAAGCACAATGCCCATAATCAATGTGGAGATCATCAACTCATAACCTCGATTGATTGAAGTACGTATCTGAGTATCCATGTTCTCCAGGTTCTCATTCATTAAACGAACCGGAATACAAAAGGTGCTGCCGGGATAATTGATCATATCCTTCAGATCGGTCGGCGCGGGAGAAATGGCGTAGTTGATACTTGCCATGATAATGAGAATCACGGAAATGATACATGCGAGCCCCATCAGGATACAGGTCGATGATGAGATCGAGGAAGAGGAGCGAGGGGGGGAGAGCATCATTGTCGTTGTCGTTGTCGTTGTCGGTGCTCGCTTCGATTTTAAAACGGACATTTTTTTTTTAATTCTTCGATCAGATAAAAAAAATATCGTTTTCTCTTCCTATTTTTTTTAGAAGAAGGAGACGTGCAATTGAAAGATATAATGAGCATTGACCCTAAAATAAGAAAAGGCCGCCGCGATCCCTCTTCTCCTCTGTTTCTTGTCGGGATCGGAATACTTCTCATCCTTCTCATCATTATCCTATACTTCTCTTGTAGAAAAACACTGTCCGCCAACCATGAGACAGACCCGTTCGCCTACATTCCACCCCTGGAACTTTCCCAACAACCGAACTATCTCTCCTACAATATCATACAAACCCTCATCGGAAAACCACCCCTCGATATCGATCAGAACATGATCATCGGATCCTATCAGAGGTACCCTTTGAATAAACCATTACAAAAAACTTCTATTGTGGCGGTCGCCTCTTCGATCGATCAGTTTCCCATATTTACTGCATGGGGCGTGGAGGTGGACATCGATACTTGGAATTTTGTGTGGTGCGACTCGTTGAGTTCCTATTTCGTGACCCCCTTCCTGCTTACGAGTACGCCCGTCGTGTGTATCAAGGGAGAGTTCCCATATGCGAGGTACATGAGCATCTACGCGTACGTCGGCCCGGAAACGAGCAAGGACGGCCGCAATCTCTTCGGCCAGGCCATCAACCAGGACGCCAGCGATATCTGCAACGCTTCCATCAACGACCATTCGAACCCGCAAGCGTGTAATGGGCTGCGGGACTACGAGATCGAGCCGGACGAGGGATCCAAGAACCCTTTCTCGGACCCGACCTACGTGAGCGGCGACGATAAATATTTCACCATCTACTTCGTCTCCCCATACTACCGAGGACCTCTTCCCCAATCCAAGAATATCCTGCCTCTCTCCATCTTTGGCGCTACCACGGCCATCCTCTTGTATCGCATCTACTCGCCCTTCAACCCCAAACAGTGTTCGTCCAAATACTATTCGGGCGGATCGTACGTGGACACTACCCAGTGCCCTCGCTCTCTCCGACCGACCCCCGAGGAGGTGGTCAACACGAAAGACGGCGGTGCCGCGTATCCGTTCCTGGACTCCACCAATCCCGTGTGCGCCTCGCC
>Ga0214917_10007147_pt1 | contig 11378 bp, 11 predicted proteins | sample LL_1208_BB_MetaG_FD_177983 | JGI IMG/M metagenome (GOLD analysis project Ga0214917, IMG submission 177983) | Freshwater microbial communities from Lake Lanier, Atlanta, Georgia, United States - LL_1208_BB | ecosystem: Environmental > Aquatic > Freshwater > Lake | place: USA: Georgia | collected...
TGAATGAATTTTTGCTTTCCAGGAAGCGGCAGAGCATCATGAATATCAAGAGCGCTACCGTATTGATCAATAAGAGCAGCGGCACGCTTGGGGCCAATACCAGGGATACCAGGAATGTTGTCGCCAGAATCTCCCGTAAGAACCTTATACGAGATATATTGTTCCGGAGAAACTGGATAATCCCATGTATCAAGTGTATGCTCTTTTCTAGTAACATAAGAAAAACGAGACACATACTCACCAATAAGAAGATCCCAGTCACGATCAGAACTGATAAGCCAAGCTTGACTGAAGCCATAGTCATGTAGACGCGAGCAGATATACGCGGCGATATCATCAGCCTCAACTCCCTTGTACCGAAATACTTGAATATCCTTGTGCGCATCAAGTACTTGCAGTGTCCTCTCGTATTCATCAAAGAATTTACGAGCTTGTTCTTTTTCTTCTGGAGTTTGCTTTTCTACAAGCTCCTTACGATTTGCTTTGTATTCTGGATAGATTTCCTTACGATAGGTCGATCCGCCCCAGTCAGCGGCAGCGATAATAGTACCAGCATCATAAGATGTTGCTAGTGATAGAACCGTGTTAAGAAAGTCGTCAGCAAACCTAGCTGATCCCATATGTTTCCAGCGGAAAGCAAGGTTCATCGTGTCGACGATCATCACATTTTCTGGGCGTCGGTTGTTGGCAAAATTAGCCATTTAATTGTTTCCCTTTCTATCCATTCGTCAGATAGCATAACATAGCAGTTTAGCCAAGGAATGTCAATATACTTTTCAACATTAGTTGGTTTAACACTAGTTGCTACGAATAGCTTGGAACGATTGTACCTAAAAAATAGTAGTGGTTTCATAGTACCAGATTGTTTCTGAAGCTTAGTCCACCACTGTACAAAGTCGTTCGTTTTACTTGTTAAAATTTTATCATTGAAGGGCGACTCTGCATAGTTCTTTACTTCTATGCAGAATACATTACGGTAGCCAGGAATATAAAGGTCTCCCTTAATTTTACCACTACCTGACCCTGGAGTGCGCTCAAAAGTATAAGGAGTCCTAGAATCTAGGAACTCCTTAACTTTTACCTCACCCGCGGCTCCTTTCGCTCGTGGGTTAACCATTTCATATCCTTCGGGGAGTACCCGCCTGTTATATACCTCCAGCAGCGTCTTTCACCTGTGACGGTATTTTCCTCGTATACATGAACGCCTGATCTAAAAACCTCCTTCCATGCAAATATAGACTTGAGCCACTTAACCACGATCAATCCAGCTAATGCCGTCCTTCTTTTTGATAACTAATTTATCCACCAAGGGATGTGTCCAGCTGTGAGATACGAGGAATGTGTTGAGACCATCTTCACGGAGGAGAACCTCAACCAGTCGCTCTCTGCCGTAGTCGTCGAGGACTGAGATAACTTCGTCGAGGAACAGAACGTTGATTGTGTTCTTTGATATTCCGGACATAAGCTTTCTAATTGCAAGGAGGGTTGATATATTGATGCGTGCCATTTCCCCACTAGAAGGCGCAGAGATACTGATCTCCTTGCCTTCATCTGTGACAATAACATTAAGCTTATCACTGGATATGCTGAACTCAATAGTAAATCTACCATCTGAAAGCTCTGATAAGTACTCATTAGTAAATATCTCTAGGTCTTTGACTAGATTCTCCAGCTTATAAGCAATAAGACCGTTAGTACTGAAAGCTTTCTTTAGTACTTCTAGGTTCTTTAACTTATTTAATAGAACATCTAGCTGTTTTTGCACATCTTCAAGCTCTACAGCATACGCCTCATTTTGCTCAAGGTAGATGTCAACCTTGCTATTGTGACGCATAGCTTCGTTGTTGGCCTTTGTAGCTGCGGCTATTTCTGCTTCCGCTGCTGCCAACGCTTCTTTAATTCCGGATAATTCTTCTTCAATGTCAGTAGCGTTAAGCTTGTTACTGGGAAGAGAATTATCAATGCGGGAATTAATATCTTCCCATTCACGAATTTGCTCCTGTGTCATATCGAATAGACGATTATTCTTTTTAATTCGTTCTATCTCAGACTCTAGCAGACTGATACGTCCACCCTTATATGCCGAAGTAGCAGTATTATCTACTAGAAGATCCTCATAGAACTTACGATCAATATCCTGTAGACATGTTGGGCACTTATCCTCTAGACCTTTTAGTTTCTTAAGTACGGCATCTGCTGCCGCCTTAGCTGACTTTAGCTCACCAACTTGTCCCTGAAGCTCATCATAAGACTCTTTAACAAGATCAGCCGATCTAAGCTCATCAATATCAATCTCATCTAACTGCTTTTTCAATAGATTATTCTTCTGAATTGCAGAATTGCGAGATTTTATATTTGAAAGTTTCGAGTTCAAATCCCCAATTTCTGTACTGAAATCAGGTCGATCAGGAATCTCAACTAAAGCGAAACGTTCCAAACTCATTGAGGAGTTACTGGCTATCCACTTTTTGATGGTATCTAGGCGACCTTCTAACGAGCTTGTTTCAAGCGAAAGGGATTTTGCTGCGTCTTTAAAAAGCTCAAACAAACGCGTATACTCACTGAGGTCAAATAGATCTATGAGAAATTTTTTCCGAGCAGTGTCAGTAGCTGTCAAAAATGCCAGAGAAGAATTTGTCGATTGATATACCAACTGTTGAAAAGTCTTGAAATCAATACCAATCAGATCCTCAATTTGTTTAAAGGTATTAGTTGCTGTGTGGCTGCTAATATCCTCACCATTCTTAAGAAGCTTGATCTTAATTCCACTCTTTCGTTCAGTTATTACCTCATAGGTATCATTATCTACATCAAACACATGCTTAATGTAGTAGCTGTTATCTAGAAGCCTATTTGGTATATCAGCTTTCTTGACTCCCTTTGAGTTCTTATTATATAAGGACTCTTCCATGATAAGAGGAATGGAAGATTTGCCGTACCCATTAGGAGCAATAATCTGAGTAAGAGGTTCTGAAGATAGATCAATAAAGTTATCTTCTCCGAAGCTAAAGCACTTACTCCATGCTATGGATCGAAGTACTACCGTACTCATTAAACACCTCCATAATATTATCAATAGTAGCATCTGGTAGCTCCTGAATGTATCGTAGATATTCTACTAATTCATCAGAGATACTCATACTCTTGTCAAGCACCAGAGCTGTATCACTACTGCGCTTTACTAATTTCTTGTCTAGTAGATCGCTATTCTCAATCTTACTGAGATCCTTGATATTTCCTTCTAGCTCATAAATGGTATGATGGAAATCTGTAGAAATCATCTCAGATGGATCAGAAACGGTCTTACGAATAAGCTGCGGCAGATCAAAAGCATGCCACTTCCAGCTCCAGTCATCCTCAATAATAATGTAACCAGCTTCTACCTCACTTCTATGAAATGAAGTTGTCATAGGACTGCCCGGGTATACAATGTTTCTCTGAGTATTAGAATGTGAGTGAAGATCACCAGCGAATACTATAGGGAACTTATCTAGCCACTCCAGAGGAATCTCTGGCTTTACATGAGGAGGAATCTCTCCTCTAACATGTGTGAATACATGCTTGCAAGCTAGCCCATCCCACGTGCTCTTATTTTTTATGAATTCGTAGGGAACTATATAGTAATCATCTACTTCATAAATATAATCAACCACAATTTCTACTAGAGGGTTTAGTCTTTCTGAAACTCCTTTAAGTTCCGTGAAGAAGCTCTTACCTTTCTTTGTAGCTTCATGATTGCCAGTACTAATCTTAGTAGGTACTGTAAGTCCAGATATAAACTGGAAGTATAGTGTCAACTCCTCTAGAGTCGGCATCCTGTCGAATATATCACCTGGAATGATGATTTCGTCAACGTCAATTTTAGATACTTGATCAAAGAACATTCTATAGCGGTTTAATGCCCACTCTTTAGGTACGTTCTTCTGACCTAGCTTAATATGTATATCAGCTAGTAATAATTTGCTCATAACTCTCCGAATAATAAACCCGGCTAATTTGCATTAGCCGGGTTTAATTTGCTTACTGTACGTTAAGCTCTTCCTCGACGCTCTCGTCGATAGTATCCTCTTCACCCTTCTGTAGCTTCTCTAGAAGTTCCTTCTGGGCAGCCGGAGTAGCACGTGGAAGTAGCTCCTCGATTGTCTTTGATGACTCAATTGCCTCACGCTCAGCATCAGTTAGTGGACCCTTTGACTTTGCGCACTTCATGGTCTGAAGTGTGTACTCTACGTTGATTGGTAGAGGACCAGTCTTCTTCTTGCTGAACTTTAGAACCCAACCATCTTCTGGATCCGTAGGATCACCAAGATCATCAATGTTAGCCATGATCTGATCAAATAGCTTCTTCTTGAAGTTGAAGATCTTTGGAACACCATTGTCTAGGCACATCATTGAGTAGGACCAGCCACACTTTAGATCTGGGTAGAATTCCTTTACCCAATCCTTCTCTGCTCGATCAAAGGTTTCAGTTTCACGGTTGAACTCAAGGCACTCAAAAGGAAGATTCTTTCCGTTTGTTCCCTTGATCCAGTACACGTAACGTGCTAGGATATTACCGAAGAGACGAACTGAGTTGTCTCCATCAACCATCTTATATGAGTCAGCCTTTTCCTTCTTAGCTGAACCCTTAACTGAACCAAATCCTAAACCTGCCATTATTTTTCTCCTGTGTAGTCTTCATAAAGGAAGTGGATCTCACCTCTATCAATACGAAGTAGTCTGTTGTTGTTGATTGCGTCTTGTCCCATGGGGCTATGGGATAAGTCTAGTGTGATTTTTCCAGTTGCTAGGTATTCACCAGTATTTCTGAAACTAGCCAACCCTATATAATCGGCTATTTCTTTGTCTCTCCACTTATATTGATACGCTAGAAGGTATCCCGGATTTACTAGGAAACTGGACCCCGAAAAATCTGTATAGTAGTATTTATACAACGGATCGTACTTATTACGAGGCAACGCTGTCTGTGTCATGGCTCTAAGTATTAGTATAATACGTTTAGAGCTGCCTCCAGAGTATTTTAGTATTTTCTTCCAATTGTATAATAAAATCATATTACCAAAAAACGATATAAAAGTCAAGAACTATTTTATGAATTTAATATCGTAGCCTTCTTTCATGTAATGACCCAAACGATTGTTAAATTGACGAGTTACTGTGTTTCCAGCTAATTTAACGTCAACTATCACTGGCTGCTGCTTACCTTCACTCTCACGAATAATACGACCAATAAGCTGTTCTAGTAGAGGCATATTATTCAGTGGTGTACCTAAAATAAGACAACTCAATGGATTAATAGATAAGCCTTCGGATACAAGACTCTGCGTACCCCATACTTGATTTAGTCTCCCATCAGAGATGCCTTTAATAATAGGATCTCTGTCTTTAACTTCTCCGATTAAAACATCAGATGGATGCTTTGATACTTCATTGCAGTATTTTAGAAAATCTACTCGTTCCGACACAGTTATGACTTTGTGCCCCTGCGAGGCATAATTGTCTGCTAGGGCTACAATGAGATCTCTGTATAGATAAGATTCCATTAGTACAGAAATCTTCTCAGCCCAGGATGCGCCTTGTCCATCTGGAAAGTATATCCCTGCCTCGATAACATGTACTATAGGCTTCATAGTATTTTCTTTATCTGGCTTGTAAATTTTAGAACCAAAATAATCTTTAAATACTACATGCTTCTGATCCTTGCGTTCAATAGTACCAGATAAGCCCAGCTTAAATCTAGAGAACATACCGTCTATGATCTTCGAGAAAGTCGGGCTAGATACGTGATGCATTTCGTCTAGAATAACAGTTCCAAATTCTCTGTTTATTCTTCCTACATGTTTAACTAGACTCTGTATATTAGCAACTACTACAGGACTATCTGTATTAAATTTGCCACTACCAATAACACCCGGTTTAATACCAAGAGTCTGTAATACTTCACGCTCCCACTGACTACGAAGAGCTACAGTATGGGTTACTATTAAAGTTTTCTGTTTTAGTTTAGCAGCTATAGCTAAAGCAGTAAATGTTTTACCCCAACCAACTTTAGCATTTATAATGCAGTTATCTTCTACATCATCATGAATCTCTTGTTGGCTTGGTCTAAGTGGAAACTTGAACTCAGGGAAATCCTCTATAGTATTGTAAGCTCGTTTATCTACCACTTCAAAGTTTTTAGGAATAAGATCAATGCGACCCACAGGGAACGCAACTAACATCTTACCGCCAGCTATATTAAAATTTATAACCTTTAAGTTTTTAATGCTTACAAATTTATCTGGCTCATTATAGGACGGAATTGTATAAGTGAGTTCTTTGTCCAAAGTCTTATACAGGGAAGGCTCCACCGTCATATAAATTTTATTGCTAATAATAGCCTTCATTAAGTATTCTCTGAGACCCCGTCTCCTTTAGTTAACGCTGACAGCTAGCCAGCGTTAACCGTTACACTTTGTTTAAGATTTCTTCCTTTTTGATAATATAATTCTTAACCAGTTGGCTACGAACAATATCCTCTTTTTGGAACTCTACGAAATCGAACTCATCCATAGCACCCAATACTTTGTAGAAATCAATTATTCCATTTTTATGTAGATCCGCCTGTCTCATATCCCCGCAGAAGTAAATTCGGCAGTTCTCCTCTAGTCTCGTAATAATAGAGTCTAGTTCGTGATATGTCATATTCTGACATTCGTCTACAATAATAACGGCATCATTTAGGTTTATACCTCTAACAAAAGATGTTGATGTGAAGTGTACAATACCCTTCTTTTTAAGAATATCGTAGGAGTCACCCCTACCAAACAGTTTAGTTGCTGTATCTGCATATGGAGCCTCGTATACTGCGACCTTTTCAGCATCAGTTCCTGGTAGGAAACCTAAATTTCTAGTAGGAACTGCACTTCTCATGTAGATAAGCTTATTAAACTCTTTTGTTTCAAAAATAGAATCATATGCTAACTTAGAGGCTAGAAAAGTTTTACCTGTTCCAGCATAACCACTTAGTACCTGATTTTTAGTACTTCCCAGTACGATCGCTTGATTTCCAGTCAAAGGCCTCACATGTGCGACCTTAAACTCTGACTGATGCTCTCTATTTCTAGAGGGCCTTCTCTTGGTACTCATATTTTCTCATACTCGCCTATACGAGTCTTTACCCCGTTCCATAACAAAATCATAGATCATCCAAGGGAACCCTTTATAATATAGCACCCTCGCGTATCTTGCGTCTCCATATGGAGGTCTAGGTATAGACATGGGTGAATGTACATGGTTAAGCCATACAATGGAATGGTCTTGTTTAGGCTCTATTTTGTTAATTGTATGGTGGATAAGAGGGCTATTGATAGTTTTCTTATAGACAAATGGAATACCATTGCTATCTATAAACACTTTGTGCTTACCGTTTATTAATGAGTTGAAATCTGTATAAGCTTTCTTTAATTTACACAAATCTAGTCTTCCGCACTGGATTCTACGTACACCTAGGGAGTTACCCGGCATATTCTTATCATCCAATACTTTACCATCATCAATAAACAGTACTTTATCCTGCATGTACCAATCCGTTGACGGAAGTGGGTATACAGGAAATCTTATAGTCTTTATATCTTCGAATTGCTTGTACATTGCATAGCCAAAGCCATCCTAGGAAACTGAGCTTCTCTAGATACTGGTCTCGCCCCATGTAGTATGTGCGATTGAAATACTAGGAACCTTCCTGGCATTGGTGCGAATGCTTTATATATCTCATTGTTTTTAACTAGAACAAAGTCTCCACCCCAGTTAATATCCCAGTACTCATTCATAAAGAGTATAGCTGTCCAACAGCCGGGAGTATCAGTATCTGTGTGTAGCCAAGAGCTATCACCATGGTTATACACATTTAATAGTAGTCTTTTTACTACTAGATTGAGGCCCTCTTCTTTAAAGGACTCATTTAGGCATTCAAAGATATTTCTATAAACACCCTCATATGCTGGCGTGTAACACCAATGCCGAAATGGTTCCTTCGGCGCACCTGTCCATCCTGTGTGCTCAAACTTTGCCGTGGAGAGAATCTCCTCTCTCCACGACTTAACTGTGCTTAATGGAAGCTCGTTGTTATATTCATACCAATCCATACTGCTTCTCAAATTTTCCAAAGGAGTAATCGTCCCCAACTTCAAATTCGCAGCCGATTGCACAGCCTGGAATCGAAAGACCGCGATCAGTCTTAATGAAGCCTTCTAGATCTTCCATATACTTTTCTACTTCGTTCTCTGGTACTTCCGCTAGAATAGAGTCATGTACTAAAGCGAAGATGCGAGCCTTCATACCAGTCTTCTTGATATGCTGCTGCATCTCAATGCCCGCTAGTAGATTGACGTCACTCGCTGGAGACTGAACTAGGAAGTTAAGTCCTGAGCGAATAGCATGGCTCTTGATACCACCATCTGTAGATAGTACATTTGGAAGACGACGCTTACGCCCAAAGTAAGAATAGGTATAACCATTCTTAGCAATAAACTCTTGGTTGGTAGTTAGCCATTCCTTGAGCTTTCTAAACTGCTTGAAGTAGGCTTTAATAGCTTCCTGAGCATCTTCGATGCTAAAGTGATAATCGAGATTATTCGCTTTAGCTTCCTTGTTCACGGTTTCTGAAACCTTAGAAGGGCCAGAACCGTAAAGAATACCAAATGTAATAGCCTTAGCAGCCTGACGTAGAAGTGGATGTAGTGCCTTCACTTCCTCAACAGGACAATCTAGTCCGAAGACCTTCTTAGCCATGGTAGAGTGGAAGTCGCCGCCGCTCTTGAATACATTCATTAGTTCTCTATCACCAGATAGAACTGCTACAATGTAAACCTCAGCAGTGGTCAAGTCGACCGCTACAATCTTATGTCCAGGAGCTGCTTTGATACTTCCCTTAACAGCAGAGTTATCACGAGGAAGCTGCTGCATATTCAGACGGCCACTAGAGCTTAGACGCCCAGATGTGGTGCCATGAATATTAAAGTTGGTACGAAGTCGTCCATCACGGTCAAGCTGTGGAATAATCTTGTCTAGATAAGTATTCTTAATCTTACTCTTCTGACGAATATTAAGAATTAGAGCAGGAATAGGATGCTGATCCGCCAGCTCCTGAAGTACTTCTGCATCCGTTGAGTCTAGTCCAGCACCTGTCTTTTTACCGATAGGTGTTAAGCCTAGATAGTCGAATAGGAAGCTACGAAGCTGCATTACACTGTTAGGATTGAAAGGCTTACCCTGAGCTTCTTCGAACTCACGTACTTTAGGCTCCTTGTACAGTTCTGCAATAGATTCGTCAATGCTCTTCTGCATTTCTGCCTGAGCAAACTTGAGGCGAGCCATATCGAACGGCACACCATTGTCTTGAACTTCGATCAGGAATGTAGATGCTGGGATAAGAATATTATTGTATAACTTATCTAGCTTCTTATTCTTAGTTACGGCTGGCTTCAGACGAGCATAAATTAGGAAGGTCACTACAGCGTCAATAGCTGCGTAAGGCTGAATAACCTCGAACGGAATAAGATCAAAGGTAAAGTCATCCTTCAAGCATCCTGTACGCTTACGATAATCATCAATCCACTCATACATTGGCTGTTCATAGTCACCATAGTCAGTGTACTGTAACGCTAGTTGCTTAAGACCGTGTGTGCCTGGGTTCTCGTCAATACAATAGTGAAGAAGCATAGTGTCTTCATATCGTGGGAAAGTCCAATTAAAGTGATATGCCATGAACGCTAAGTCAAACTTAGCATTATGAAATACTACAGTCTTCATATTGAATAGTATTTGAAAGAGGTCTGAGCACTCTTCATCAATACAATCTGAGTCAATATATACACCATGATCTCGCTCATAGCACATACTAACACCTAGTACAACACCATTACGTGGATATAGCGCTCCGGTTTCAGAGTCGAGAGCAATGAATGGGTTAGGGCTAGCGATAGCTGCCTGCAAATACCTCTTTAGGTGCTCTGAATCTCTGATGCCATAAATCTTATCGGTTGAGTACTTTACTACACGCTTAGTGCCAGTTATATAACCGATAATACTATCTCGTGATTCTTCCCAGAGCTTTGCAGACTCGGGCTTGAATGATACCATAGCAGGGTTGATAACAGGAAGAAACTTTTCTTCAACGATCTTACCACTATAGTCTGTTACAGATGCGTTCTTAGTATAGTACTTACACGCATCCGCTCCTACCAGAATAACCCATTCATAGTTATCTGGATCGAATTCAATATCTACGTTCTTCTTCAGAACCTTCTTTAGTGAGGGATCTGAGCATAGGGCAAACCTATCAAACTCAAACTGCTCATTAAAGCTTTTATAGAAATCAGTTCGGCTAGGCTTAGTCTCAATAATAGCTACATTAGCCATATAATTTCTCCTTCAATTTGATCACTTGTGAGGCTGTCATTTCACCTGGGTCTTTAACTATTGAATAAGTGACAATTCTAGATGCCATCTCATTCTTTTCTAGTGTTTCTTTTAGTTTTGTTGCACCGTTCTGTCCGGCGTCATCATTGTCAAAGTATATATCTATACCAGAAATTCCCTGAATTTTCAAGATATTTATTTTATCTGGTGTAACAGTGTTAACTCCGAAGGCACATACTGCATTAGTTATGCCTTTATCTTGAAGATTAAGCATATCCATAATGCCTTCTACTAGAAGTATTCTTCCTTGTACTGGTTTTACGATAGGAAACAGGGGTATCTTGGCTCCACTTGGGTGAAACAGATACTTAGGGTCAACCTGTCCTTGGTGTCTACCACAAAATGCAACAATCTTTCCAGAAATACCTCTAACAGGAAATACTACTCTACCAATAAACTCTGGATTATTATGCTGAAACGCTTCGAATCTCATAAATGTAGAGGCAGAAATGCCCCTCCAGTCTTGATCAAAAGGAACAGCGTTTACAGGGATATTTAGTCCTGATGTTTCAGCAAGCTTATTGGAGATCAGCTCGGTAAGGCCACGTCTCTTCATCTCTAGCCAGTTTGGTTTCTCACCAAAATGGTGAAATATGTTCCCAGAGAAACCACAAGACAGGCAATTGAATATACCGGTAGTCTTATCAACTCTAAGACTAGGATTTCTATCTTCATGATCTGGGCTAAGGCACCTAATAAGGTAATCTTTCCCACTTGGTCGGAACTCTATTCCTTGTGCTGTTAAAAGTTCATCAACAATCATTTGCCTGCCTCATGTTAAAAGGGACGATCATCATAGATACCATCCATAATAGGTTTAGTATCTTCATCTTCTCTTGTGATTTTCTTCTTCTTAAAACTAGACTTACCTGCTTGCTCTTCACCAGAGTCTACAATAATCTCCATACCATTTTCAG
>Ga0214917_10007148_pt1 | contig 11378 bp, 8 predicted proteins | sample LL_1208_BB_MetaG_FD_177983 | JGI IMG/M metagenome (GOLD analysis project Ga0214917, IMG submission 177983) | Freshwater microbial communities from Lake Lanier, Atlanta, Georgia, United States - LL_1208_BB | ecosystem: Environmental > Aquatic > Freshwater > Lake | place: USA: Georgia | collected...
ATAGAGCGAATTGAACGCCTGTTCGCCGCGTGTGATCAGCACTTTCTCCGCACCGGCCACGATGAAATAGCCGCCGTAATCATTGCGGCATTCGCCCATTTCCTCACTGCGCACGGGATCTGCCACGGAGGTCGCACAGAGACGGGAACGAAGCAGGATGGGCAGACGAAAGAGAGGAAAGCCCTTGATCAGTGGCGCATCCTCGATCTCCGTTTCGTAGCCGCCGCCCTCCTTCGGTTTCGTGAAGGTCACGCGCACCAGAATATCCGCACTGATCTGAGCCGCGTAGGTCAGATTACGAAGACGGGCTTCATTGGGAAACATGCGACGCACTGTATTTCCGTTGTCGAGCACGATCACGGGCGGCGACACAGTGAGACCGAGTTCAGTCGGTGTGGCTGCGTCACCGCCGATGAAGACCTCCACGCGATAGGCGAAGATACCGGCATCTTTATCGAGCGGTCCTTTGAGCAGCACAATGGGATTCGCCGCATGAATGATCGACGGAATTTCATGGAAGACGCAATGTTCGTAGCTATCGATGTGATGCCGGGTCAAAGCAAAATCGTTTTCTTTAAAGTACTTCTCTAGGAACTGAAGACCAACATTTGACAGAGATGGAGAGGAAGAAGCAGTCACCAGTATTTCCTCCTGGGAAGAAGCCATCACTATCGGTTGTACTGAATTTTGGCTCTCGCTTTAACCGGCCGAGCCACAAATTCATTCTTGCTCTAACAGAACTTAGTATCCATTAAACACGGGCTTCAATGATGCGATAGAAGAGAGTGCGCCGGCATCAAATGGTGCGGGAGAATATCCTACCAAGGAAGTGTTATACGTGACCGGGCTACTTGAGGGTCCTCCCGCGTTCGCCACTCCCTGACCCGCGGCGACACCGATTTCCACGACGTTACGGGGAATAGAGGCGGGTGCGTGACCCATACCGAGCGTATCGAGAATACCACCACCTCCCTGACTAGGGGCACCTGGTTGACCAGGTGCGGGATGTCCTCCTGTCGAGTTACAGACACGTCCTCCATCGCTCTCGTAAAAACGACCGAGATCCAGTCCCTTGATCACCAGAGGGGTGGTGCCGATCGGCACAGGGAAATCGCCATACACCTTGTCCGTAATTCCCTGACCCATCATGTAATCAATAGGCGCCATCCCACCCTTTTGCTTTCGCGTCTTGCGCTTTTGTCCCTTGTGAATCGCGCGATAATGGAGAATCATTCCCTTGATCGCCGGCATGGAGAGACCCATGTGAAACTGTTCGGACCACGCCTTGCGAATACAACAGGCGAGATCACTGTCCGTCTTTCCCTTGTCGATCATGGCACCCACTTTCTTGTCGATGCGTTCAAACGACGCGTGTAATCCTTCCACGGTCACGGCGCCGGCTTTGCGGGTTCGGCGCCCTGAATGTTTCGTGTTCGTCTTTCTGCTCATCGGCATGTCCTCTTCTTTATACGAGGAAATTTGCGGAGCGATTACGATTCGATGCCATGGCTACTTTCGTCAAATTAGGAGCAATCGCAGCAGAAGGCACCTCTTCTTCGATTGGTTCCGCTTCACTGAAGAGAGCCGACTGTGTCGCCGTGAGAGCCCGGGTTGTTCCCGAAAGAATCTGTGACGTTGCCTTTCGCCCCGCTTCCCGGATAGCCGACCCCGCAGAGGCCGCATACTGCTCCAGAGAGGAACCACTGTATGCCAACACATAGAAGCCGTAGGACAGCAGAATCACAAGAAGAACCATGGCATAACTCGCATAGTTACGGAGCTGCTCCTGCCAGGTGCTCGTGCGATAATCGATCGAAAACTGTGTCCAGTGCCACCAGACACCCGCTGCAAGAGCGATGGCAGCGGCCGAAGTGAGTGCGACCACGGGCACATGAGGAATGAACATGTAGGTCAACAGAGCGGTAATCGCCGCAATAAACAACAAAAAGAGACTCAGCAACGAATCCATACTACTCTAGGGTGATTTTATAGTTTATGAATCAGGTCCTCGTGGGTCAAGAAGACTTTGCGACAGCAGTATCGGGTGAGTCCGAGCTCTTTCATGACAGCGGCCTCCTTGGTCTCTGGCACAGAGGTTCCGTCGAAGTAGGTGCGCTTTCCGTATCCGTCTCCCTGGAGTTCCTGAAGGCGCTTCTGGTAATACAACCATTTGTCGGCCAAGGGCTTTCCGCAATTCATACATCGGACGGGAATGATCATCGTACTTACTTTAGCGAGCGAATCGGTGAACGTCAAGTTTGTTTTGATGGGATGGATAGATGTCCCTGATGCGGTCCGATCCCCTCCGGTTCTTATACCTCCTGAATAAGGCACATGTCATCCACTCTGTTCGGTCGAGGCACAAACACGCAAACCGGTGTCATGTATCGGGCAGAAAAGATCAATCGCGATCTCGCAGAGATTCGCGATCTCGTACAACAAGTCCGAGATGTTCCGGCTACTCTGGAGTCCTTCCGAAAGTCGATCGATTCGATCATAGCCCGTCTCGATGCGCTCAACATCCCCCAGCTCTCGGAACCCGTCACGATGGATCACATCGACGATCTGGAGACGAAGATCGAGGCGCTGAAAGTCCTCCAGGCACCCCAGGTCACCACGGCCTCCCTCCAGGCACTGGAACGCCGCGTGGATGCGAAGCTTGCCGCACTTGCGAAAAAACTTACGGAAACCCAACCTAAGACGGAGTGAGCCCTTTCAATACCTGCGCCCAGGAGTGACGAATCTTTGTTTCATGATCCTTTATGATCGCTGAATCATCCTTCCATTCAAAGGATTCAAGGAGACTCAAAAGATGTTCAAATGAATCGAAGAGATACACGTTGGGTGATTTGAATACATGATAGAAATCCGCCAAATTAACCCAGACAGATTTGTCGGAAAAGACCGCCAAATCCGCTGGTAGCGTATTCCAATACGCAGATACACTCTGTATATTCACGTCATCTATCATGTACTTCTTCGATGGGAAGAAGAGAGGTAGCCCCGCGGTATAATGTTCGAACATACTCATTGTACTGATCTCGTAAGGAACATGAATAATTCCTAGGAATTCGCCTAGCACAGGCCATTCGAATCGTCCCAGCGTCGATTTGTTCGTGATCAGCGGATGCTCAGGAAAGGATCCATGATAGCACAGAAAGGTCGATCGGATCGGTTTGTACTTGATTCCGGTGTAACCACAAAGAGAGGGAATATGTGATGTCACGATTCCGCATCCTATCTTGGTATAGAACTGATCCGCTAGATTATTGGAGACCGCAATCAAGAGTCCTTTCTGCTGTAACCGTTGTAAGCATGCCTTGTACGAATCGAGCATCGCCGAATTCTTGGACCAACAGAACGGGAGATCATACCGACACGAATTGATCATAATGATCGGTTTCCCATATTTCTCGAAGACCATCGCGAACACATTTGGATGTCCACAGATGAATCCGTCAAAGGTGCGAAGAAACACATCGTACTCATGCTGAAACGCGACGATCATCGCCGGACTAAATTGGGTCCATGTGGACGCAGTAATGTACTTTGGTTGTTGTATTGAACGATGAAACACCCATGAATGTCCGCTCATACACCAATCCGTGATCTCGAATTCGGGAAATAGGTGTTTGAAATCCGCAATTACAGAGATATGGACATCCATATTGAAGAGTTTCATCCTTACAGATGTAATATGAAATAACACTTACATTTGTACCACACTCGTATAAACCTAGGACTTGATTTGAGCAGCAGTTACCTCAACACCAAAGATTTGTTTTGCCATTCGCTGAATTGTGGGAACACGAATCTTGAGAAGCCGCTGTTCGCGAATCCAAGCCTTCAGATCTTCTGCGATTCCTGGAGAAGAGACCGGTCGTGACCACTGAAGTGACCGGCCCGTGGATGTCTCCTGCCATCCCTGGATCACAAGACGGCCCGCATGATGATCGTCGTGACACTTCGCACACAGACAGACAAGATTGCCAGCCGCATCCAGATCAAACCCTTCCGCCGCTGCTGCTGCCGCATCCATCTGAGGGCGGATATGATGGGCTTCCAGCTTCGTTGTCCCCTGGCAGACCGCGCACGCATCCATAACCACGGCCGATGAATACGATGAAACTGTCGGTGCTGACCATCCTGACAGTGTCTTTCTCAGCACGATAGCGCGTTCCAGATAACTGACAGGCAGGTCCAAAGCCCGACAGACTTCGAGACCGTAGAGAGCAGAGCCAGATCCTGGAGCGAGTCGGCGATCGTAGATCAGGCGATCTGTAGTCGCATCAAACTCCACCTTCAAGTGAACGGCTTTGACAGAGGACAGAGAGGCGATGTCAGGAAGCGACGCTAGTTCATGTAAGTGCGTCGCAAACACGAATTTCGTTCGCACTGAGGCCAGATGTTCAACTCCCGCCGCCACCAGAGCCGTCGCCGACAGCGATTCTGTTCCAGAACAGAGTTCGTCTCCCAAGACTAGCGATCGTGCGTCCGCAAAGCGCAGAATCTCACGGAATTCCGTCATTTCCACAGCGAACGAAGAGAGACCGGCCCAGAGATTGTCATTGCCGAGAATGCGCGTGAAGATCGCCGTGAAGGGTGCTAGTCGAAACGACGCTGCCGGTACCGGAAACCCCGCCTGAGCGAGCAAACAAGAGATTCCGATCGCCTTCATGAGCGACGACTTCCCACTGGCGTTCATGCCGTACAACAGAAGCCCCTGCTTGGTGGAAACCATGTCAGGAACAAACACCGGATGAGGAGTGAATGCTATGGAATGGGACACGTAGGGCACACCTCCTAGTTGAATCCGTTCCAGAATCGGATGCCGAAGATGGGCTGCCTCAACAAAGCTTTCGCTGGACTCCACGAATACAGGTCGCTTCCAGAGCCATTCCTTGGCCAGCCCTGCGACAGTCCAGCTGACATCCAGGTCCGCACACCAAGCTTCAATGGCGGGCACGGCCTTTTTCCCCTTCTCAACGATCAAGGCAAGTGCCGAAGACCAGCAGGCGGACCAAGCGGGAATCCACCGACGCATCCACGCACGGTGTCGGGCCGAGATGGCTTCGAGTCCAGCCGTTTCGATCATGGAGGTTGTCTTGTAAGGTGTGACCACGGCGGACATGTCTCCTTCATCACGGATCACTGTAAGGACCGCGTTTACCCTTCGCTTGGTTCCCGTGATTCGGAAGCCGCCTCCTTCAGCATCATCAAGATACAATCGTTCCACCTTGTCTGGTTTTCCTTTCGCACAAGAGGACCAGAGATCGCACAAGCTCTCCGCTTCTGACCGGATTGCCAGCCCCTCCTCAAACAGAGCCTCAATCTCGGCCATCGAGCCACCGACAAACGGCAGAGACCGAACCGGTGTCACACCTTCTTCGCGCGCAATGGCCACGGTGGCCTCCGTGGACCAGATGGATGCCATCCAGGTCAGAAAGGATATGTCAGGATAACCGAGTGCCGACGCGGCATCCAGAGACCGCAGAAAGCAAGCCATGTCATTCATTGATGCTGTTCCGAGTTCCAGGCGACGCCAAAGACGGGAAATATCATACAGGGATCGGAGACCACGTTCGGTTGTCACGGTATCTCTTTTGGCAGCCTGATCAATGCGATCCAGACGCGCTTCGAGTTCCGACACAACAGAAATCGGTCGCAACAACCGAGATCGCAGCAGTCGGCGTCCCGCCACGGACCGACATCGATCCATGAGACCGAGCAGACTCTGTTTGTCATCCTGACCCGACTTCAGACTCACGAGACCCAGCTGTTCGAGCGCCGCATTTCCTAAACGGACTTCGCCCTCTGGAATCCAGAGTTCCGGCTCCTGGAGTGATTTCAGAGCGGATGGCATGTGATCGCCCGCGAAGTCCATCAGCAGAGAGAGAGCACGGCGGGCCTGGGGCTGTGTAACACCATGCCTCTGCGACCAAAAACGACGAAGGATCGCCTCCTCAATCGCGACCGAAGCAGAACCGAGACACCGAAGATGAACGGCAGAACAAGCACCGCGAAGAGAATCTGTAAGAGAGACCGCTGAAGGAAGACCATCGGACCAGATCACAAGTTCCGACGGCGGATTCAGACACAAGAACTGATGAAGACGATCGGGTGTACCGGATCCGGCGCCTTCCGCATACCAAATACGACCGGTGGCCACATCCAGAGCCGCGCAGGCCCAGTATACCCGTCTAAGCGACGCAGGTCCATCCGAAATGCTTTCGATCACGCAGCCCACAAGCCGACGCTCTTTGATCCCTCCTGAATCCAGATAACACCCAGGAGACGAGATGTGATCGACCACACGTTCTTCCACCGCTCCCGTGGCGCCCTTCTTTTGAACAACGACGACCACCGTCCAGCCCGCAGTCACCAGAATCTTCTCGAATTTGCCGAGCGCATGCTCCGGAAATCCGCCGAACAAGGTCTGGGAATCGGCGCCGAGCGGTTGTTGGGACAGCGACAGCTGACAGAGTTCGGCAATCTCACGCACATTGGCTTTCGACACACCCGTTGTCAGATTCTCGGTATCGTAGATCTCAAAGAATCCGCCAACCTGATACAACAGGGCCGTCCGAGGTCCGTAAGTGGCCGCATAAGAGGACCAGACTTCGAAGTACTTGCGATACATCGGTTTTTCACCCCCCGACATACCTATATCGCAGCACGGTCGCTTTAGCCCAACAGCAAGGGGCTAAACAATGTTTACGAAGTTCAATGAATGGACACCCCACGAAAGAAAGGGCGCCCCATTTCATATTCCGAAAGTTACATTGATCTTTCGAAGACGCACCAAGAACCCTTCATTCTGGCACCCTCTCCATCCATGCTATCCCTAGAGATTGAGTCATCGCCTCCTTCCTCACCCCCCTCTATCTCTTCTCCAATTCTGATCGCCTGGATCCCCTTTCTTCACGAATGGTCCCTTCGATTCATCTTTCATCTGATGCTCATCAGTCTGTTCGAAACAATTTTTTTCTGGCATTTCGTGAGCGAATCTGAAGACGCCGCGCTCATCACTCTAGTGAATCACTATGCTGCCAGTACGCTATCCAGCTGTGCGAATCTCACAGACCCGCAAAGAGCCCTTGTCACTGATTTCATGGATCTCTTCATCAATCAGACACAAGTGAATGCCGCCGGTGCCGAAGCCGCAGCCAACCGATCCGCCTACAATTATCTCCTCTTCCGCAACAGCTGGCTCTACTTCGGCGGTTTCCTTATTCTCTTTGTGAGTCTGGCCATCGTCGGTCATGTTCGCCGCTACAAAATCGAGTGGCCCGCGATTCTCGGTGAAAATCTGGCCCTCGTCCTCTTCCTGGGACTCTATGAATGGATGTACTTCAGCACGGTGGTGCTCCGCTACGACGCCATTAGTTTCCAGGAACTCGATCAGATGATTGTCGGTGAGTTAGAAGCCGTGTGTTAGAACGAGGCTAAACCGATCTCTACAAACACAATCAATGTTATACATCGCACTTACTATAACGGCGATCGTTCTCTCCATTTTATTAGCCCTCTATAATTTCATACTCTACCGATATTTTATAACAAGGAGCCCCGCATCGTCTGATAATCCTTCATCATCTGACGGAGGAGCCCTATCGGCACCTTTTCTACCGTCTCACGGCGTGACAGGCGCGCAGACACCGCCGCAGCTCTCAACTGATCCTCCGTCATAGCTTCAATCTTCTCCATGACGAATTTGCGCTGTTTCTGGGTCTTCACCGTATTGTCGATCGTCACGCGCACCCGCTTCGCCTTAAACGTTTTCTTTGGTAGCTTATGGCCGACGGTCGCCTTGTTCTTGGGAACCAACATCACTTTCATCGCCTTCTTCTTTGCGGGGGCGAGGATGACAGTCGGAACCGGCGCTTTTTGGACTGTCTGTACGACCGGTGGCTGCGCGGGTGCCTGATCTTTCGTCACAACGGTCGCCTCTTCTACTTCCTCTGGAGATGTCCGTGTCTTTCTCTTTGAGGCGCCAAGTCGTTTTCGGGATCGGCGTCCCCCTCCCTCACGAACATCCATCACGATTTCCTTTTCCTGTTCGGACATAACCTCTATTAATTCCGTCGATTTCGTCTCCACAGTCAAAGGATAGCAGGTATGGCATCAAAAGGTGAATCGCCTACATCGGTCACACCCGGGGTCGCAACGATGAATTGGAATAGTGCGTATCGCAACTTCCTAGAACTCTATTACGACCAAAATGATCGTCGACAAATGATCGACCACCAAATCTCCTCCTTCAACCACTTCATTAATGTAGAGGTTCCGCAAACGATTCTGCGAGCCTGTCCTGTCCGTGTCACCGGATCGCCGGATCTCTCATTAACGGGTACCACCCGCGCCGCTGCGGGAACTGCCGGTACTGCCATTCGTGTGAGCGTGGAAGGGGCCGATGACGGTCCCGTGGCCATGAACACCACAAAGCCGGGAGGCCCCCTCCTCCAAGCCGCGATAGCGGATCCCGATGCGCCCCCTCCCCGCGAGGTCGAAGTCTGCGTCGAATTCGCCAACATTCAGATTCGCAAACCGACGATCTACGAGAACAATGGCGCGGTCAAGCCCATGTATCCCAACGATGCCCGCCTTCGGAATATGACCTATGCCGCTCCCGTCTACACCGACATTATTGCGACCTACACGATGCGTGCGCCCCAGAAAGGCGGAGCCGAACCGATCGTCACTGTGAGCCGCCGTACTCTGCCCCACGTCCAGGTGGGCCGCGTTCCCATCATGGTCGGCAGCGAATTCTGTCTCCTCAGTGACACTCCCGAAAAGACCCCTCGTGAGCTCGGTGAATGCGCCGAGGACATCGGCGGCTACTTCATTATCCAGGGCGGAGAGCGCGTCATCATCAGTCAGGAGCGCATGTCCGAAAACGTGCCCTTCGTCTTCCGCAACAACAAGGTGCGCAACAAGGAGGCCGAGGTCATCGATGTCAAATCCATCGGCCCCGACAATGAAGGCGCGCCCAAATCCATGTCCGTCAAGATCGTCCAACACAGCAAGAACGCCATCAACCCCGAACACATCATTGTCACCTGCCCTCGTATCAAGGCGGAGATCCCTCTATTCGTGATGTTCCGAGCCCTCGGCATCGAGACCGACAAGGAGATCATCGAACTCATCTGCGGCCCCTTCAACAAGGAGGAAGACCCTCCTTACGCCATGATCTTCCAGGAGTGTATGGAGGAGGCGGGCGATGTCACCACCCAGGCGAAGGCCCATGAGTGGCTCGCGGCGAATCTCGGCAGTGGCGGCGGCAGCCGCGAGTCGTATTCGGCGAACACCCTCCAACTCTCCAGACCTCCCCGCGTCACCACAATCAAAGAGGTGTTGGCGGAGGAATGTCTGCCCCACATCGGCGGTGCGGAAATGATGTATGAGAAAGCCTGCTATATCGCCTTCATTACCAAGAAGGTGCTGGATGTATTCTCGGGCAAAGTGCCCCACGACGACCGTGACGCCTATCCCAACAAGAAGGTGGAGCTCCCTGGGAATCTAATGGGCAATCTCTTCCGCTACCTGTTCGGCACCAAGGTCATCAAGGATATGAAGACATCCCTGACCAAGGAGATTCACAACGGCTTCTGGAAGAGCAGCGGCAAGATGGAGGACATCATCAATCCCTCCAACATCTACAAGATTCTGAAATCGACGATTGTGACGATCGGCATGAAAGGCTCTCTAGCCACCGGCAACTTCGTCGGCGGCAAAATGGGAACCAAGGCCGGTATCAGTCAAGTGATGAACCGTCTCACCTATCTATCGGGCATCAGTCACTTGCGCCGTCTGTCGACACCCATTGAGAAGACGGGCAAACTCCTGGCACCGCGCAAGCTCCATAACACTCAATTCGGATTTGTCTGCCCCTGTGAGACACCTGAAGGTCATGCGGTGGGTGTGGTGAAGAATCTCAGCAGCACAGCGCTGGTCTCGTTGCCCATCGACCCCGAACCGATCGTCGCCTTCTTATACGATGTTCTCGGTATGAAGAATCTCGCGGAAGTCAGCGTGGCCGCTCTCCATACAGGAATTCGCATTCTCATCAATGGAGCATGGATCGGTATGCTTCTGGTGGATTCCGTGGGCGCCGTTGCTGGAGTGGCGGCTCTTCGCGCAGCCAAGCGCAGAGGTCGCATTCATCTTCACACTGGAATCACCTACAAATCCGCCCGCAGAGAGATCTGGATCAATACGGAGGGCGGTCGCCTCTTGAGACCCGTTCTGAATGCGGCGGCGGTGCGGGACTTGATTGCCAATCCATCGATCACACCGCCCTGGCTCATTGGCTCCGCCGGCAAAGCGATCGAAGACTACAAATGGGATCACGTTCTCAGCTGGACCTCTCCTACGGGGAACAGCATGATCGAATACATCGATCCCACTGAGACCGAGAATTTCTATATTGCGATGAAACCCGAGGACATCGAAGCCGATCACACACATATGGAGATCCATCCCTGTACGATTCTGGGCACCATGGCTTCGAACATTCCTTTCCCTGATCACAACCAGGCACCCCGTAATTCCTATCAGTCGGCCATGGGCAAACAGGCCATGGGTGTCTACGCGCTGAACTACCGCGAACGTCTGGACACGATGGCGAACTTGCTCTGGTATTCGAGTGTGCCTCTGGCGTCGCCCTACATGAGCCGCTTCTATCGCGCACAGACCATGCCCTCCGGATTCAACATCGTGGTGGCGATTATGACGTACGGCGGTTACAATCAGGAGGACTCCGTGATGATCAATCGTGCGGCTCTGGATCGCGGTCTCTTCCGTTCGGAGTTCTATCGCACGTACAAGGATGAGGAGAAGAAGAATCAGGCCAGCGGTGAAGAGGAGCGCTTCTGTAAGCCGAATCCCGCTACCACACGCCATATGAAGCCCCATGCCTGCTACAATAAGCTCGGAGCCGATGGAATTGTGCCCGAGAACACCTATGTGAGTCAGGAGGATGTGCTCATTGGCAAGGTGGCCCCCATTCGTCTCCGTGGTGCGGACGGTGCGGCAATGGCGGGAATCAATCATGCGGCCCTCCAGGCGATGTCGTCTGTTGCCGCCGCCCAAGCCGTGGAAGCCGCGGGCGGCAAGCGCTTCCGTGACAGCAGCAAATTGATGCGCACGAACGAAGCCGGCTACGTGGACCGTATTTACCGCGGTCGCAATGGTGAAGGCTACAGCTTCGTCAAGATCCGTGTGCGTGAAGAGCGCGTGCCGGAAATCGGTGACAAGTTCGCATCCCGCCATGGACAGAAGGGTACCTGCGGACTCATTCTGGAGCCCGAGGACATGCCCCAGACCGCCAGTGGGATTGTGCCGGATATTATCATCAATCCACACGCGATTCCGTCACG
>Ga0214917_10007149_pt1 | contig 11377 bp, 9 predicted proteins | sample LL_1208_BB_MetaG_FD_177983 | JGI IMG/M metagenome (GOLD analysis project Ga0214917, IMG submission 177983) | Freshwater microbial communities from Lake Lanier, Atlanta, Georgia, United States - LL_1208_BB | ecosystem: Environmental > Aquatic > Freshwater > Lake | place: USA: Georgia | collected...
GCGAGTAGTCGCCCGCTCAGGTTCCGGATAGTGAACTTCCAGCCCGCAAACAGGTGGTCGGGAGCGATGAACGCTGCATCCGACCTGCACCGCATCGCGAGTGCCACATCGCGGAAGCGAGCAATTGCCTCGCCCATGTGAGCCTGCCTTTCATCGAGCCGGGTCGGCTCAGGTGCAGGGCAGCGAAAGGCAGAAGCCACCGCTGCACCCGAGCCGCGAGGGGAGCCGCTTGCAATCGGCACCCGCCCCGAGCGAGCGAGTCTACCGCTCGACCGTCGCGATGAGGCTCCACGGTTTTTGAAAAACTCCCCAGATTTTCGCGTGTAGGGAGCCCGGGGTCAGCGGGCAGCGAGCGGTTTTCCGCCGGACCCTACCCCCGGGAGCCGCCGAAAAAACCTCGGCAAAATCCGCGGCACGCACGCGGGCTGCCCCGTACGCGGTTTAGGTGCGACCGTGGAAAGTTCCCGGGCGGTCGGGTCGCACCTACCCCCCATGCGAAAACCTGCGGCGGCGTACGCGGAGTAGCACCCCGGGGTTTATGTGCCGATGAGTGCCAGAGATGCCGACCGCCCTCCGCTCAGCGGCTCGCCTCGACCATCGCGAGGATGCCTGCCCGGACCGCCGGGGGCAGGCTCGACCAAGCCTCGACCACTTGGGCGAGAGCAGGGTCTGCGGTTGTGGTAGTGGTCGCTGTAGTGGTCGCTTCTCCGGAATCGCTGCCGTTCCCGGGCGAAACCGGCTCAGCATCCGGATTGCAAATCCGCCATCGTCGGTTCGACTCCGACCGGAGCCTCTTGCTTTTCTTCCGTGCCAGACGCGTGGTGCGTCTTGGGTGACGCGGGCTCGGGGTCGTCCGACCCCGTCGCCCGGACGTTCGCTGCGGCCCTCCTGGCCTTCGCTCACTCGATGCTGGCCTTCGCTGCGCAATCCTTGCTGCGCTCGGCCAGCAACGCCGGCTCCGGGGATCGGGCAACCCCTCGCAGGCCCAACAGTTCGTGATGGGCCGCGCGGATTCGTCTGACCGGTCGTTGCGCGCCGCTCCGCGCACGAGCACGGCCGCCCGGAGGTGCGGCCGGAGGGCCGCCAAGGCGTGAACCAAGGCCGGCAGGATGCCGGCTGCATCAAGTCTCAGGCGGGAAGGGCAGGATGCCCGAGCCCGCCGTGAAGTCAGTGCTGCAGCTTCTTGTAGCGGAACCGGTGCGGCTCGTCGGCGTCGATGCCCAGCCGCTCGCGGCGGCTCCGCTCGTAGACCTCGAAGTTGCCCTCGCAGACGTGAACGTAGCCGTCGCCCTCGAAGGCGATGATGTGGGTGGCGAGGCGGTCCAGGAACCACCGGTCGTGGGTGATCACGACCACGCTGCCGGCGAAATGGGTGATCCCCTCCTCCAGCGACCGCAGGGTGTCGACGTCGAGATCGTTGGTCGGCTCGTCGAGCAAGAGCAGGTTGGCCCCGCCGCGGAGCAGCTTGGCCAGGTGGACGCGGTTCCGCTCGCCGCCGGAGAGCGAGCCCACCTTCTTCTGCTGGTCGGGGCCCATGAAGTTGAACTTCGCCACGTAGCTGCGGGCGTTCACCGCCCGCTTGCCCAGTTCGATGGTGTCGTGGCCGCCGGAGATCTCCTCGAACACGCTCTTGGCGGGATCGAGCGCGTCGCGATTCTGGTCGACGTAGCCGATGTCGACGGTGGCTCCCACCTTGATCGACCCCGTGTCGGGCTTTTCCTGGCCCACGAGCATCCGGAACAGCGTCGTCTTGCCGGCGCCGTTGGGGCCGATGATCCCCACGATGCCGCCGGGGGGCAGGCGGAAGGAGAGGTTCTCGAACAGCAGCTTGTCGCCGAACGCCTTGGAGATGTTCTCCGCGTCGATCACCTGGTCGCCGAGCGGCCGGCTGGCCGGGATGAAGATCTCGATTTCCGAATCGCGGACGGCCGCCTGCTCCGCCGCCAGCTTCTCGTAGGCCGCCATCCGGGCCTTGCTCTTGGCCTGGCGGGCCTTGGGCGACATCCGCACCCACTCGAGCTCCTTGTCGAGCGTCTTCTGGCGGGCGCTGGCCTGCTTCTCCTCGAGCACGAGGCGGGCCTTCTTCTGCTCGAGCCAGGCGGTGTAGTTGCCCTCGAAGGGCATCCCGCGGCCATGATCCACCTCGAGGATCCACTTGGCCACGTTGTCGAGGAAGTAGCGGTCGTGGGTCACGGCCACGACCGTGCCCAGATACTCGGCCAGGTGCCGCTCGAGCCAGTCGACGCTCTCGGCGTCGAGATGGTTCGTCGGCTCGTCGAGCAGGAGCAGGTCGGGTTTCTCGAGCAACAGCTTGCAGAGGGCCACCCGGCGACGCTCGCCGCCGGAGAGGTTCGTCACCGCCCAGTCGCTCGGGGGCAGATTCATCGCGTCCATCGCGATTTCGACCTGCCGGTCGAGGTCCCAGAGGTTCTTGGCGTCGATCTCGTCCTGGACGGTCGCCTGCTCGGCCAGGAGCTTCTCCATCTCCTCGGGCTCCAGCGGCTCGCCCAGCCGGGTGTTGATCTCCTCGTACCGCCGCAGCACGGCCCGGGAGTGGTCCACCGCCTCCATCACGTTCTCGAACACCGTCTTCGTCGCGTCGAGCTTGGGCTCCTGCTCGAGATATCCCACGGTGTAGCCGTCGGCCAGCCGGGCCTCACCCTCGAACTCCTTGTCGATGCCCGCCATGATCTTCATGAGCGTGCTCTTGCCGGCGCCGTTGCGGCCCAGGAGGCCGATCTTGGCACCCGGATAGAAGGCGAGGTTGATGTCCTTGAGCAGTTCCCGCTGGCCGAACTTCTTGAACAGGTGCGAGATCTGGAAGATGAAGGCGGCGCCCATGGGAAGAGTCCGATCGCGGCGGGGGTTCGTGGCGGGATGCAAGCGACGGAAGTGACCGTCGGCGAGGGCCCGTATCGTATCGCGTCGGCCGCCGCCTCGCGATGGAGGCTCGTTGCAGGCGGCTAGGGGATGCACTACGATCGACTTGGCTGCCACGGGTGTCTGCCACGCGGGCGGCCAGACAAGACCTCGAGGAGTGTCGCCATGCCCGCCTACGCCCAGCCCGACGTGCTCGTCTCCACGGAGTGGGTGGCCGAGCACCTCACCGATCCCAAGGTGCGCGTTGTCGAGTCGGACGAGGATCGGGCGCTGTACGTGCAGGGGCACGTGCCGGGGGCCGTCGAGATCGACTGGCAGACCGATCTCCAGGATGCCGTCCAGCGGGACTACCTCGATCGGGCGGCGTTCGAGCGGCTCTGTGCCGAGCGGGGCATCGCCAACGACACGACGGTCGTGTTCTACGGCGACAAGAGCAACTGGTGGGCCTGCTACACCTTCTGGGTGTTCAAGCTCTACGGCCACCAGGACTGCCGCATCATGAACGGTGGCCGGAAGCGGTGGGAACTCGATGGCCGCCCCTGGTCCACCGACCGGGTCGCCTCTCCCAGGGCGGCCTACACGGCCAGCGAGCAGGACGGATCGATCCGGGCCCTCCGCGACGAGGTGCTCAAGCACTGCAAGGCGGGCAAGCCGCTGCTCGACGTCCGCAGCCCGGAGGAGTATCGGGGCGAGCGGATGCACATGCCCGACTACCCCAACGAGGGCGCCGTTCGCGGCGGCCACGTCCCCGGTGCGGTCAACGTGCCCTGGCCGATGAACTGCAACGAGGACGGCACGTTCAAGTCGGCCAAGGATCTCGAAAAGCTCTACGTCAAGGAACTGAAGATGAAGCGGCGGTCGCCCACGATCGCCTACTGCCGGATCGGCGAGCGGTCGAGCCTGACCTGGTTCGTGCTCACCTATCTGCTTGGATTCGGCAACGTGCGCAACTACGACGGCTCGTGGCTGGAGTGGGGCAACTGCGTGCGGGTGCCGATCGCGAAGGGCGCCGAGCCGGGCGGTGTCGCCGCCGCCGCGGCGAAGACGGAAGCCTGACGATGGACGACGTCCGGTCGCGGATCGACGGCGTCGTCGAGGAGTTCGTGGACCTCGACGGCCGGGAGAAGCTCGAACTCCTCGTCGAATATGCCGCGGGCCTGCCGCCGCTGCCGGCCGAGTACCAGGCCAGGAAGGCCGCGGCCGAAGGTCGCATCCACGAGTGCCAGACGCCGGTCTTCCTCTGGACGGCCGCCGATGCCGACGGCGGCGCGGTGCTGGTGGCCGACGTGGCTCCCGAGGCGCCCACGGTGAAGGGCTTCGTGGCGGTCCTGCGCGGGGTCGTCGCCGGCCGGCCGGCCGGCGAAGCGGCCGGGATTCCCGAGGACCTCGTGGAGCGGTTGGGGCTCGGTGACGTGCTTGGCATGCTGCGGGCCCGCGGGCTGCGGGCGATCACCTCCCGGATCAAGCGGGGCTTCGCCGCGGGGGCGTAAGCTCCGGGCCGCGGCGGACCGGGCTTTTCCGGGCGACCGGGATCGGGCAGGATTCACGGCCTCACGTTCCGGAGTCGGGGAGGTTCCAGGTGTCACCCGCTGAAAAAGTCGTCGCCGGGATCGATCTCGGCGGCACCGCGATCAACTACACGTTTCTCGACGAGCGCGGCCAGTTCCTGATCCAGGGGCTGTGCGAGCATCCCGCCCGGAGCGTCGAGGGGCCTGCGGTCTGCCTCGGCCAGATCGTCGCCGGCCTCGAGGTCGCGGCGACGCGAGCGGGTGTCCCCGTCTCCAAACTCGTCGCCGCCGGGCTCGACACGCCCGGCCCGGCGAGCGCCGCGGGCGTGCTCAGCCGCCGTGGCTCCACCAACTTCGTCCATCACGACTGGGCGGGCTACGACATCCGCGCCGGCCTGGAGCAGCGGCTCGGACTGCCGGTCACCTACCTCAACGACGGCAACGCCGCCGCCCTCTGGGGCCATGCCTCCGTGTTCGGCTCGGAGAACCGGGCCACGAGCGTGTCGGCGATCATCGGCACGGGCCTCGGCGGCGGCGTGATCACCGGGGGGCGGGTCGTCACCGGCCGCAACGGCTTCGGTGGCGAACTCGGCCACGTGCTGATCCCCTGGCAGGGCATTCCCGGTCTCGCGGGGCTGGATCCCGCGTGCAACTGCGGCCGCACCGGCGATCTCGAGTCGCTCTGCTCGCTGACGGCGATCCGTCGTTCGCTCCTGCCGCACTTCCTCGCCCGCCACGCCGGACATCCGCTCGCCGCGGTCGACATCGGCGAGGCGGCCAAGCAGGTGCGGGGGCTGGCCGAGCGCGGGGACGCGGTCTGCCGCGGCATCTTCCAGGTGCAGGCCCGGGCCCTCGGCCTGTTCTTCGACGAGATGATCAACGTCTTCGACCCCGACGCCTTGTTCGTCGGCGGCGGTGCGATGGAGACCGGTGCCGAGTTTCGCCAGTGGTTCCTCGCCGAGATCCGGGCGGGCATGCCCTCCCAGCGGGAGGAGCAGGCCGCCCTGCCGATCCACGTGATCTCCGACGGCGACTCGGCCGGCGCCCGGGGAGCGGCGCTCGACGCGGCCCGGCTCGTGCGGGAGCGCGGGTTGTAGGCGACGGCGCGGTGTGGCTCAGGCCACGCGATCGATGACCGGCAGCGCGGGGAGGCCGTTGGCCTGCAGCCGCAAGCCGACGGCGGCCGGGGCCGGCTCGGGCCGGGCTGCCGGCGGCGACTTGGGCGGCCCGAACAGCATCAGCCGGGCCGTCGCCAGCAGCCCACCCAGCGATCCGAACGTGGCTTCCACCGCCGCAGGCTCGTAGCCGCAGTGCACCATGCAGTCGGCACACTTGGGGTTGCCGCTGGCCCGCCCGTAGGCGTCCCAGTCGGTCTCCTCCATCAGGTCGCGGAAACTCTTCGCGTAGCCCTCGTCGAGCAGGTAGCAGGGTCGCTGCCAGCCGAACAGGTTGTAGGTCGGCGTGCCCCAGGGGCGGCACTCCAGGTCCCAGGCACCTTTGAGAAACTCGAGGAACACCGGCGACTGGTTGAACCGCCAGCGGCGCGGCGCCCCGTCCAGGATCCGGCGAAACAGCCCCTGGCTGCGTTCCCGGGGCAGGAAGTGATCCTGGTCGGGCGCCTTCGAGTAGGAGTAGCCCGGCGAGATCATCATCCCCTCGACGCCGAGGGCCATGACGTCGTCGAAGAACTTCCGGCACCGCGCCGGGTCGGCGTCGGTGAACAGCGTGGAGTTGGTGGTCACGCGGAAGCCAGCGCGCCGCGCGGCGCGGATGGCCGACACCGCCGTGTCGTACACGCCCTCGCGGCAGACGGCGTGGTCGTGCTCCTCGCGGGGGCCGTCGAGGTGGACCGAGAACGCCAGGTAGGGCGACGGCCGGAACCGGGGCAGCATCTCCTCGAGTTTGAGCGCGTTGGTGCAGAGGTAGAGATAGCGCTTCCGCGCCACGATCCCCTCCACGATCCGTTCGATCTGCGGATGCAGCAGCGGCTCGCCGCCCGGGATCGAGACGATCGGAGCCCCGCACTCGTCCACCGCCGCCAAGCACTGCTCCGGGGTGAGGTGCGAGCGGAGAACCTCGGCCGGGTGCTGGATCTTGCCGCACCCGCCGCAGGCCAGGTTACAGCGAAACAAGGGCTCGAGCATCAGCACGAGCGGGTAGCGGTCGTTGCCCCGCAGCCGCTGGATGGCCACGTGTCGCAACACCGCCAGCATCTGTCCGACGGGAACGCTCATGCCTGCCGCCCTTCGCGGCCACCAGCCGCAGCCGCTCGAGCGATCGCCAGGAGCGGGAACGAGATCGGGTAGTAGTGGTAGCGGAGATAGAACACGAGCGGAAAGCCGGTGCCGGTGAACTCCCGCTGCTGCCACGACCCGTCCGGTTCCTGGCGGTCGGCGAGCCAGCGGAGTCCTTGGGCCACCGCCGGCGAGCCGGCCCGGCCCGCCGCCACCAGGCCCTTGATCGCCCAGGCGGTCTGCGATGCCGTGACGGGGCCGATGCCGGCCAGATCGGAGTCGGCGTAGCTCTCCGGTGATTCGCCCCAGCCGCCGTCGGGCTGCTGGTGGGCCTCCAGCCACTCGGCCGCCCGGCGCATGACCGGATCGTCGCTCGACACGCCCACGGCCCGCAGCCCTTCGAGGGCCTGCCAGGTACCGTAGATGTAGTTCACGCCCCAGCGGCCGAACCAGCAGCCGGTCGGCTCCTGGGTCTGCCGCAGATACGCCAGCCCCCGGTCGACGGCCGGGTGGCCCACCCGCCAGCCGGTCTTGCCGAAGGCCTCGAGCGCCCGCCCCGCGATGTCGGGCGTGCTCGGGTCGATCATCGCGTTGTGGTCGGCGAAGGGAACCTTGCACAGCAGTTCCATGTCGTTGTCGCGATCGAACGCGCCCCAGCCGCCATCGGCGCTCTGCATCGCCTCCAGCCAGCAGCGGGCCCGCCCGATCGCGGCGTCCACCCGCGCCCGCCGCCGCGCGGCGTTCGCGTCGTCCGCCGCCGCCTGCCGGCGCCATGTCGCCAGGGCGACGAGCACCATCGCCGTGTCGTCGACGTCGGGATAGAAGCGGTTCGCGTATTGGAAGCACCAGCCGGACGGTGGCACCTGCTCGCCCCGGCGTAGGCCGCAGGTCCAGTCGCCGGCCGCCCGCAACTCGTTGGCCAGCAGCCAGTCGATGCCCCGGCCGGCCGCCGTCGCGTCGTCGTCGGCCGCGGGCTGGCCGGGCAGGCCCGCGGCTTCCACGAGCCCGATCACCGTGATCGCCGTGTCCCAGACCGGCGACCGGCACGGTTCGACCCGCACCGAGCCGTCGGGCTCCCGCTCCACGAGCCGTTCGAGCTGCCGCCAGCTCTCCTGGACCTCGGGCGAATCGTCGTCGCATCCCAGGGACCGCAGGGCGATGATGCTCCAGACGATCGGCGGGAAGATCGCCCCCAGGCCGTCGCTGCCGTCGAGCCGCTCGAGCATCCAGCGCCGGCAGGACTGCACGGCCCGGGCCCGCAGCGGCACCAGCCCGATCGACTCGCAGGCCTTCATGAACCGGTCCACGCCCCGGAAGAACAACGCCCAGCCGCCGTCCCGCGCCGGAGGACGGCTGTGTGGTGAGTCGGAGAACAGCTCCGCCATTCCGCGGGCCGGCGGAATCCGCCGCAGCGGCTTGAAGGCCCACATCAGCGACAGCGGCACGATCATCGTGCGCGACCAGGCCGACACGCGGTTGAGATTGATCGGGAACCAGTCGGGCAGCAGCACCATCTCGGGCGGCACCGCGGGGCAGGCCGAGTAGGGCATCTGGCCCAAGAGTGCGAGGTAGAACTTCGTGAAACTGTTGACGGCCCAAGGGCCGCCCGCGGCGGCGATCGCCGTGCGTGCCCGCCGCAGCGGTGGCGACTCGGGGTCGTGGCCGGTCAGCTTGAGCGCCAGGTAGGCCTTCACGCTGGCGCTGATGTCGACCGGGCCTCCCGGGTAGATCGCCCAGCCACCCGTGGGCAGTTGCTCGGCGAGAATCCGCCGCGCGGCGGCCTCCACGACCGGTCCCACGAGCCGGCCGGCCCAGGCCAGGAGCAGCAGGTACTCACTCTCGAGGATCGTGTCGCCCTCGAGCGGCCCGCGCCAATGGCCGTCGTCGGCCTGACGCTGCCTCAGCCACGAGGTCGTTCGCGCCGCGACTTCAGCCGGGTCAATGGCCGGCGGCGGTTCGAGATCCGGGACGTCGAAGCCGGGGCGGTTCCAGCTTCTCGGGCCTCCGCGGGCCGCCCGCCGCAGCGGCAGGGGCGCTTCCTCGATGCGGTCGGCCGTGGCACCGGAGAGGCGGGCGTCGGATCCCGTGAAACTCATGCGTCCATCCCTGTTGTGCGGCGGCGGAGGGCGATCCATCGCCCCTCGCGCGGGCCTGAACCTTCCGGCCGGGCCCTTCATTGCCCGGCGAGAATACGAGAAAACGGTCAGAAGCGACAAGGGCCGGTACGCGGCTCGTCACTCGCCAGCCGGCTGCCATCCGTCAACCGCTCGTCGCCGCTTCACCCCGGGCAACATGGGCGAAGTTTGACGGCGCCGTGGCCTGTCGAGCGGTGGGCAGATCGATGATGCAGCGGGTGCCCCGGTTCGGCCGCGACTCGATCGCCAGGCTGCCGCCGCTCGACTCGATGAGCCGTCGAGCCTTCGGCAATCCGAGGCCGATGCCCCGCCCCGCATCGCGGCCGCTGAAGAACGGATCGCAGGCCCGGGCCGCCGTCTCGGGTTCCATGCCCGGCCCGTCATCGGCCACGATGATCCGCGCCCGCTGCACGGCGGAGGCTCCGGTCGCCTCGAGATGCACCCGGCCGCCGTCGTCCACCGCCTCGAGCGCATTGAGGGCCAGCATGCGCACCGCCTCGCCGACCTGTGTCGGATCGACGAACAGCGCGACGGGAGCCGGCGCGGCACTGTATTCCAGGCGGACGGCCCGGGCGGTGGCGCGGATCGCGAGCGACTCCACCACCGGCCGCAGCAGTTCGTCGACGGTCGTTTCGATCGGCTCCGGCCTGGGCGGCCGGGCGAACAGCATCAGGCCGCCGATCATGTCGCGGGCCCGGAACGCCTGATCGACGATCGTCGCGAGCCGCCGCCGCCGCTCCGGCTCCCGCTCATCGATCAGGAGCGCCTGGGCCCGGGCGGCGATGTTGGCCAGCGGGTTGTTGATCTCGTGGCTCGCCCCGTAGGCGAGTTCCCGCAGCGATTCGAGCCGCGCGTCGGCCACCCGTTGCTCGAACCGATGCGCGAGGGCGTGGTGCGCGTCCGCGGCGTCGAGCGCGTCGGCCAGCAGGGCGGCCTCGAACGCCTCGCCCTGCGGCGCGAAAGGCCGGCCCGTGCGGGTCGCGGCGACCACCGCCGCGCGGAGCCGGGCGGCAAGGTCGGCGGGGAACGCCGCCGGCGGGTCGATGCCGACGCCTTCCGCCGTCAGCCAGGCGACCACGGCGGCGTCGGCCGCGGCGTCACGCCAGGCCGCGGCCTGCCGCGCGGGGTCGGCGGCCATGCCTGCGACGACGGCCCGCGCGAGGGCCAGGCAGCCCGGACGCGAAACGGGCACGAGGGTCGCGCCGTCAGCCAGGGCCAGGGCCAGGCCCGAATCTCCCGCGAGCGCCGCGGCAGGCTCACGGCCGTTGGGCTTCATCCGGTCGTCTCCCCGGGATGGGCGGAACATGAGACGGCCCGCGTCCCCGGTGGGACGCGGGCCGTCCGAATGACGATGCGATCGGGCCGCGGGTCAGGATCCGGAACCGGCCACGCCCGTCTCGATGTCGAGCAGGCTGCAGATCCGGTCGACGAGCACCTCGGCCTCGAACGGCTTCTGGAGGAACTCGTTGGCACCGGAGGCCTTGAGGTCCTCGATCTTGTCGGGCTCGCACATGCCCGAGATGCAGATGATCCGCACCTCGTCCATGGTCGAGTCGCTGCGGACCCGCTGGCAAACTTCCTTGCCGTTGATGTCGGGCAGCATCACGTCGAGCACGATCAGGTCGGGACGGTAGTCCTTGACCATCATGCCGGCGTCGAACCCGTTGTTGACGCTCCGCGTCTCGAAGCGGCCGTCCCGCTCGAGCACGTCGGTGATCAGCTCGACGAGATCCTGGTCGTCGTCGACGACGAGAATCTTGCGGCGGCCGCTCTCGAGGGCATCGGTGGGAATGCCGTTGTCCCTCATGAACATGAACAACTGATCCCGGGGGATGCGGCGGAACCGGCTGCCCGGCACGCGGAATCCCTTCAACTGTCCGGAGTCAAAGCAGCGAATGATCGTCTGCTGACTCACCTTGCAGATCTTGGCGGCTTCGCCGGTCGTATACACGGTCTTCTGCATGTGCCTTACCACCCTCTCCCTAGCCGTGGTGGGCTAGTCAAAACGACGGCCGAAGCCTCTTCACCGAAGAAGAGATCCCGAACCGCCTAGGCCTCCTTGCCACGAATCGGTCACGTTGAATGCCCCGGTTGCCCAGCGGGCGCCGCTCGCGTCGCACTCCATGCCACGCAAGACACCCGGAAACTTGCCGGAAAACCGCAACATCCTGCCGGGCGGAAGGGCCGCGAGGGCGGGCAGGGGAGGGAAGGGGGAATCCAGTTCCACCAACCGCGTTCCTGCGGACCATCCTTGCCAGACACCCCAACTCTACAGATGGCTTGCGCAGCGAGTCAATATCGACTCGTTCACCGTAACTGCCACGGCGACAAGCCTTTGCGCCAGTCCGCTGAAACCTTTGAAAATCCCTCTTCTCCGCGCCCCGCCAACCCGCCCGTTCCGTCACGCCGGTGAGCCCGGGGCGACGATCTCGAGCAGTTCCACGGTGGGCACTCCGGCGAGATCGATGGTGGCCACCCGGCCGTACGACGGCGCGGCGTCGGCGCCGAACAGCCGGCGGAGGTGCGGGCCGGGATCGATCTGGAGCAGGCAGACGTCATGCACGTCGCGCAGCAGTCCGGCCTCGATCAGGATCCGCCCGAGCGGAATCGCCTCACCGCG
>Ga0214917_10007150_pt1 | contig 11377 bp, 4 predicted proteins | sample LL_1208_BB_MetaG_FD_177983 | JGI IMG/M metagenome (GOLD analysis project Ga0214917, IMG submission 177983) | Freshwater microbial communities from Lake Lanier, Atlanta, Georgia, United States - LL_1208_BB | ecosystem: Environmental > Aquatic > Freshwater > Lake | place: USA: Georgia | collected...
CATAGTGGTCAAAGTGGCGGACGACGCGCTTTTCCCTCCGACCGTCTTGAGCGACTTCGTATCGGCCGGCGACGGCCAAACCTACTTCGTCACGTTTACGCCGCCCGCAGGGTTTGTGGGCAGCATCATGGTGGATCTGGCTCGCAATGGCGCACGCGACACGGGGAACATTGGCAACGCGGTGGTGATGGCCAATATCCAGCTTGTGAATACCAGTGCGTTGACAACGACCGCAGACATCACGGATGTGACCGACGATGTCGTTCCGGTGCAGGGATCAGTCGTCAACAACGGCGCCACCAACGACACGACCCCCACCATCAAGGGCACGCTCAGTGCACCACTTGCGATCGGCGAAGTCCTTGCGGTGTTCGACGGGTCCACGAAGCTTGGAAATGCGCAGGTGACAGGTAGCACCTGGGCCTTTACTCCCGAGCAGGCGCTCATTCAGGGCTCCCACGCAATAACGGCTGTCGTGATGAACAACGCGTCAGGCAACAAGGGCGTCGCGAGTAGTCCGCGCAACTTCATCGTTGATACGACGCCTCCGTCATTCGGAAGCGCCACAAAGACCGTGTCGGTGAAAGAAAACGACAAGTTCGTAGACACCTTCACAGCCACGGACGCAGGCGCCGTTGGCATGCTGAGATACAGCCTCGCCGCCGGCGTAGGCGACGCTGCAAAGTTCACCGTTGACGCCAACACCGGAGAGGTGACGTTCATTAAGGCACCCGACTACGAGGTGGACGCCAAGAGCTACGCGATCAACGTAGTGGCTACCGACAAGGCAGGGCTGACCTCAAGTCAGGCGGTGACGATCAACGTGACTGATGTGAACGAGGCGCCCACCGCGGTGGTCTTGAGGAACCAGTCGACGAGCTTGCCGGAGAACCTCAACACTGCCACTCGCGTCAAAGTGGCCGACATTGCCATCACAGACGATGCACTGGGGGACAACAGCATCACGCTAAGTGGCACGGATGCGGCTAGCTTCGAGGTGGAAGCAGGAGTGCTGTATCTGAAGGCAAGTACCAGGCTGGATTTCGAGACGAAGAGCAAGTACGACGTCACCGTCAACGTGAAGGACAACACTCTGACGGCAAGCACGCCGGTGACGGCGAGTTACACGCTCAGCGTCACGGATGTGAACGAGGCGCCGGTGGCGGGTGCGGCCGCGAGCGTGAGCGTGCCGGAAAACACCACTGCTGTGGGCACCTTCGCGGCCACCGATGTGGACGCGGGCGACATGCTGACCTACAGCCTGTCTGGTACGGACGCTGCAAAGTTCAACGTGGCCGCGGGTGGTGTGGTCACCTTCAAGGCAGCGCCCAACTACGAGGTGGACGCCAAGAGGTACACGATCAACGTCGTGGCTACTGACAAAGCAGGGCTGACCTCAAGTCAGGCAGTGACGATCAACGTGACTGATGTGAACGAGGCGCCGACGGCGGGTGCGGCCGCGAGCGTGAGCGTGTCGGAAAACACCACGGCTGTGGGCACTTTCGCGGCCACCGATGTGGACGCGGGCGACATGCTGACCTACAGCCTGTCTGGTACGGACGCTGCAAAGTTCAATGTGGCCGCGGGTGGTGTGGTCACCTTCAAGGCAGCACGCAACTACGAGGTGGACGCCAAGAGCTACGCGATCAACGTAGTGGCCACCGACAAGGCAGGACTGACCTCAAGTCAGGCGGTGACGATCAACGTGACCAACGTGAACGAAGCGCCAGTGGCGGTGGACGACTTCGCCACCACACAGATCTCCAAATCGGTTGTGATCGATGTGTTGGCGAATGACAAGGATGAAGACAACGTCCTGCCTGCAGCGCCCAACTCGGGCTTGTCCGTCAAGCCGAACTCTGTTTCCGTCAATCCGCTCCACGGCACTGCGGTCGTGGAAGGCGGCAAGATCAAATTCACGCCAGCGTTGGGATTCATTGGCAACGCCACGATCAATTACACCGCTACTGACGGCATGCTCGAAAGCAGCGCCAAAGCGACGGTGACGGTGACGTCCGGCCTCAACGCTCTCTTGCCCCCCACGATCAACCTCATTCTGGGCGGCAACTTGCTCTCGAACGTCTTGAACAACGTGAAGGTGCCCTTGGTCTCGGTACCGCTCAACCAGATTGCTGGGCTGGTGCCGGTGGTGGGTGACGTCGTCAAGCTATTTTCTGGTCCCAACCAGATTGGTTCAGCGGTGCTCACGCTGGATCACATTCTGGCGAAAACCGTCAATATCGTCACAGGCGACCTGGGTGTCAGTGCCATCAGCCAGCTGACGGCGACGGTGACCAACTTCGCAGGCATTAGCAGCCCAGTGTCCAGTCTCGTCAACTTCACCTTGGGCAAGGATGGCCTGGTATCGAGCGTGCTGGGCAGCCTCAAGGCGCCCTCGATCTTGGTGACTCTCAACGAAATCGGAGGAGCTGCACTGAAGGCAGGTGACCTTGTTCAGATTTTTTCCGGTTCGACCGTGGTTGGCTCTGCGGTGCTGACGCTGGACAACGTCCAGGCAAAGGCCGTCACCATCGTTACCAGCGACTTGGGTGTTGACGGCATCCATGCGTTGACGGCGAAGGTGACCGACATCGCAGGCAATTCCAGCCCGGTGTCCAATCTCATCAACTACACGCTGGACACAGTGGCGCCGTTGGTGGGTATCAACGCCATCGTCAGCGATGGCACGAGCGGCCAGATCACATTGACCTCCAACAAAGGCGGTATCGAGAAGCTCACGCTCAGTCCGTTGGTCGCCAACGTTGCCAAGACGGTGGGCCTGAGTCAGCAAACGACGACACCGCTGACGATTCTGCTGACGGCGGTCGACAACGCCGGCAATTCGGCGCTCAAGATAGACGGCCTTGACCAGCCGGTCTACGTCACGCTGGGTACCGGGGCCGGAGACAAGATTGATCTGTCTGCCGGGGCACTTGCCAACGCGCGTCACATCGTCTTTGGTTTTGATGGCAACGACACGATCGTTGTCGGGCCGGGTGCCAACACAGTGGTTGGGGGCAAGGGCAATGAGACGATTGATGCGGGCGGAGGCAAAACGACCATCAAGTACGAGGCGAGCGCTGCATTGAACGGCATTGACAGCGTCTTCAATTTCAAGGCGGGCGCAGGCGGTGGCCAGCTCGACTTCACAGCCTTCCTTGGCCCGAAGACGATCAAGATGGACGCCCCGTCGTACAAGGTGGATGCCAGCCTCAACTTGTTCGGGTTGCTGTCTGTCCCGCTGAACCTGTTGCCCTACGACGATGACACAGCGCCCAATGACAACATGGATGCGTACGAATCCCAGGCCCTGGTTTCGGGCAAGCTCGGTTTGACGCTGGATCCAGTCAGCAAGTACCTCGTGTCGTTATCGACAGGCACGCTGTCGGACTTGACGGGCAACAACCTTCCGGACGGAAGCATCGTGACGTTCAAGTTCTCCGCCAATGAACTGGGTGCCGGCAGTACGGTTCCGACGCCGGCCGATATCGATGCCCTCTTCGGGCTGCTGGTTGGTCGCTTCGCGGTGCCGGATCCGGGCGAGCGTTATGTGTTCCTGGCGGGTGTCGAAGGTGGCAGCAAAGCCGGCGTGTTTTATGTTGAGCATGCATTTGCCGATATCCCGGGTACGTCAGGCAGCACGGTGCTCGGGAACTTTACCCGGGTCTCGACCGTTGGCACGCTCACGATGCAGTCCAATCAGTCGATCGACAGCCTTGTTGCGGCCAACTTCAGCTGACTGACGTAGGTGTTCCTTACGGTTAAGCAGGGAGTAGAAAGTGGCTATCACAAAAGATATGCAGACCAATGTGTCTGCGCTGTATGTCGCATTGTTCGGTCGCGCGCCCGATGTCAACGGCTTGGCCTTCTGGGCCAACGAGGTTGACAAGGGCCAGTCGTTTACCCAGATCGCCAACCGGATGTACGCAACCGATCCGGCGCGGGCTTATTACCCCGACAGCCTGAGCGACTCGCAAGTCATTGCGTCGTTCTACGTGAATGTGTTGGGGCGCCCGGCCGATCAGCAAGGCCTTGATTTCTGGGTAGGTCGTCTGACTGCATTGAAAGACCGTGGCGCGGTGATTCAGGAAATGATCAGCGCGGTGGTGTCCTACACCGGCAGCAGTGATTCGGCGCTGAATCAGCAAGGGTTTGCGAGCCGCGATCTGTTCCTCAATCGCACCGAAGTGGCGGTGTACTACGGTCTGCGTGGCGGGGATATCCCGAATGCGACCAGCGCGCTGAACGGCGTTACCTCTGACGCGGCCAGTGTGGGCCCGGCCAAGGCCAACATCGACGTGATGTTCCCGCCGCCGCCACCGGCCCCGCCAGCCCCGGGCCAGCCCCCGGCGCCGCCCGCCCCGCCACCGATCGGCACCACGTCGCCGATTGCCACGATCACCGATAACGTGGATGGCGTCGCCAAGGGGCCAGTCGTCTTCCGGATTGTGTTCAACAAGCCGGTTAGCGACTTCACCATCGATGACATTACCGTCAGCGCTGGCACCAAGACTGGTTTCGCCTCATCCGGCGATGGTATCTCGTTCAGCGTCACTGTCACGCCTCCCCAGAACTTCAAGGGCAACATCGTCGTCGGGCTCATGCCCAGTGGTGCGCGCGATTCGGGCGGTATCGGCAACGCAGTGGTACTGACCGACACGCAGCCTGTGGACACCACCAACGCCAATCAGGGAACGCCGGGTAATGACACCTTGATTGGTACCGATGGTAACGACACGCTGGATGGCTCAGGCGGCAATGACCTGATTGAGTGCCGCGGTGGAAACGACATCGGTATCGGCGGTGAAGGCAACGACACGGTGCTGGGTGGCGATGGCGATGACACGCTTGACGGGGGTTTTGGCAACGACTCCCTCGACGGCGGCGCGGGTAATGACTCGCTGCTGGGTGGCGATGGCAACGACACGCTGCTTGGCGGTAACGGCGACGACACGCTGGACGGCGGCGCGGGCAACGATTCGCTGGATGGTGGTGCGGGTAACGATCTGATGATCGGCGGCGCTGGCAACGACACGATGACTGGCGGCCCAGGTACCGATACGTTCCGCTGGGAACGCACTGCCGCGCTCAATGGCGTGGACACGATCACTGATTTCACCCCAGGCTCTGCCACCGGCGGCGACATCATGGACTTCCGCGCCTTCCTGGGTGGAAACACCACCAAGATGGACGCGCCCTTGCTGCAGGTGTCGCAGCTCTCGGCTGGTCCGATCGGCGGTTTGACCGGAAATCTCGGTATCAACGCAACTGACAACGACAAGGCACCGTATGACGATATGGACGCCTACATGACAAAGGCCGCTTTGGTGGCCAACGTTACCGGGCAGGCGTCAGGGTTGTTGGGTGGCTTGCTCGGGCAAAACGTGGTCACGAACCTGGTTGCATCGATTACGCAAATCAGTTTGCCTAATGGCGCGATCGTGACTGTGCAGGGTCAGGCAGGCAGTTTGCTTACGCCAGCGGAAACTATTTCTGCATCCCTGGTGGATTCCCAGTTCGGTGGCACAGGCGGTGTGTTTGCCCAACCTGTCACCCGCGGCGTGGGCCAGGAAGACCACTATGTCGTGCTCGCCGGATTGCCTGGCTCCACAGCAGTACAGGTGTTCTACGTCGAATACGACGGCAACGATTCGGTCACCGATGCGGCGGTTGCGGGCTCAGGCAACTTCACGAAGGTCACGCTGGTGGGCAACATCACCCTGACTGCGGGTGACATCACCACCTTCAGCGTTTCCAACTTCGTCTGACGCGTGCGGGGCGCCTGGCCTGCGGGTCAGGCGCTCAGTGCCAGCGCTCCGGCCACACCAATCAGCGCCACGGCGTCGCCGATGCCTTGCGGCGTCACGGCGGCGGCGATCGCCTGGCCCTGGGTGATCGAGGTGGCGGGGTCGTTATAGCTCAGGCCCCAGGTGACGGCGAACTGCTGGGCCACCGCGATCTTGTTGTTCAGCAGGTCGGCCACATAGCCGTATTGGGCATTGCCCTGGAAGGTATGGGCCGAATCGAGAATGCTGGTCACCAGCTGGCCGCGCGTCTTGGCGCCGGTGTCCAGTGCCTTGGTCCAGTAGGACAGGCCTTCCGCATCTGCGCCGTCCTTGCGGCCCAGCACATTGCGGTAGATGGTGTTGACGAACGCGGCGCTGCTCATGGTGGCGCTGTAGCCGGTCTGTGCGCTGAAGGCCACGGCCGAGCTGTAGAACGCGTCGGCGATGCTGTCGATGCTGCGGCCTGCGGCAGCCTCGGTGATCCAGTACGACAGGCCTTCGGCATCGGGCACGCGGTTGAAGAAGGCCACATACAGTTCCTGCAGCGTGCTGAGTTGCGTGGCGCTGACAAGCTTGGCGGTGTCGCTCATGTCGAGCTTGACGCTGAAGTCCGAGAACTTCAGGCGCTCGACGTTGACTGCGCTGGTCACCGATGCGTCGGTGCTGCTGGCGCCGCGGATGCTCACGCTGGTGCCGGTCTCGACGATGCGGTAGTCGGTCGCGCGGCCCGACAGCACGATCGTGTCGTAGCCAGCGCCGCCATCAATCACGTCGTCACCGCCGTTGCCGACGATGGTGTCGTTACCGCCGCGGCCTTCGAGCTTGTCGCTGCGCGGGCCGCCGCTGATCAGGTCATTGCTGTCGTAGCCCACGCGCCACAGCGGCGTGTCGGCGCGGTCCCAGGGGTTGACCACGTCGAACAGGGTGTTGGGCTTGAGCTGCCAGCCCAGGTCCTTGAGGATGGCCAGGTCCATGCGGCCAATGGTGTAACGCTCGCCGTAGTAGAAGTAGTAGCCGTTCATCAGGTCGGCTTCGATCCACTGCTGCTTGGAGTCGGCCAGCGTGGGGCCGGCGCCCAGGTGGTTGGCGCCCTGCGAGCCGCCCAGGCGAACTTCCAGACCGCTGCCGATCAGGTTGACCACATTGGCGCCATTGAAAGTGGCCTTGCCGTTTTGCACGCTGACCATCGAATCCCACAGCGACTGGTAGCTGCCCGGCAGCGCGCCGGTTTCGATGTTGCGCCAGCCGATGATGCCCATGCCGTGCAGCAGTTCGTGCAGCAGCACGGTGAAAGCGTCGGTCTGGCCCGGGGCGACCTTGCCGTTGACGCTGTTGGAGATGTTCGGATCGAACCAGAGGCTGTCGAAGTAGCTCGAAGTGGGGTCGATGTAGACCACCACATCGGCGGTGCCGGGCTTGGGGTCGACGCCGGTGCGCGCTTCGACTTCGAGCGCCGATTCGTAGGTGGTCAGGCCGTTGCGCGGCGTGGTGGCCACGATGTCGCCGCTGGCTGACAGGCGGCCGGTGGAGGTGCTGTCGACGCGAACCTCGATGTCGACGGCACCGCTGAACACGAGGTACTGGTCAAGGTAATTGACGACGGCCTTGAGGGTTTGTTCGAGCGCCGCTTTTTTTGCGGTCAGTTTATTGGCCGGGTCGCTGTAGCTGATATTGAGTGTGGTCATGATGTTTTCCTCGCCTGTTACGTTTGGCAATCGAATTCACGATTGCCCCGAGGAGCTGTAAAAACATCACGAACGACCTGTAGTTTTTCTCGTTCGCGCCGCTGTACGGCTCCCTTGAGAAAAACATTAGGTTTTCGACTCAACGATGAGAAGTGCTTATTCCCGCTTCAAAACATGTATTTCAGAATTGTTTTTATGTAATAACATGGTTGGACATCAAAGATGCAAATTGACGCACCCAAGACTTCTGTAAGTCATTGATTTAAAATAAAGTATGTGTTTTATGTGCATCAAGTGCAACGATGTAATTCAAGAAATCGCCTATTTGTGTGCGCTTTGTTGCACTGAATCAATTCGGATGTAGGCGTAATAGTTTGTGAGGGTGCCCTCCGATCGACCGAAAAACGTCAATAGCGCATCGATTTCACACAATTGCGAAAATCACACAGTCAGAAACGAATTTGCAAAATCGCGCGCAGCGATACCCCCATCGGCTCGGTGCCGATGGGTGAAATCAGGCAATCAGGGGAAAGAAAGTCCGGCCAGCGATCGTGTCGCTCAGGCGCCGAACTCGTCACCGAGTTCGCGGGCGCGCGCACGCGCGGCCTGCAGTGCGCGCGCAAAGCGCTGGCCCACCTCGTCGGCCTGCATTGAGGTGATGGCGGCATGGGTGGTGCCGCCGCGCGAGGTCACGCGTTCGCGCAGCACCGAAGGGGGCTCGCTCGAGGTACGTGCAAGCTCCGACGCGCCCACAAACGTGCCGACCGCCAGCTGTTGCGCCTGCGCGGCGCTCAGCCCCATGTCGACGCCGGCCTGTGTCATCGCCTCGATGAAGAAGAACACATACGCCGGCCCCGAGCCGGACAGCGCCGTCACCGTGTCCAGATCAGACTCTTGCGCCACCCAAAGCAGCTCGCCGGTGGGCGCCAGCAGCGCCTCGACCAGCGCCTTGTGCGCCTCGGTCACGCCGTCGCGCGCGAACAGGCCGGTCATTCCTTTGCCGACCAGCGCAGGCGTGTTGGGCATGCTGCGCACCACGCGCGCGCTGTCGAGCCAGCGGGCGATGCTGTCGCTGCGGATGCCCGCCGCCACGCTCAGGTGCAGCGCGGCGCCCGCATGCGGACGCACCGCTTGCGCCGCCTGCTTGAAGGTCTGGGGCTTGACCGCCCAGACGATCACCCCGGCGTCGGCCAGAAACGCGCCGGCCTCCGCATGGGCCCGCACGCCAAACTCGCGCACCAGACGCGCGCGCGCGGCCTCCAGCGGCTCAACGACATCGATCGCCTGCGCCGCCCAGCCATTGCGGATCAGTCCGCCGATGATGGCGCTGGCCATGTTGCCGCCGCCAATGAAGGCGATACGGGGGTTGGTGGACGCAGGCGTTTGGCTGGACATGGGCGGACTCCACAGGGGCTCGCCCGGGCCGCGCTTGCGGCCGCTGTCCGGCCTGCATTACGCTTGCGACCCTTGCGAGGGTTGAGATGACTTATGTACTTTCGCTCGATCAGGGCACGACCAGTTCCCGGGCCATCCTGATCGACGCGGCGGGCCGTGCGGTACGCACGGCGCAACAGGAATTCCGCCAGATTTTCCCGCAGTCCGGGTGGGTCGAGCATGACGCCAACGAAATCTGGCAAAGCCAGCTAGCCGTGGCGCGTGATGCGCTGCAAGCGGCCAAGCCCGGTGACCAGGTGCTGCTGGCCCTGACCAATCAGCGCGAAACCACGGTGCTGTGGGACCGCGCGAGCGGCGAGCCGATCGCACCGGCCATCGTCTGGCAAGACCGGCGCACCGCATCCGCCTGCGACGCGCTGCGCGAACGTGGCCACGCGCCGCGCATTGCCGCACGCACCGGCCTGGTGATCGACGCCTATTTCTCGGCGACCAAGCTGCAGTGGCTGCTCGATCATGTGCCGCAGGCGCGCCGCCGCGCCGAACGTGGCGAGCTGGCCTTTGGAACCATCGACAGCTGGCTGCTGTTCAAGCTCACCGGAGGGGCGGTCCACGCGACCGAACCGTCGAATGCGTCGCGCACGATGCTGTTCAACATCCACACGCTGGCCTGGGACGAGACCTTGCTGCGGCTGTTCGACGTGCCAGCCAGCGTGCTGCCGCAGGTGTTGCCGTCCAGCGGCTTTTTCGGCCATACCGACGCGCGTGTGCTCGGCCGATCGGTTCCGATCCTGGGTGTCGCGGGTGACCAGCAGGCCGCCACCTTCGGCCAGGCCTGCTTTGCGCCGGGGATGGCCAAGAACACCTACGGCACCGGCTGCTTCATGCTGATGAATACCGGCGCGCATGCGGTGCGCAGCCACAACCGCCTGTTGACCACAGTGGGCTGGCAAGGGCCTGCAGCCCATCCGGCGCGCACCGCTTACTGTCTCGAAGGTTCGGTGTTCATGGCCGGCGCCACCGTGCAGTGGCTGCGCGATGGCTTGCAAATCATCGAACGGGCCCAGGACGTCGAAGCGCTGGCGCAAAGCGTGCCCGATACCGGCGACGTGTATCTGGTGCCGGCGTTCGCCGGACTGGGCGCGCCCGATTGGGATGGCCACGCCCGCGGCACGCTGCTGGGCATGACGCGCGGAACCACCCGCGCCCACATTGCGCGCGCCGCGCTCGAAGCGATCGCGCTGCAGGTCAGTGATGTATTTGACGCGATGGCGCGCGACAGCGGCATTGCGCTGCGCGAGCTGCGGGTGGACGGCGGTGCAAGCCGCAACGACCTGCTGATGCAGATGCAGGCCGATTTTCTCGGCGTGCCGGTGGTGCGCCCCACCACCACCGAAACCACCGCGCTGGGTGCGGCCTATCTGGCCGGTCTGGCAGGCGGCCTGTGGCGCGATGCTGCGCAAATCTCCGCGCAGTGGCAGGTCGACCGGCGGTTTGAGCCCGCACTGCCCGAAGCCGAACGTCGCGCCCGGCTGGCACGCTGGCGCGAGGCGGTGCAGCGCGCCAAGGGATGGGCCCGCTGAGCGTGAGCGATCGCCAGACACTGCTGTCGCAGCTCTCGCAACCCCGGGTCTGGGACATGGTGGTGGTCGGTGGCGGCGCCACCGGCCTGTGTACGGCGCTGCTCGCTGCGCAACGCGGCCTCGCGGTGCTGCTGCTCGAGTCGCACGATTTCGCCTCCGGCACTTCGTCACGCTCGACCAAGCTGCTGCATGGCGGCGTGCGGTATCTGGCGCAGGGCAACGTGTCGCTGGTGCGCGAGGCCTTGCACGAGCGGGCGGCGCTGCTCGCGCAGGCACCCGAGCTCGCGCATCCGATTTCGTTCGTGGTGCCCGCCTACCGGTTCTGGGAGCGCGCCTTCTACGGCATCGGCCTGCGGGCCTACGACTGGCTGGCCGGCCGGCACAGCCTGGGCGCCACCCGCTGGCTGTCGCCCGCGCAGACGCGGCAGCGCCTGCCGGCGGCGCGCACCGAGGGCCTGCGTGGCGGCGTTGAATACTGGGATGGTCAGTTCGACGATGCGCGGCTTGCCGTGGCGATGGCCTGTACCGCAGCCGCCCACGGCGCGCTGCTCGTCAATTACTGCGAGGTTCAGTCCCTGATCCATGCGGGCGAGGGCGCTGGCCGCCGTGTGGGCGGCGTGCGCTGCACAGACCGCGAAACCGGCCGCAGCTTCGATGTACGGGCGCGCTGTGTGGTCAACGCGACCGGTGTCTGGGTCGATGCCCTGTGCAGCGCCGACCGAGCCGCCATTGGCCGCGAGGACGCAGCCATGCCGCCTGTCCGACCGATGGTGCAGCCAAGCCAGGGCGTGCATCTGGTGGTCGACCGCGAGTTTCTGGGGGGCGACAGCGCCCTGCTGGTGCCGCACACCGCCGACGGACGCGTGCTGTTTGCCGTGCCGTGGCTCGGCAAGCTCATCCTCGGCACCACCGACACGCCGCGCAACGATGC
>Ga0214917_10007152_pt1 | contig 11376 bp, 10 predicted proteins | sample LL_1208_BB_MetaG_FD_177983 | JGI IMG/M metagenome (GOLD analysis project Ga0214917, IMG submission 177983) | Freshwater microbial communities from Lake Lanier, Atlanta, Georgia, United States - LL_1208_BB | ecosystem: Environmental > Aquatic > Freshwater > Lake | place: USA: Georgia | collected...
TTTTTTGGGTTTCTTTAAAAAAATGGAGGCGAGGGTCGGAATCGAACCGACGAATACAGCTTTTGCAGAGCCGTGCCTTACCACTTGGCTACCCCGCCCAAAATTCACCTTCATCATTCTCCGACTTTTCCACTCCGTCAAATCGGTCCGCCTTAATTTTTGATCGCGGCCACCAGAACCTTGTCCAAGCGGTGCCGGTCCATGTCGACCACCTCGTACCTGTGCCCACGGTATTCGATAAAATCCCCCTCTTTGGGTACCCGCGCCAGATGGTGGACGATGAATCCCCCGAGAGTCTGGTAATCCCCGTCCAAGCGGAAGTGGTCTGCACCCCTGCCGATTTCCTTGGCAAAATCCTCCACCGGCAGGGTGGCATCCACCAACCAAGAGCCATCCTCCCGCTTCACCGACCGCGCCTTTTGCCGGTCCTCATGCGAGGGAAGATCTCCCACAATCGCCTCCAGCAGATCCAGTAAACTCAGAATGCCCGTGATGCTCCCAAACTCGTCGCTGACCAGGGCCACCCGTTGCTTCGCCTTTTGCAACTGCTCCAAGGCCCGCAGCGCCGGAATGGTCTCCGGGATGATCAAGGCTTGGGTCGCCAGGTCAGCCGGCAGCGCCGGGAGCCCGGCCGCCATATTGGCCCACAGGGCCTTCACGGAAACCACCCCCAAAATGTTTTCCCTCGTCCCACGGTAGACCGGAAAGTGCGAGTGTCCGCTGGCCACCAGCGCCCTCCACGTCGTCTCCGGGGGGTCCTCGGCATTGATCCAGACGATCCGGACGCTGGGCGTCATTAACTCCTCCACACGCAACTCATCCAACCGGAGCACCCTTTCCACCATTCCTTGTTCCGTCGAACTGAAAACGCCGGCCCGCTTGCCCTGCTCCAGCAGATGACGGAGTTCCTCATCACTGACCGGCGCCGTCTCTCCTGTATTTCGCACGCCAAACAAAGCTGCCAAGGCATCGGTGATCCAGGTGAAAAGTTGAACCACCGGACCCATCCCCCGCGCCACGGCTTGGATCGGGCGAGAAAGCCGGGAGGCGATTGTCTCGCTGTGGGCCAACGCCAACCGTTTAGGCAAAAGCTCCCCGAAGATGATCGAGGCAGCGGTGATCACCAAAACCACCAGTCCCAAGGCCAGCGGATCGGCCACGGATACCGGAATAGAGATGGACTCCAACTTGGCCGCCAAAGGTTTGGCCAAAACCGCCCCTCCCATTGCTCCGGACAAAATGGCGATCATGGTGATGGCCACACTCACGGTTGAAAGCAGCGAGCTAGGTGAGGAAGCCAGCTCATAAGCCGCCTTCGCCCCGCCATCCCCCGCTTCCGCTCTCTGCCGGAGCTTGCTCCTTCGGCTCGAGACAACGGCCAACTCCGCCATGGCAAAAAGACCGTTGGCGAGAATCAGAATGCTAAGTATAAATCCTTCCATATGAGTATTTTATATATAGTTTTTGTGTTTTATTTCCGTTCCCTAAACGGAAATCATAGGACAAATTTCTTGGCGGAGAAGTCTGCGTCTTAGGACCAAAAATGACAGATCCAACCCCAGATTTCTGAAACCGCCTTCGGACCCAGGAGGAAAAGAAGTCCGAAAAAAAGCATGCAAGGAATGGCCGCCAAATAGCCCGCGATCATGAAAGCCCCGTCATCCTCCAAAAGAGCCAAAGCCATCAAAAGAATCGGAATCGCCGCCAAAAGATTGCTGAAAGGGATCGGCAAAGGCAGGGCCAGCAGGATCGCCAAAAAAGCAATCAACACTCCGTGAATGCGGTGCAGAAAAATATTCCGACAGAGGAAACTCAACCGAGGATGAAGAATCTTTTCCGCCGGAACCGCCAGTTTTCGCAACCCCTCCAGCAATCCTTCGGTGGTGCTGGGTGAAATTTTCCGCACCAGAAGCCATCCCGGCAACCAAGGAGCCTGACCAAACGAGACCCGCAGACCGCTGAAAATCAAAATGATTCCAAAAGGAGTCGAAAGTCCTGGAATCTGCACCGGAAAACAGAAAGGCATCGCCAGGATAGCCATGATCGCTGCATGCCCCTTTCCCTCCAAAGCCTGCATCAATTCCCCGATAGTGATCCCGTGTCGGCCGGTCTTTTCCTCAAGCCGCCGGACCACCCCCGAAATTGCACCTTTCCGACTAGGGGCCTCCCCAGCACCCCTTCCCCTGCTTTTCACAATTGCGAGGAGAGGGAACGCCCAAGCAGGTGGGAAAGATAAAGCCCATACCCCACCAAAAGAGCCACACCGATCGATCGGCGTTGTTTTTCATCCGCCCGTAAAAGCGGAAGCACCACGAAGGTGGCCAACAGCATCACGGCCAGATCCAGCTGATTCACGTTCGGGGCCAAAACCGGCCGAAACAGCCCCGCCAAGCCCAAAACCCCCAGACAGTTGAAGATGCACCCCCCGATCACAATTCCCCCGGGAAGATTTTTCTCCCCGCGGACCAAGGCGGAGCCCACGGCAAAAAGCTCCGGGGCTGAAGTCGCCAGCGGAATGACCGCCAAGGCCAAACCAGCTTGCGAAATCCCCAGCATCTCCGCTCCGGTCACGGCAGATTTCACCAAATACCGGGATCCGGCAAAAAGCAGGACCATGCCGCCGAACAATTGGACCAACTCCACCCACTTCGAGGGACCGGCCGGTGGCAGATCCTGCTCCATCCGGTAAATCACCCGGCTGTCCGCCTCCACTTGGGACGAAAACCAAACGAAGACGGCATACACCGCCAAGGCAAAAACCAAAAGACAGGCTTCAAAGCGTCCCACCCAGCTGTTTCGGAGGAGGTAGGCCACCAAGGCGGCCGCTGCCACCAGGATGGGTGCCTCGGCCTGAAACAGTTGGGGACGGAAACGCAAAGGCCGGGTCAGGGCCGATAAACCAAGAATCAGGCAGATGTTGGCGGTCACTCCGCCAACGGCGTTACCTACCGCAATATCGCCCTGCCCCTTCCCTGCAGCCCACAGACTGACAAAAAGCTCGGGCGCAGAAACACCGAAAGCCACCACGGTGGAACCCATGACCAAATCCGGGATACCCATTCGGCGCGCGATTCCGGTTGCACCCTCCACCAATAAGCGCGCCCCATAAACCTGCAGTAGGATTCCTGCCACCAAAATCACCAACACTTGCCAAGGATCCCGGGTATCGAGCCCGATGGGGTTGGAAAAAACGGCAGCCAAGAAGAGGTTCACGGGGGAGAGAGTACCCTTTTCCCGGGATTAGGCCAAGACCGCCCAAACGGCCCCAAACAACAATCCCGCCCCCAAGGCTCGCGTCCCCAAGATCCTCCCGGGCAAGCCGGCCTCCAGGTTCCCCACCCATTTTCCCAACCAAAACACCAGACCCACAGACCACAGCCCCCGCAAGGCATACACCACGTTTACCCCAATCGGATCCCCGCTAACCACAATTCCCGCCAAGACTCCCACGGACTGGACCCCGATAAAAATCACCCCAAAAACCAACCATCCCCGACCCAATCCGCGTGCCAAACCACCCCAAACCCAGACGGGAAGTACAAATACCGAAAGAGCCGCCAACCCGGACATCATCAGGGGACCGAACAGCGCCAATCCGATATGCGGAGCCGCCTTGGCCACGATCACATCGGTCAGGGAAAAACTGGCTGCGGCTATCAATCCCCAACCCACCGCACGCCCAGCCCCCGTTTTTCTTTCTCCACCACTCCAACTCAGCAACCCCACCCCAAAAGAGCACAGGGCGGAGCCGATCCAAAATTTCGCAGCCACCTGACCCGGCAACAAACATGCACTACACACCGCCGTCAACACAACCTTACTGCCCAGGACCGGTGTCGCCACCGAGACATCTCCACTGGCCAAGGCGCGAAAAGTCCCTACCTGCCCCAAAAAAAACAAAACTGAGCACAGGGGAGGCGCCAACCACATCCAGACCGGAAATTTTTCTTGGGGGATTTTCGCCCAAAGGAGCAAAGGCAGAAAACAGAGGCTCATGGCCAGATTGGATCCCACCAAAACCCGCCGGGGCGACTGTCCCAACTCCAAAGCCCGTTTAAGAAAAAGCGTTCCCGCCGCATAGACCACGGAGGAAAAGAGGGGCAGTATCAGATAAGCATGACCCGTCATCCCAAGAAACTGCCCCAGAAACCCACCCCGACCCAAGAACGGATCTGGACCGGCACGATTCAACCGGGAGACATCTACGATCGGGCGGATGTGGTGCTCGCCCGCCTCAGCGGGGAATCGCGCTCTCGTATCCAACAATGGATGAAACAGGGATTGGTCACCCTAGGCAAAAAACCCGTGGGTCCGCGGGATCCTCTGGCGGCGGATTCTGTCGTCTCCATTCTCATCCCCGCCCCACCCGCCCGGAATGTCACCCCGGAATCGATTCCCCTTCAGATCCTTCACGAGGACGCGGATCTGGTGGTCATCAACAAGGCCTCGGGCATGCATGTTCACCCCGGTGCCGGTCGCCCCACGGGCTCCCTTGCCGCCGCCCTTCTTCACCACTGCGAGGGCAACCTAGCCTCAGGAGGCGGCCCGGATCGGCCCGGGATCGTTCACCGTCTCGATCGCGAAACGACCGGAATTCTGGTCGCCGCCAAAAAGGATGCCGCCCACCGGGAACTCAGCCGCCAATTCCGGGAACGCGAAACGGAGAAAACTTACCTGGCCTTCGTGCTGGGCCGACCCCGCGGGGACGCCGGCACTTGGGAGGGAGCCATCGGGCGCCACCCCGTGATCCGCCAGCGCATGGCCGTCCGCAGCCGCGGCCGCACCGCCAAAACGGACTGGAAAATCATCTCCTGCTGGCCGGGAGCCAGCCTGCTCGAACTCAAACTCCATACGGGCCGCACCCACCAAATCCGCGTCCATGCCTCGGCCGCCGGTTGCCCCGTGGCGGGCGACCCGGTCTACGGCGGCACCAACCCGCTGACCCGCGCCGCCCAAGTCCCGCGACAACTCCTGCACGCCCACCGCCTCTCCTTCACCCACCCAAGGACCGGTGAATACCTTTCTTTTGAAGCTCCCCCTCCAACCGATTTTGCGGCATTCCAGTCCTATCTTGATGAACGCTGAGCTTCGCCAACACGCCGCCCGCTACGTGGAACTCCTGCGCCGCCATGGAAAAAAGGAAGCCTGGCTCCCCACCGGCCTTGCCCGCCGATTGCCGTCGGCTTCGACTTCCGCCACTCCCGCACCGCTCAGCTCCCCCACCACGCGAACGACCAAATCAGAACCCCCTTCCGCCCTCCGCAGCGCCCCACCCATCCCCAGCCCCAAACCCAAAAACGACTTTGACCTGAACTCCATTCTAAAAGACGTGAGCGGATCCAAAGCTGACAAGTTGGCGGCCCTTCGCAAAAAAACCGACGTCTGTAAAATTTGCGCTCATCTCGCCAAATCCAGAACCCAAGTCGTCTTTGGCGTAGGTGACCCCGAAGCCAAACTCATGTTCGTCGGCGAAGCGCCCGGCGCCGAGGAGGACAAGCAAGGCGAGCCCTTCGTCGGCCTCGCCGGAAAGCTCCTGACCAAAATGATCACGGCCATGGAACTGACCCGCGAACAGGTGTACATCGCCAACGTGCTGAAATGCCGTCCCGACATGCCCGCCAACACCAGCGGCAACCGCAAACCCACCCGGACGGAGATGGACACCTGCCTGCCTTACCTTCGTGCCCAAGTCGCTATCATCGCCCCGACGGTCATCGTCGCGCTCGGCTCCACCGCGGTGGAGGGTCTCTTTGGTCCGCAAAAAACCACCATCTCCCGGCTTCGCGGAACCTGGATGGAACTGGACGGGGTTCCGGTCCGCCCCACCTTCCACCCCAGCTATCTTCTCCACAATCAGGATCTCGCACTCAAACGCCTCGTCTGGACCGATCTCATGGCCGCCATGGAAAAGCTCTCCCTGCCGATCTCTGAAAAACAGCGGGGTTATTTTCTCAAGCCGACTGCGTGAACCTCGTCATTCTCCTCACCACGACCGCCAAAAAATCGGACGCCCACCGCTTGGCCCATCAAGCTCTTCACCACCGCGCGGCCGCCTGCATCCAGATGATTCCGGGTCTTGAGTCCCACTATGTCTGGAAAGGGAAAAGGAAGATTGCCCGGGAATTTCTTCTTCTCGCCAAAACCACGGCCGCCCGCCGCCGGGACCTGATCAGACTTTGGACCCGAATCCATCCCTATGATTGTCCCGAGATTGTTACCCTCACCGGCAAATCCGCTTCCGCCTACGCTCGCTGGGTCGCAACCGCGACCTCTTCCTGAATTTAGCCCACCACCACCAGCTTGATTTCCTCCGGCAAGTGCGCCGAAACCTCCCGCACGGTGTCGCCTCGGAGAAGATTCACCAACAAACCGCGGCGCGTTCCCCCCAGCACCACCACATCCGCCCCCAAGGTCGCAGCTAACTCCACGATCATATCGGATGCCTTGTTCGCCGTGCAGTAAACGGGCGTTAACGCGACCTTCGACTCCCTGGCCAGTTGGACCGCCTCATTAAAAACCTTTTCCGCCTCGGCATCATCTTTCAGGCGGCCACTGACCTCCGTGGCCACCTGCACCTCCCGGATGTAGAGAAAATAAAGTCTGGAACTCCGAAGCTTGGCCTCCTCCAAAGCAAATCGGGCCGAGGGGGTAAGCCCGCGCGCCGCCACCAGAATCCGTCCTCCCTCCTCCCCTTCTTCCTCGCCGAAGACCGGCGGAGTGGTGGCGGGAATAACCATGGAAGATGGAACCAGACCCTTGGCCGTCTCCTCTTTCAGTTTGCCCCGGTAGGTTTCCCGGACAAACAGTCCCACCCCGCACACGGTCAGGGCAAACATCAGCGCATGCACTTTAGTCACGGCAATGGTGATCCAGATCGACCCCATCAAAACCGCCGTGCCCATCATCACCACCCTTTGCCACTTGGCCATCGGCAGGGGTTTGTCCGTGCTGGTCGATGCCAGATTGAGGGTGATCGCCCCCACCACCCCGATGGCGTAAAGCGAAGCCAACGCCTCAAAGCCCGGCGCGAGATCCAGGATGAGAATGGGCAGTCCGACCGCCACAATCAAAGGGACCCAGGGAACCCCTTGGCGATTCAGCATCCGGAAGACCGGCGGCAGCTCCCCATCTTGGGCCATGCTGTACAAGATGGCCACCGTCGCCACGATCGCCGTGTTCACCGCCGAAAGCAGCAAAAGCCCGACAACCACTCCTACGGCGAAACCATAATTCGGATGCACGTAATATTCGGCCATTTTTCGCAGGAAACTCTCCGGTTTATTGAAGCTTTCCTCCGGCATCCCGGCGGCCAAAACCCCCAACGCCGCGGTCAAAAGACAAACCTCCGCCATCACCAGCCAGATGGCTCGGCGCGCGTTGCGGTGGACGGAGGGCTTTTCCGGGCTCGCATCGGGATCCAGTTTCATGACCCCCGTGGTGTTCGCCACCGCTTCCACCCCCGACAGAGCCAGCACCATGCCGGCAAAGAGTTGCCAGCTATGGCCGAAACCCACGGTGGGCCAGTGCCAATGCAACTCCGGCTGCTTCCACAAACCGCCCGCCACGAGGCCCAACACCACCAACACCATCGGCACCGCCAGATAGACCGCCAACCCGGAGGAAAGACGCGGCCCAAAATAGTTCAGCACCCCGAGCACGAAAATCGCCAGAATGGCCCAACGGGTGGCATCCCCTGTCCCAAAATAGTTGAAAGCCTCGTAGCAACTCATCGAGGCTGTCACCGCGTAGTCCGCCAAAAGGAGCAGGGCCCCCACCACCGCCAATCGGGCGCTATGGGTCCGGGCCGCATGATACACCCCTCCGCCCTCAGGAAAAAAACGGCAGACCCACACATAGTTGCAACCCACGAGAAACGTCAGTCCGACAATCGCCGCGAGATAAACCGGGGCCGCATACCCCGCCAACAACACCGCCAGACCAATCACGTATGCCTTGCTGGTCCCCCAATCGCCATACAGCAGGGCGGCGGCTCTCTGCCAACCGACATTTCGGGGTCGGCTTCCGTGGATGACCATCTCGCTCATTTTGTTTTGAGAAACTCCCGTACGATCGGCGCCGTCATGCCGGACCGCACCATCGGCGTGATCAGGTAAATTCCCCGGAAGTGCTCCGCCACCTCCCTAGCCAATTCCGCCGCCACCTCCCGACCATAATCTGCCTGGGCCGCTCCCTCCGGCAAGGAACGGATCTTCTCCCGGACCGTATCGGGGATGGAGATGCCGGGCACCTCATGGTGCAGAAACTCGGCGTTGCGGGAACTGATCACCGGCATGACCCCGACCAGAACCGGGATCCCCAAAGGCCCCAAGGCCTCCTTCATCTTCCGGATCATGGCTTTTTCATAGACCGGCTGAGTCATGACAAAATGGGCTCCCCTCTCCATTTTGCGCTCCAGTTTTTTCACCTGAGCGTCGAAGTTTTTCGAATTCGGGTTGAAGGCCACCCCGATGACAAACTCCGCCCCTGGCCCGATCTCCCGCCCCGCCGAGTTTCTTCCCTCGTTCATCTGCCGGATCAGGTCGATCAGGCCCAAGCTGTTGACATCGTATACGGAAGTCGCGCCCGGATGGTCGCCAAATTTCGAAGGGTCACCCGTCAGGGCCAAGACATGGCGGTGACCTAAAGCCGCCAGCCCCATCAGCTCGCTTTGCAAGCCGATTAGGTTTTTGTCCCGACAGGCCAAATGAATCAGACAGGTGGTTCCGAATTTTTCCCGCAACAAAGTTGCCGCCGCCGTGTTGGCCACCCGTAAAATGGCCAGCGAGTTATCCGCCAACGTCAGGGCCGTGGCCCCGGCTTTGACCAACTCTTCCGCCGCCTGCAAGAAGGGACCCAGGTTCAGCCCGCGGGGACTGTCGAGTTCCACCACGGCAATCCGCTCTTTTTTCAGCCGATCCAAAATCGACTCCTCCCTTTTTTTCCCATTCTCCCCGGGAGCCGCAACCTGAATGGCTTCCCGCTTGGGCTCCACGGCCGGGCGAGCCTCCGGATTTGGCTTCAGCTGGCTCACCTTGGCTTTCAAGGCACGAATGTGAGCCGGACTCACTCCCGATCCCCCTCCCAAGAGAGTCACCCCCAAGGGGGGAAGTTCCGACATTCTCTCTGCGAAATAATGAGGATGGTTGGCGTAAAGATATCGGCCCTCGGCGAATTCCGGCTGCCCGGCATCAGGATATGCCGCCAAAGGTTTTCCCGGGCCGGACGAGATTCGCTTCATGAGTCCCACACATGCACTCGGACCAAAGGCCGGAGCCACGCCAATCACCTCCGCCCCTGAACTGCGCAGCCTTTGACATGTCTCCTCCCAACTTCTTCCCCCAGGCAAAGTCCCCTCCCGACCCGAGGCCAGTAGGGCAATCACGGGCAGATGATGCAGTTCGCGCACCGCCCCAAGGGCGATCTCCAGTTCTTCCGGATCGGCAAAAGCCTGCAAGAGTACCGCATGGACGCCTCCATCGATCAACGCCCCGGCATGGACCCGGAACAAATCCTCCACGGACTTGGCACCCAATCCAGACCGATCGGCCGCAGTCAGTCCGCTGGGCCCAATACACCCAGCCACCCAAGCCCCGCTCTTGCCCACTTCTCCCAAGGCCAATTTGGCGGCCTTCCAATTGATTTCGTTCGCCTTGTCGTCCAACCCATGCCTCTTCAAGGCCCATCGATTGGCCGCAAAACTGTTCGTGGTAATCATTTCGGCTCCCGCCTCCAAATAGATCCGGTGAGCTACCGTAACTCTATCCGGATCAACCAAATTCAATCCCTCAAAGCTTCGCCCCAGGGGCACCCCCTCCCCATACAGATAGGCCGCCACCGACCCATCCCCTATCACGACCCTGGAGCCCATGGTCTCCAAAAGATTTGCCATGCCAGATATTCCCATTCAGACTGCATCTTGTGAAATCGTCTACAGTCATAAAAAAGCGGGAAAATGCTGATAACCCATTGGCCACCAACATTGAAGAGCTTATTGACGCGGCGGGAATCAAGCATGAACGGCAAATTTTTAGAGAGATGATCTCCACGGTCTTAAGCCTTGGATCAGACGGCACAAATTTGGGTGACCTCAAGCAGTTCAAGCGGGTCATGCGGGAAATCCGCGATGCCAACAAGGTTTTCGCTCCCTATCGCGGAATCAAAAAAATTTCGGTCTTCGGCTCGGCCCGGACCCAGCCTACCACGGCCACTTGGAAAGCAGCCCACCGCTTTGGACAACTCATGCAGGAGTCCGGCTATATGGTCATCACCGGCGGTGGAGACGGCATCATGGGGGCTGCCCAGGCTGGAGCCGGGCGTAAACACGGCTTCGCCCTCAACATTGAACTTCCCTTTGAGCAGGAACCGAATGAAACCATCCGCGGGGACACCAAACTCTTCACTTTTAAATACTTCTTCACCCGCAAACTGAATTTCGTCAAACATTCCGATGCCATCGCTCTCTTCCCCGGCGGCTTTGGCACCATGGATGAGGCCTTCGAAACCTTTACCCTGATGCAGACCGGAAAGTCGGAAATCATCCCGCTCATCATGGTCGACGCCCCCCGCGGAAACTTCTGGAAGACCTTCGAAAAATATCTGCGCGAGCATCTTCTCGGCGACGGCCTGATTTCAGAGGAGGATTTCACTCTGTTCAAGATCACCGATGACCTTGAATTTGCCCGGAGGGAGGTCGTGAACTTCTACTACAATTTTCACTCCTACCGTTATGTGGGCAACGTCATGCTCATCCGCCTGCAACGTCAGATCCCGCCCGGTGCACTGGTTCGGCTGAACGATGATTTTCACGATATTCTCCGACCCGACACCCTGATCACCGTCTGTGAACCCTACCCCGAGGAAGCGAATGAACCCGAACTTGCCTCCCTCGCCCGCCTTTGCGTTCCCTTTAATCGCCGCAATCTAGGCAGACTCCGCGCCTTGCTCGATCGACTGAACCAGTTCTAATTTTGTTTTCGGAGATTTCGGGAGAAGAATTGGCACGCTCTCGTGTGAAATTCAAATTCCTCTTCGACGCAGCAGGCAGGCACCAAACCCGATCAAGAACAGGGATAGGGAAGAGGGCTCCGGGACAGAGGTAACCACATAAGAAGTCATCGCAGGACGGGCGGTCACCCCTGCCGAGGGATTGATGTCCCCCACTTGGTAACCCAAGGTGAAACGCTGGGTCGAAGCGTCCGCCACAAAAGATCCCGTCACGAACCAAGCACCGTTAACCGTCCCCGAACCAAAGAAAGCGCTGTCATTAACCCTCCAACCTTCGGACTGACTGAAAATCTGGATTTGATAGTTTTGCCCCGCCGTTAATCCTCCCACATCCCAATAAATACTCCCCCGTCCACTGGCTCCCTGATAACC
>Ga0214917_10007153_pt1 | contig 11376 bp, 8 predicted proteins | sample LL_1208_BB_MetaG_FD_177983 | JGI IMG/M metagenome (GOLD analysis project Ga0214917, IMG submission 177983) | Freshwater microbial communities from Lake Lanier, Atlanta, Georgia, United States - LL_1208_BB | ecosystem: Environmental > Aquatic > Freshwater > Lake | place: USA: Georgia | collected...
CACCGGGTGATTACCTATTTTGACAATATGCTGTTTTCTGCCTTCCCAGATTACCTGCATTCTGCGCCCGAGGAATTTCCTGCTCCGGCTCTCAATTCCTTGGGAAGGAAATGAGGCGGCATTCGCTTTGTCCGGGTGGGCGTTTTCCCCCGGTTCCGGGAGCTCGACCGCTGGCCTGCCTAAGGATAGCCCATGGGTGATGGAAACTTTTTTTTTACTGGGATCCGAAACCGGCGAGTCGGCTCTTTAGGCGTTGCTCTGGCCGCACTCTTGGCTGTCATGTTTCTTTATTTTTTCGACCCCACCCGGAATCATGTTCCTCTTTGTCTCTTTCATCATTTCACGGGATGGGACTGCCCGGGATGCGGCATGTGGAGAGCGACCCACTGTCTTTTGCACGGAGACTTCGCCTCTGCCTGGAAATATAATCAGGCTTGGCCTGCGTATGGAATTTTGGCTGTTTTGGGATTTTTCAAGGCGAAAACGGGATTTTCCGCCCCGATCTCCTGGAAAGGAGTTTTGATTGGGGGATGCTTGCTCTGGATCGTCGGCCACGCCTTGATGAGGAACTTTGTGAAATAGGAGATTTCCTCGAGCTAGGTCAAAGGTTTCCCCCACTGGACTTTCCTGTCGGCCACATCCTGCCGGAAAAGGAACCAAGGGAAGCCGCGAAACAAAACACAAACTCAGCCGTGAACCACATAGGTTTCAGCGATCAAATCGTGCAATCCCTGTTTTTTGGCGTTGAAGGCCACCATGAGATAACCAACACAGCAAAGGAACGTGGAAAGATAGGTGGCAAAAAATCGGCCGGTAGCCCGCCCAAAGGAAATTCGTTCCCCGTCGGCCCCGACTACCTTGATCCCCATGATTTTTTTACCCAACGTCCCTTGATAGCTGGAGCAAGTGAGACCTGCGGAATAACCCCAGCCGACCACGGTTCCCAGGAGGAATTGGATTAAGGATAAGGCCGGATCCTGCGGTCCCGAAAGTTGTTCCAGGGAAAGGGAACCGTAAAGACCGATGGTAAATCCCAGTCCGCAGTTGGCCACCATCAGGATGAGCGTATCGAGGAACACGGCAACCAAGCGGATCCAGAAGCCGGCGTAATTCATGAGTTCCCGCTCCCATTATGAAAATCCGGCCCACCAGGACAAGCCGATTCTTGACCGCGAAGTTCCCATCCCGTGGGCCTTCCTGAATCCAAGACCCGAGGATGAGCCCAATTTATTTCGGCCGTCGAAGGGGGGCAGATTCCCTTGTGGACTGAGAAACCGGCCGGGGCGAATCGAGCTGCCTTCGCAAATCGGCCAAAGGGAAGAAATTCATATTGGACTCCAACTCCAGCACCTTGCCGTCGTTTTCCCTGAGCCCGTTTTTCACAATGACCATGGCTGCACTCATCATCCCCCGCCGGTCGCCACCGTTGGCCTGGGCGGCATCAAGGGCCGCCATCAGGCGGTATTTTAAGGCACCGGGAGTAGCCTCAAAGGCCCTCACCATCGCGGATACCACCCTGGCGTTGGCCACCAGGTTGCCTTGGGCGATGCAAAAGCGCCCCTGCAGGTGCCCCGCATAATCCTGACATTGCGGGCCGGTATAGGCCGCCGTCTCCCCTCTCCGGTCCATCACTGCAAACTGCATCTCAAACTTGTTTCCTCCCCAAGGAGTGAAAAGAAACCCTTCCCGATGCACGGTCTCGATCACTTCCCTAGGCGCCATTCCGGTCCTGAGGTAGCTCAGCCCGTCTGCCCCATAACCCGGCCGGGCCCTTCCCTGTACCGCCAGCATTCCCACTTCCCCCCGTCCATGAAGCACCATGGTGACCGTGGGAACGCAGGATTGAACCGCCCCCCCGATCTCCCCTGTCTCAGGATCAAAACCCAGAATGGAGTAGGTGGCCCTGGCGTCCGGCAAAAAGCCCCAAACAGCCGCAAAGAAGATAGATAAATAAAATCGTGGATCAGCTCGATTCAATATTTCTTTTTCCAGATCCGCTTTTGGTTTCAGCCGCTCCGGAACCATTTCTGAGATCATTCTTATGGATTCGTGTTTTTCTTTCGCCTTGGCCCAGTCTGATCAACTCTGGCCCTTGCGATCTCAAGCCGGATCGCTTGATCTAACCCCATCGCCTCTGGATAGCCCTGCTCGATTGCTTTGCGATTCCATTCCGCCGCCTTTTGCAGATCCTTGGGAACCCCTGCTCCGTGGTAGTAATAAAAGGCCAGTTGGTATTGGCCCATGGGCCAACCAAGCTCGGCCGACTTCCGTACCCAACGGGCAGCCTCCTTGAAATCCTGCTTCACCCCCTCCCCGTTTTCATAACAGATCCCAAGGTCACACATTGCCGGGGCGTATCCTTGGTCGGCAGATTTCCGCAGCCAAACCAGTGCCCGGCTATAATCCACCGGCACGCCCTCACCCCGTACATAGTAGATCCCCAAGTTATACTGGGCCTGCGCATGTCCTTGCTGCGCCGCTTGCCGCATCAAATCCACCGCCTTCGCCTGATTTCTGGGCACACCTTCGCCAACCTTGTAAAGCACTCCAAGGTTGCATTGGGCTTTCGCGCTTCCCTGGTCGGCGGCTTTTTGAAACCAATGGGCGGATTTTGCCGGGTCCCGGGGAACCCCCTCCCCCAAGTAATAGCGCTCCCCCAGCTCCAGTTGGGCCTCCAAATCCCCGGCCTTAGCCCGGGACTCCAGCTCCCGGGGTTCTCCCGCGCGAAGGACGGCTACTAGAAGGAGAAGGTAAATGAGCCAGCAAGTGGTCCGAACCGAGGCGGCAATCATCATAAATTTTTCCTCATGGCACCACCCGCAGCACTCACATAACAGCGGCCATCCTTGGTTCCATAGAAAAGGATTTGCGCCGGCGGCATGAGGGAAGGCGTTGGCGGACGGATTTTTACCGTGACACAGTCAGGAGTGTTGCGACCGATTGTCATTTCAAACATGACGCCGTTCTTTTTAAAGGAATGAAGTGCCCTTGGAAATTCCCGATTCATCCATAGAGTCTCCACAGCCGAGCACTCGTTTCCCAACCGGACGGCCTGTTCGAACGCCAAGAGGGCCACCCGGTTACCCAGACTCGGCATCTGCGCCAGAAGTTTCTCGCCGGGCCGAATTCCACAGCCGCTTTTTTCAGATAAACCAACGCCTCTTTTTTATCCTTGGCCACCCCCTCTCCCCAATACAGGCAGGTCCCGACATTTCCACAAGCCACCGATCAGAAGCAAAAGGTTTCCGGACGGCTCCCCGGCTCTTCGCGTCATCCCTAAAAAGAAAGCAGATCTAAAAAGGTCGGTTGCCGGGCGGCACAACCTGTTTCAACCTAGAGGCGTGCAAAACCCGGTCACTGCTGTTTTCCTGATTTCGGCATCCCTCCTCCTGGGATTGGTCCGGCTTCCATTGGAGTTCGCCCCTTCTCTTTTCGCTTTTTTGGTGGCGGTCCCAACCTTTCTGTTCATGGGACTTATCGCCTGGCAAATTTATTGCGGAAAAAACTGGGCTAGGATCGTTTTTACCGTGCTCTTTGTTCTTGGTCTTCCTCTGTCAATTCTTCCCCTTGCCGAGGCCTTACAATCGCGCCCTTTTTCCGGGTTTTTGGGAATTCTTCAGCTGGTCTTGCAAACTTCGGCCATGACTCTCCTTTGGCTTCCCGGAAGCCGGCCCTGGTTCCACCGGTAAACGCTTCCGCTCCAAAAAAGTGGGCATTCAAATTGTCCTAATTGGGTTCCTGCTTTTGGCAGGGCTTCTCGTGCTCCTCCTTGGGAGCCTTAGCTCTTCCGGGCCAACTGCACGCCCGGAGATCGGTCAGGCATGGGAATCATCACCCGAGACAACGGCACCCCGCAAGAGCCTCCCTGTAACCTCTTTCCCTCCTTCCGCCGAGCCCCGGCAGAAGCTGCCCATGCCCCCGGCTGTTGTCCTCCCCCCTTCCCCGCTCATCCCGGAAAAGCGCAAGGCCGAAGCCCCGGCGGAGGTCTCCTTTCAGGAGCAGGCGCTGTTGGATTCCATCAACCAAGCACGGCAGGAACACGGTCTGTCGGCCTTGGCAACCGATGCCGGACTTATGAATGTGGCCCGAGAATGGGCTCTCTATCTGGCTCCGACCCGCTCCATTTTTCACCGAACCTCCGCCGATCTCGGTGTTCAGCGGACCCAATGCCAGCTGGGCCTGATCAGTGAGAATCTGTTCGCTTCCACCGGTCCTTTTGAGGCCGGGGAGATCGTGGTGGGCTGGTTGAACAGCCCACCACATCGGAAGGCCTTGCTGGATGCCTCCAGCACCCTGCAGGGGGTCGGTCTTGCCCCCATGCCCGGAGGCGGCTTCGTGGCGGTCTTCAACGGGGGCGGTTAACGCTGCGTCTAATTTTGGGGAATCGCCACTCCAAGATCCGCCAAGGCTCTTCGAATCATTTCAAAATAGGTGTCAGGGTCGGCATGGCCGGAGACCCCATAGACGACCTTGATGACCGGAAACTTTCCCTCCGTATACTCTTTAAGATTCAACCTACTATTGGTGTAAGGAGACCTTCCCTCAAAAACGGTTTCCACAAAGGACCGGAATCCGGGAATCACAGGGTTGTCGATTTGGAAGAGAACCCCGCGATAGAAACCCTTCTTTTGGGAGCCCAGTTGCCTGCGTAGCTCGGTGATATCCTCCATGAAAGAATCCTTTTCCGCCATGGCCGCCAGGGGCGCAAATAACCCCCCCCCGGAAAGCATGTCCAAGGGATCCGGACGGGCCTGGACGTAGCGGTCCCCTTCCTCACAATCGTAGATCCCGCTACTCCGGTGGTAATGGGGGTGAGCCTCATCCTGAAACACGAGGGTGATTTTCTTGCCGTAACTTCGGCCAGGAAAATCTGGCTGCAAAAACACCAAGGTTCGCTCGGAGGGATCGTCCATCACCCGAACCTTGTCGTTGTATTGGGCCACGGAGCCATAAAAACGGACGAGGGATCTTTGCAACTGGTTGGCCTGGACGGACTTGAGCAGAGGCCAGGTTTGCTCCATGGACCCGCTCATGTCCGTGATGATGAGAATTTCGGTTTCTGCATCGATGGGCTGGGTTCGCACATACACATCGATTTTGCCGTCCGGATTTCCGGGCGGAGCGGGGATCACCCGGAATGTGTCCAAGCCGCGAAAATCGGGATCGGGCACGTAGGTGAACCGCCCTCCGCCGTCGTCCTTCAGCCGCCCATGGGTTGGCTTTTCAACGACCACCGTGAGTTTTCCCGGGTCCGTGGCCAAGTCGACCGGGATCGACTCCCCGTTGGTGCTGACCAAAAAACCGCCTCCGCCTCCGGGAAGAGATTGGGGACGAACAGGCTTCCCCAAATCTTGCACCAACAAACCACCATCCGTCGCGCCTGGAGAGGTAACCCCTGGCCGATTCTCTTTCGTTGGCGACTTCCTAATGAAGGCGGGGGGGGGCACAGGATCCGCCACCGCTGTGGGGCGGACCTTGGGGGGGATGCCGGGATCGCGAACAATTTTTTCAAGTTCCCCGTTTTTCTTATAAAAACGCGTTTCCCCCGTAAAGACGCCCTGCTCGTAGCGGGACTCGGTACGTAAAGCACCCCCGGGATAAACCCGGAAAACCACTCCGGTCAGCGCATTGCCGGTGACCGGATCCAGCGCCTTTCCTTCACGAAAGGAGAGCTTTTCGGCTGGTACACGCGTTTCCGCTTGCCCAGCCAGCGGAAGCCAAACACAAAGAATAAGCCCCAACCTGAACCAGGCGGGAATTTTTAAAACCATCCGTGCCGCGCCTTGGGGCGGAGTTTTATTTGGAAACCTGGATATCCACGCGCCGGTCCCGGGGCAGATCCCGAACCGATGTGCCGTCAGCGGGAATGGTTCCTTCCAGGATGACGATGGTCTTGCCGGAGAGCTGGGGTTCGAGTTGTCGCTGTACGGCCTTGCCCCTGCGGGAAGCCAATTCCCGATTGGACTCCTCCTCGCCCTCACGACTGGCAAATCCCATCAGGATAATTTGAGACACATCAGCGTGGTTTTCCTTAATCAGACGAGCGGTCTCCTCGATTTTCTCAAGCGCCTCTTCATTCAAGTCGCTACTCCCCTGCTCAAAAAAGATGGAGCCCACCAAGTTGGCTTTTTGGACCCCGGTTAACTTCACGGGAGGCTTTTCGGGAGGCTGTGGGACAACCTCGGCCGGCGGTGCCGGTGGTGCCACCGGCTCTTCTGCCCGGGTGACATCAAACTTCAAATTATAGACAAGCACGATCTTGCCTTTGGCGTTTTTCCCGTAGACCTTGTTGGCGCTGGTTCCGGGGAGCTGGGGCGCCCCTTTTAGGAAATGGTCTCCGCCCAGGGAAACCCCCGCCGGTAGCAATCCTTCCTCCAACAAATCCTGCACGTTTTTAGATGCAAATAGCGGGTCGGAACCCAAATCCACCGGGACGATTTCCTTGCCAACCTGACCGTAGATGGTGGGCCAGGAGACTTCGGCAGGCTTACCCGGACAGGCGGCCAACAACAGTGCGATCCCCCCAAAGAACACCACGCCTACTCCCCCGATAAGCAAGGGAATCAAAGCCTTGTTTCCCGCGCCCGGAAGCTCGGTCAGGGGTTGCTTGCAGTCCTCACAGATGAAAAGGTCGTTTTCGGGAATTTCCTGGATTTCGCCCAACTCTGCCTTGACGCACTCCCCCCCCTCAAAGTTCCGACATTTCCCCTTTTTTTTCCTCACCTTGGCTGGATCGGTCCCGGCACTCATGATTCCTCCTGCAATCTTCGCTTTTGGCTGGCAGCTTCCTGGGAAAGCTTCGCACGGTAGTTGGCCAAAAGGCTTTTTCGGTAAGTCTCCACCCTTCCCTGAATGGCCTTCTTCTCTCGGTCATAGCGGGCCACTTCCTGTTTATACTGTTTTTCCATCTGCTTTTCGATCCGGTCATTTTCAATCGACTGCGCAATGATTCCCCCGATTATCCCGGCAAGCGCACCCGCCGCAGCCCCGTAGCCCGCATTCCCACCCAGGGACCCAGCGGCGGCCCCTATCCCTGCCCCCATGGCCCCCCCACCGACAGCGGCGGTGGGCACCCCGCTGCCGGCTCCAATACCCTTACTGGTGGGTTTTTGCGGAGGATCCCCCAACTGGGCAAGCAACCTTTCCTGCTCGTATTTGGCCTCCTCATTGATCTTGGAGATCTCCCCGCGAACCTCCGCAAGCTTGGCCTCCTCCCGCGCCTGAAGCTCTTCAATCTCATCCTCCGAGAGGGTGTGCTCCTGGCTCTGTCCCCAGACCGATCCCGGAGAGGCAAGGCCAAACCAAAAACAGGCCAAGCCAAGCAAAGGAGGGAAGGTTATGCGGCGGAAAAATCGGGACATGGAGAAGTGCGGAAAAGAATACGCGGAGGACAAAGATTTCCAAGCCGGCATTTAGGTGCCCCCAGGATTCATGTTGTGCCGCTCAAGGACAAAGGGAGCCCACCTCATCGCAACCCAGCGCCCGTTGATCTTTCTGGCTTCTCCCACGTTCCAGGTAAAGGTGGCAGACTCTTTCGCGTCCTCCACCAACCTTTTTTTGCTCCAGTCATAGGAATCGCCCGGCCGAAGGTTGGGAGCCCGAACCACTTCCTTAAATAACTCCGCCTCGTCCGGCTTAAGATTCCAGGTCGCTGGAACACTGGCTGGGGCCGAGGGAACGGAGTACACCGCCCTCTCCACCCGCGCCGTCACCTCATATTCTAGGGCAAAACAGTCCGCCTCGAGTTTTTTGACCGCAACTAGTTTCAAGCTCCGGATCCGTACCCCGGGTTTGACTTGTTTTTGCAAAGACTTCTTCAAGTCTCCATCGCTTGGCAGCCCCCACCACTTTTGCCACCACTTGGGCGGGGTCATTTCTTCCGGCATGCCCTCGAATTTGCGGGATCCGGGAATCTCGGATTCCGATTCCGCGTGGGTTTCAGCGGCGCCGGCTTGCTTGTTCTTTTGCCAGGGCCAGGTCCAACTGCCTTTTTTTTCCGGAGGGGTGGCAGTTCCATCCTCCACCACAAGCTCGTCGACCTGGCTTTGCCACCAGTTCCATGCATACCACGCTCCAACGCCCACCAATCCGGCAAAAACAAGAAACAACGCGGTTAGGGTGATGGCAATCGTGGCTCCGGAGCTCAGCCCCTTGGAAGCCGGGCCCGTGGCCGGTTTTTTGCATTCGGGGCAAAAATCTCCCTGATAACTCTTGCCGGAATCCGCAACCGAACAGTCCCCGTAATTGGTGCAGCGGGCGTTTTTCATCTCACCCCTTGCGAGAAGCTGCAACCGGTTCCTAGCCGGCCAAAATTTCCAAAGCCCGTTTGGAGGCGGCGAGGAATTCCTCGTTTTCCTTGCTGGAAGCGCCAAAATTTGACTGAACGAGTTTCTGCTCTTTTTGCACCGCGGCCACAAATTTTGTCTTTAGTGCCTCGCGGTCGAGCTTCTTGTCGGCCAGAATCCGTTGAACCTCCCGCCGAATCTTGATCATGGCCTCGGTGGCAAGATCCTCGACCGATTCGATGGCATCACCCTTGAGGTCCTGGGTGCCAATCTCAAGACCAGTATCCGGATCCCGGGTGACAAAACGCAGCTTTCTTCCCTTCTTGTCGGAAAGGTCCTCAATGACCACCTCCAGTCCCAACCCCAGCAACAGGTACGGCAGTGTTTTTCCGCCGATCTCCCGTGCGGTCGGGAGGTAGAGGCTGGGAAAGATCTCCTCCATGGGATCCTCACTGTGCAGTTCAAGGGTGGCCCTCCCGCTGGACTTCACCAGGTTACCATACTCCTGTCGCAACTTGCGGATCGAGGCGACCGTCCTCAGAGGGAAGCAGATGGCCATGTTGATGATGACGATTTCATGAAGCCGGTCGTCGCGGGTGACCACGCTGGGTTCCCCCATCGTCACTTTGCAGGCCCGGCGGAACTCTTCCGAAAGCTTCTGCAAAAACGATCCGGTCGACTTAGGCAGGATAACCACAAAGGCATCGATCCAAGTTTCTTTGGAATCCGGAATCATGTTCAGGCCAGGCACGTCCTTTTCCCGTTCCGCCTGGTCCGGCGCAAGAAAAACGGAGGCTTTCCCGGTAACATCGTGCACAAATTGCCTTAGGGCGGCCTCATCCGATCCGAAATGTTTCTCAATCTTATCGAGGACATTGACACCGAAAAGCGGCTCTTGCGTACGCATTTCCGCCACCGCCTTGGCATGGGAATCCTCCACACTTTCCTTGCAGGCCGCCTCCATTGCCTCCCGGATTTGTGCCTCGGTCAACACCTGGGTCACCTTGGCGAAGGAGGGATTTTGTCCCATCAGAGCGGTCAGGGCTGCCCGCAAGCGGGCGGTCTGGGCCTTCTGGGTATCCTTGTCGCTCTCCATTTGCCGACATACCTCCCGGACGTGCTGGGGATCGAAGAAGCGAACCAGTTGCTGGTTGAGATCCAACTCCTTCTCGTCCTTGCAACGCGACTCCTTTTGCTCGAGGAAATGCTTGGCCGCACTGTTGATCAGGCTGAGCGCCCGATCCACGCTGCCGCGAAGTACCTGAACCTGCTGGATCAAATCCTTGAGGAGGACCGTGCTGAAACGCAGGGCTTCCTTCCTTGTCCTTGTAACATACAGGTTCTGCATGTTCAGGGAACGGGCATCGAACAGGCGATCCCGTTTGCCGGTCATTTCCGCCAAGGGCCCGATCTTCACCCATTCAGCGTCCTGCTGTTTGATCCGGCCCTCGGTGACCTGAATTTCCTTTGCGAGTTTGTCCACCTTGGCGGCGTGGGCGGTGTGACGCTCTTCCAGGGCTACGATCAGCCCTTCCAGCACTCGCGAAATATCGTAGAGACTGCCGTACTTTCCATTGGTGTTCCACTGGCTGTAGAGATCCTGCTCGATTGCTCTCAGGATTTCCCGGGTGTGATCTGCCCGATCCCGGATCTTGCCTTCGTAGAACTGCGGTGCCCCCATTTTGCGGAAACCTTCCCGAAACCGCTTGTCACATAGCTTGGTCAACTCATCGAGCCAGCCGCTTTTTTGATCGGCTTTGTGGGCCCGGATGTCGGCCTTGAAAGTGGCCAAAATGGTGGCCCAGTCGTTTTCGATGGGCTTCCAATCCTTGTTTTCCGTTTCCACGGGCAGAATGCCCACGGACAGGGAAAGATGTTCGTCCGATAACTTCCACTTCACGAGGTTGTCTGGCAGGCGGACATATTCACTGACAGAAATGTTGCGGGGCTCATCCAGAAATCCACGGCCATCTTCCCAGTTGTTGAACGCCAACTGCAGGGAAGCCTGACGAGCGAACGCGTGCGTCAGGTAGTCCCGGATCTCCTCCTCCGGGTAGGCAATCTGCTTGATCCCAAAGGTCAAAAAGCGGCGCGAGCGTTCCGGACGCCCCCGAGGCCCTTTTGCGGAACCGCTCCGGGAAGAGCGCGCGTCGTCCCCATGTGCTGGAAGTCCGGTCTCATCTTCCTTGCCTTGGGCAACGACCTCGAAATTTTCCAACCTGTCCAGCTGCCATTTCTGTTCGCCCACCTTCTCCGCGGAATAAATCTTATGGTAAAGGAAGGTCGCAACCATTTCCGGCACCTTCTTGTCGACATCGATCTTGTACCCGAGCCGGTTGGTGTCGGTGAAAAGGTAGGCGCCGTTAAATGCGTCCTGGATTTCCAGCCGACCGCCCTTCCCGGTCAGGTCATAGGGCCTGTATTTCCCCGTCGCCAATCCGTTCAGTTCCATCAGGGCGGCGTAACCGTTGGGCCAGTAATTGGGGCCCCTCCAATGAGGATGGGGATTCTCTTCCGGAAGAAGCAGGTACAGGAAGATGCGGTTCCTTTCCGAATCAGGAAACTCCTTGCGTAGCTGGGTAACGACATCCACCACTGTGCCGCTGCCGGTTCCCCCAGCCAGTCCGGCGCAAATGTGGAAATAAACCTTGTTCTGGTTGCCCTCGCTGACCTCGCTTTTCTTTTGGCGGGCCGCATTCAGGAATTCATTGACCTTGGGAGCCAGCAGGAACCGTCCGAGACGCCGTTTTTGGGCGGCAAACAGCTGGGCACCCTGCTGAGCCATGAGAATGGCCCGCCAATCGTCTTTGTTCCCGATCCAGGGCTGGATGCCGGGCCAGGATGCGGTGTTGTCCAGGATCTCCTTCAGATTCATCCCGGAGATATGAAGCTGGTCGGACAGTCCGAGTTGAACACTTTTTCCCCCGATCACCTTCCATTCCGGGTCGTCCTGCCGCATGTGCTCGGCACTGGAGTCCATGTAGAAATAGGAAACCCTCGGATTGTCCGGCACCTGACCCCGGTGCATCTGATCCACCATTTTCCGCAGCGACCGAATGATTTTCCCTCCCGTGCCCCCCAAACCAATGAT
>Ga0214917_10007154_pt1 | contig 11376 bp, 12 predicted proteins | sample LL_1208_BB_MetaG_FD_177983 | JGI IMG/M metagenome (GOLD analysis project Ga0214917, IMG submission 177983) | Freshwater microbial communities from Lake Lanier, Atlanta, Georgia, United States - LL_1208_BB | ecosystem: Environmental > Aquatic > Freshwater > Lake | place: USA: Georgia | collected...
ATGGAGATAATTGAGAAGGAGATCGCAAAGTTAGAAAAAGCACTCCAAGTGCGATTTAACTCCTGTTTATAGCCCAGCTCATTAAGCCTGCGCTCATCATGATTGATACTCATTTACTACCCTTCTTATGTTAGCTGGCGGGGAAAACCAGGTAATGCTCTAGATCACACCAACCTATCTTGCGCCCATTTTGACCCGATGGAAAGAACCTCACCCCCCTTTTTTTGATCTTTTTTACCCAATTTCTGCCAAATCCCGCATGGATTTAAAAAATTATTACACTTACTATCATGTGTCGATTACTTGGCTATAGCTCATCTATCCCCACCACCTTTAATGAGGCAGTAGGTAGAAACTTTGATGAGTTTGTAAATCTAGCCAAGGATCACTGTGATGGCTGGGGTATTGCAACCACCCAAAACCACAAAGCAGATCTCTATAAGGAGCCAGTTGCGGCCAACAAAAGTGCGCACTTTAAAGATCAATTAGCTAGCCATAAATCAAATGCCGCACTCCTTCACCTGCGCTGGGCAACAGAGGGCATGCCGGTAAATGAAAACAACACCCACCCTTTTACCTACCAAGACATCACCTTTATTCACAATGGCTCTATCTCCCCTGCCAATGTCTTAGATCAATTAATAGATAAGAAGTATTTAGAACTAGCAAAGGGCACAACAGATTCAGAGCGCTACTTTCTCTTTCTTCTAACCCAAATAGAAAAGCATGGCTTTGTAGAAGGTGTTAAAGCAGGTCTTACCTATATTAAAAACAACTGCTCCTACTCCTCAATCAACATGATGATTATTAATAGCGATTACTTCATGGCTGCCTGTATTTATAACCAGGATAAGATCCCAGAGAAGTTTAAAAATGATACCGATTACTACCACCTTAAATACACCAAAAAAGATGGCCAGGTTGTTGTGGCATCCTCCGGGTGGAACCAGGAGGGATGGGTCGACCTACCCAATGGGAGTGTGTTGGTGGTGGAGCAGAGCAGCAAGCAAACAAAGATTTTTCAAGTATAAATCTATTAAATATTTTAATTTAGTAAAATTTTTGAGTAACTTAATTAAGTAGTTCCTTAAAAGAGGTAAAATAAACTCACATTTAAAATAATAATTACACTTACTAAAGTTACTTTTATTTATCCCACTAAGTGCCTGTGAACCAATATCTTCAATTCAAAATCCCTATTACTCAAAGTTCAATGGCTGAGCACTAAAACTTGAAGTAGCAATTTTCTTCTCACTGATTGTGAAGTACTCTGCGTTAATTTCGCTTCCAATGTATTTACGATTCATTAATTTTGAAACTATAGCTGTCGTTCCTGTTCCTAAAAATGGATCATAGACTACGTCTCCCTCTTTAGAAAAATTCTGTAAAATTATTTTTATAAGCTCTTCTGGGAATGTGGCCCCATGATTTGTGACTCCCTTTTTTCTTTCACGTTTAATTAGCCAAACATCATCTAGAGTGCCTCTTTTAAAAGTTGCGCTTCTGAATTGACGACTGATTGGATAATCATTTTCAAAAACCAAAATAAGCTCACTTTTCCTATTCAAAACCTGCTCTTGCATTGCAGGCTGTCCATTTCCTTTATCCCAGATAATTATTTCCTTCAAGTGCTCTGAAAATTCTCCAATCATTTTGAAAAAAGCACGCTTACTCCCAGTCACAATTTGAATATTGTAAAATATTAAGTTGCTAACTCTTAATAATTCTCGCATAACTTGGCTATGAAATTCGTAAAACTCTTCTATTGGAAGGTTATCTGAAAAACCTTCATATTTTGTACTTATCTCCTTAACAATTTGCCGTGAACAATACTTGCCATTACGAATGCGCAAATTCATGTTATAGGGAGGCGAGGTAATAACAACATCCACTAGGCCATCGGGCATTCTTTTCATGGTGTCAAGACAAGATTCATTAAAAATTCTGTTCAAAAGCGGTTGAGAAGCCAAAATTTCCCTACTTGGTGAAGATTTTGAAGGCATTCAGCCAGTATATCCCATGAAAAAGTTACTCTGAGTAATAATTTGATCTATGGACATTTCAAAAATAGAGGCAGAATTTCATAGAATTAAGAAGTTAGGGTATTTACCTAATGTAAAACAAGATTCAAACGATGGCGCTGCTGGAAATACATTTGAGGCACACCTTGGAGTCAAGGAGAATAATTTAAAGGAACCGGATTTCGAAGGTTTTGAAGTTAAAACCAAAAAGAACTATTTAAAAAGTAAGTCTCCTATCTCACTATTTACACTTAAACCAACAAGCCCACGGGATGGTGACAATTATATGCGATCGAATTGGGGTGTACCTGATTCTGTTTACGAAAACATACTTTGCTTTAGAACCTCCTTATATGCACACAGGTGGTCAGTAGTTTATCAAAAGAATAAATTCCGAGTTGAAGTCAACAGAGCGGAAGAGCGAATTTATATAGTAAGAGCAACTTTAGATGAAAAAATATTAGATAAAAATGTTTTTTGGTCATTCGAGAATGTTCATACTGGCGCGAAAAAATTACAAAATCTTTTTTTAGTTGAGGCCAATGTGAAAACTATTAAAGGTAAGATTTACTTTCATTTTATAAACGCAAGCGTCTACTTGAATTATCGGGGTGACGAAAATTTCATTGACCTACTCGAGCAGGGACTTATTAGGTATGACAACAGATTAGGAGTCTACGGACCGGATACGAATAAGGCGGGAACTCCACATAATCATGGAGGCGGATTTAGATTGGACAAAAAAAACATTCATAAACTTTATGACACAGTAATTGAAGTTGAATGAATTTGATTTTTGATCGGATTAAACTATTATCTTGTTGAGGTCAAGAACTTAAGCGTTAAGCCCTTTAGCTTGCTTAGTACCAACCGAGCCTCTCTTGCGCACGGTGGTCCTAAAGGAGGACCTGCTGATGATGAAAGACACCATCAGAATCTTATGCAGGAGGTTTTTTTATGAGCGCAATAATCCTTACCGGCCTATCCCATAATGGTCATAAATTCTCACTTACCTATCCAGAAATTGATGGTGAGGTTAAATGCTTTGTCCACTGCACCTGTGGTTATGAGGTTGAGATTCTCTACTTTAAAAGTTACTCAGGGGTGAAAAATGTGCAGCACAGATGGGAGGAGCATATTAAGAGGAATAAGAGGTGGGTTAAAAGTTAACAGGTAAATTAAGAGTTAGCTGGTCGATCTTTATATTTCTCCTCTGCTTCTGCGATGGCTTTATTAAGCATGTCCCAGTTAGCTGATTCTGCTTCAGGATCAGTTCGATCCCCGTATATCTCTTGCCACTCTTTGTAAACCTGCTGCGTGATACGCAATCTTTCAGCTCTTGGTATTGTCATCTTTACCTAACTGTTAGTCAAAACATGTGGTTAATTTGTATTAATTCGTGGCTAAACCAAATTTAGCCCTACATGTCAGAAGCATATTCTATGATCTGTATATGGGATTTAAGTATATAGATTTATTCGCTGGAATCGGTGGGTTCCATGCAGCACTTAGTGCTCTGGGTGGTAAGTGTGTTATGGCGTCTGAAATCGATAAGGATGCCATCAAGATTTATAGATCAAATTGGGGATTAAAACCAAAAGGGGATATAACTCAATTAGCCAATGAAAATAAAGTGGATGTTCCAGACCATGATGTTTTAGTTGGTGGATTTCCATGCCAGCCATTCAGCAAATCTGGTCTACAAAAAGGGATGGATGAGGCTCGTGGAACTTTATTCTGGAATATCGCTCGAATTATTGAAGAAAAGAAACCAAAAATTATACTTTTAGAAAATGTTAGAAACTTAACAGGCCCACGTCATAAGCATGAGTGGGAAGTCATTATCCGTACTTTGCGAGAAAATGGATACAAAGTTAGCGAAAAACCATTTATAGTTTCGCCACACAAAATTAGGCCTGATTTTGGCGGGCGGCCCCAGGTCCGTGAACGCGTTTTAATCGCTGCGACAAAGCTTCCAACTAGATTCCAAGTTTCTAAGCAGGATCCTGGTTTACCTGACTTGCAGTGGGCAACTGCTGGTTGGAATCCCGCCGATTGGGTATTGGAAGATCATTTACCACTCGAAGTTGATCTCTCTAAATCACAGTTGAGTAAAGTGAAATTAAGTTCCGATGAAATAGAGTGGATTGAGGCTTGGGCCCAATTTGTGGATCTTATTAAGCAGGATCACGTTAACGGGCCAATGCCGGGATTTCCAATTTGGGTAGATTCATGGCCCTTCCAGGAAATTGGTAAAAGGCCAGCTGATACACCAGGTTGGAAGCATGATTTTTTAGACAAAAACGAGGCTTTTTATATTGCACATAAAAAAGTTCTTGACCCTTGGCTAAAAAAACATAATTTCTTAGAACAATTTCCACCCAGCCGCAGGAAGTTTGAATGGCAGGCACAAGATGCAAAAAATCTGTGGGGGTGCGTGATGCATTTTAGGCCATCAGGGATTCGTGCGAAGAAATCAACATATGTACCAGCCTTGGTTGCCATCACCCAAACTTCAATTGTTGGACGTAGTAAGAGATTTAAAAGACGCCTTACCGTACGTGAAGCTGCTCGGCTTCAAGGTTTTCCAGACTGGTTTGACTTTTTTGATCAAAAGGATTCGGCTTCTTACAAGCAACTCGGAAATGCTGTAAATGTCGGCGTTATTTACCAAACTATGAAAGCAATTTGCGTAAGAGACTACGCTGAGCTTTTGGATAGCCCAGAACTATTGCAGTCCATTTCCTTGGCACCTAACAATCCAGACTTGATACTTAAGGATCCAGGAAATGTTCGACTTTCAAGTCAATATGAAATTGAACTAGAAATTAAACCCAAATTAAGACTAGTTAATTAATTTCAGGTCTACCAGCTAAGAAGAATTCAACAGCTGAATGAACTGCTTTTAGTCCATCTATAGTTACAGTGCTCCCAGAGGATTCATAATTTGGTAACCAAATCTCACCACTCACTTCAACAATTCTTCTTGCGATCGTTGGCTTAGTTTTTACATCACTGATATCAATTGCCAAGCACTGAGCAACTTGAAGAAATAGTTCCTTAGGCTCAGTCGAACCTGTTGAGAAATGAACATCGGGCAAACCCAATTTACTTGTTATCAAATGTGCTACATCAGATTTAAGTAAGATGATTCTCCCCTTCAAGTTTCCATTTACTCAAAATTCTCTCAAGATATGATGCAACTTCAGGCGAATTATCAAAATTGCAATACTCCGTAAGTCTAATTCGGTCTAAAATAATTGCATTTGCTGAGATTTCATTCCAAATCTCTCCTGGCGCAATTGTCTTGGGCACAGCCAAAATTGCAAAGGGATCCCTATCCATTTCCAACCAGCCAGCCCAAAGCCTTAGATCTATATCCCTAGATTTCGCTAGAAAATCCCTCTGCAATGTGCATTGCACTAGGTAAATCGGAAATCCTGATCTCTTGTCACCGAAGCTCTTCCAAGCAACTACATCAACGCCACCATCTTTTCGTCGTGGTGGCCTAAATGCGCTGCCGGGCTCAATTCCCATTTTTGTTGCCAGCCACTCAACGGCTTTGTGAAATTCTTGAGGCCGACCCAATTTTGATGGCCATCCAAAAGCCAATGCATGCGAATTTGAACCGAGATAAATCATTAAAACACTCGCTACAAAATCTTCAAATAAATCGCTATCTTCTTGCGTAGGTGATGGATTTTGCCAAGTAGCTATATAACTTGGACGCGAAATTGCAAGTAAATATGTATAACCGCAGTTCAATCGTTCAGAATGGAAAACCACAGCATAGTCATTAATTTCAAACGGATAATTGGTCTTAAGTATTGCGCTTCTTCGCTCAATGACTTTCAATGCTGAAGCAACCTGATGTTCAGCGAGCCCACAAAGACTACTAGCCCATTCCTCTAACTTATGATTTGTATTTCCTTTTTGACCAGAAGCAATTATCGCTATTTCAAGCCAGTCAGCAATCTCCTCATTACCAATAGGTGTTACATCAAGCATCTTCTTCGGCTGCTGTTTTCAAGGTTCCCAGCGCATCCTCAATCTCAGTTAAGAGAGTTTTTATCACATCTTCGCCATGAGAATCTGCAATGTCATCTGCGGCCGCTACTAAAGCGTTTTTACCCGCTGTGAGGCGGTTTACTAAGCGTTCAAGTGGGGTCTGACCACTTGATGCAATTTTTTGTTTTGCTTCTTCAAGACTTTTGCCATCACGAAGTGCTTTTAAGCCATCTGGATTAGCTACAACATTTGCAAGTGTAGTTATTTGTCTTGAATCAGTAATAATGGCTTCGGTATTCTCGTCGCCGAAAATAAAGGTAAGGACTTCTTTAATTTCTTTAACTTTCTCCACCGGAATTGGGTCTACACCTTGCTTTACAGCTGTACCAACGGGAGCACCGACATGTTCTCTGAGTTTTGAATTCTTCATAGCTACGGTGAGTAGCGAAAAAGCACTTTCAACATTTCCCGTGTTTATTCCAAGTGATTTCGCTTGATTAGAAATTGCTTGTTCTCGGTAAAGATCAATTACCGTATTTTTCTTCAAGCCAATCATCTTTGCAACATCGCTAAATGAAACTTTTGCAACATCGACTAAATTTGCAATATATCTTGCTTGTGGATAAGGCTTCCACTGCAATATTCCACCAATGTGTTTAGTGCCGATTATTGGCGCTGCATCTAGACGACTTGTGGCTATTACTACCGGAATTTTGTCATTACTGGTAATTATTGAAGTCGCTGCTACTTCATCCCATTTCTTTGATTCTAAAAAATTACCACGAATCTCTGGATTAGTTAAACCAAGAATTGCCGTCAGGCGTCTATTTCCTTCCACAACTATCCACTTTCCATTAGCTCCCGCAATTGCAATCATCGGTTCGCTAGCAAAATATCCATGCACTGCCAACGACTCAGCGACGGTAAATGCATCAAAGCCCATATCTAAAATTCTTGCCAATTCTGCTTGACTTCTCTCTGAACCATCATCTGATTCGGGGATGCGTGGATTTTCAGGGTCTAGTAGTAAGTCTGAGATCTTTAATAATTTCGTCTCTCCAAAAAGAACGCTCATTTGTTTCCTCCTCTAACAATTTTGGCATCTCCAAGATAGATTGCCAAAGTGAATATCTCGTCTACTTCAATCCCCTTAGGGGCAATTCTATGTATTTGAACAGCTAAAGAATTTAGATTCTCATCAATATTAGGCACCATTCGGTCACCAGGGTACTTATCTGGAGTAACCCCTCGCTCAAACCCAGCATCCATACCCTGAAAGAGGTTAACAAAACCTGTATCCAATCGCCATTCACGTTCACGAGGCATGTCCTCATTTTCATACTGCATTAATGTAACTTTAATAATCCCGTTTTTGTCATTTACATGCCTTGGGCCTAGAGATTCAAAAAGTTGCAAAATGTTTTCGTGCTCCCATCCAGGACTAAAGCCATCCCATTGCCATTTCTTTAAAAAGTTATCAAAAAATATGGACGACTCGATTTGAATTGTTCTGTGGGAAATACGTCCGAAATTTTCACGACTAGCAGTAAGTATGCCAAGGTCTGCTACCAGTTCATTATTTTTCTTCATGTGATCTACTTTCAAGCTTGGCATCCTTAACTGATGCCATCCCCCACCGTTATTAAATGTTGTTATAGCCTTTATAACAGAGCTTCTAGTTGGTTTTGCACCTACTGGTAATAATAAACCGATCTCGCGGGACCAATCTTTTGGTGAATTACCTGATGTAATCCAATCATCTAGTCGGCTCCGTAAATCATATTCAGTATGCACAATACCTCTTAACATCCGAACCGTAGCCAGTGTTGCAAAAAACTGGCAATAGGGCAGTAAATCATTTCTGTATCCAAAAGCCCTTGCGCGCTGTTCTAATGTGTCAATTTGATCAGAAGTTGGTCTATTCATGTAGGTAACAGTTAAACCTTCAACAGTAAATCCACGATCTAATTTGTTCCCGCCCACAAGAATATGTATTGGTCCTTCTAGCCAATTTATTTTCTTTACATCAGACGCAGAATTGACTAGCCAAAGAATTGCTTCTTTCAAAACATACTCAACTTTTTCAAGAAATAAAGCGTCAGAAATATCTTTTGCACCGTTAGAAACCAGTCTAGAGCGTTCTATTTGTATTAACTCTGGTATTTTAGAATATTGGCCGTTTATGACTTCTCGCCAGCTGCGGATTAAATTCTTAATCAAATAATGGTAAACACTCTGAACCTTATTCTTATGAGTCGAGTGAACGAGCATGCTTATTGTTTTTGCAGATGGATCATTTATAAGCAAGAGAGCACTACCAGCAATGAAGTTTGCAGTTGCAATTTTCAAACTTGAGGGTAAGTCAATTAACTTGGTATTTGCAGATTGCTCGTCCATCACAGGAATTGACCTAATCACTGTATCTGCGTTATCAATGAAGAATTCGCGACCACCCACATATCCCCTGCCTGGTGTTAGGAACTCCACAAATTCGAGTGACAATCGATCATTAGGTTCTAGTAACAGCTGTGCGTATGGCGTGGCTGTAAATTGCACATATAAATGTAGTCGTAAAGTATCGCGAAGCTTTCCTATCGCCTCATAAACTTTACTTTCAGTATCTTCATTAACTGCAGCATTCAAGGAGGCCTGATCGGCCTCATCATCCAAAATTAGGGCTGGAACATTTAATAGGTTGCAAGCTGCAAGAACTTCTGCTAGTTGCGAAATTCGCCCCGCATGTTTTAAAACAGGAACAAGAATTGTTCTGCCTTTATCTAGATTTTCTGATATTTTTGTAATTCCTGATCTACCTGAAGGATTCTTAATCGACACCCAACGAAAATCATCCCTGGTTCCTATTTGCAAATTCTCTACGAAACGATTTGAGTTTTGATCCAAAAGTAGATTTGTACTTCCAAGAAGTGCAACGACAATTCTGTAACCTGAATCATGCGCGGCGGCAGTTAAAGCAATCATCTGGGTCGTTTTACCTGACTGAACATAGCCAAGTGCAAGGCCAGTGCTGAAGCCTTCTACAGGTCGATGACTTAAAATATTTTTTGCAGATTTCCAAAGTCTGTTTCGTTCTAATTCACCAAGATTTTTTGATAAGAGATCATCAACAATAGTTTGCTCAAGCATTTTTCGCCTCTAATCTATCAAAAATGGACATATCAAACTCTGGTAAATCTGCTTCGAGTGCAAGAACTCTTATCTCTGACCATGTACCTAGCCTATTTCTCAGTGATCCAATAGAGGGCATTTGTGACTCATGGTTTAACCGCCACCTATCATAATTTTGTAACGACCAACTTATGTCGCGGGATTCCCACAGGAATTGCCTAACTATTCGAATTAAATCAGAGTCAGACCATGCTGAATCATATTCACGTTGTGCGTTTCCGGTTTCAACGCCCGCCGCAGCGCAGGCATCTACCCATGAACCAAACCTTGAGGAAAAAATTGGCAGAGCGGGTCCTATTATTGAATTGCTATCAATCAGTCTTCTGTATTCCAATACAGTCAGAGGAAAGGCATATGTTGCTGCTTCTTTCAAAACGTTAATGCAATCATCTGCTGTCCATTGTTTTTCAATATGAGATTCCTCATTTGCACTTAAGTAGGCGTGCTGTACTTTTGTGACAATTTGTCGAATCACCGGAGTACTCAAGTTATATTCCCGTGCAAGCATCGCAAAATCATATTTGCGAAAGAAGCTCCAATTTGCTGAAATCTCAATCGCGATACCTGCAAGTCTTTCCTCTTTTTCTTTATTTCTCAACTCTTTGATATTAGGGAAATTTAAATCTGGGCCAAATTCTGAAATAATCTGCCTGACTCTCTCACGTGTAAGGTCAAAACTTAATCCGATCTCTTCTAGGGTTTTACCTTGCATTCGCATGGCTAGAATTGCTTTATCGCGCGAAGTTGGCATAATTCGATATCCCCCTCTATTTATTCGCAAATCTTATAGTTTGATTGATTATTAGATATATTACGAAATCCAATTTTTTAATTGTTCAACTATGAATTGTTTTTCTTCACTCGTAACCTGCAAAGCTTGTAAGTTAACCGTCCAACCAAGAATTCGAACATTTGAAGGCCCCCAACCGGCAAAGAATTCAGAAGTTCTACTAGTGCCACCTGACGTATATGAAAATTCGAAAGTGGACCCAAGATGAAAATCATCTAATGAAAAAATAGATTCTTTCACTTGAACGCCATTAAGTAGTAACAGCTCTATCGGAGACTTTGCGATTTGCCATCTTAAGAAATCCGCCTCACCTAATAACAAACTCTTCTGCTGCGCTGGCTTTAGCTCGCTGAAAACTGGATCTGTTGCCCATGGGCTTAAGTCAAGATGGCAGGCTGATGAGTCCTTATAACTAACAGAAAGTGTTTCCAATATATCTTCAAGATCACCAAACCACTTCCAGTAAGCATTGGGTGACAGAAAATAATCTCTACAGCCTTTCCATATAGTTTCTGCTCCAAAGGAACCCAAATAGTATTGAGCTGTGTCATCATCTAAAGGATCAGTTGACAATATCCCAACAGTCTCAAGATCTGCCAACTTCTTCTTACCCTCAGGATACAGCCCATTACAGGTAGCATTTTTAGACTTATCAAGAAATTCTATGGAGCTTGGATTTATTCCAATTGTTGCTACTCTAGATTTTGTAAAGTCACCAAATGAAACAACTGGGGTTGCCCCTCGAATGACGTTACACTCTTTAGGCTTACTCATGAATTCAATTTTATTAATCACAAAATCGATCAATTGTTCAGGCTTATTAAGCGATAAAGAAGCCTTACTCATGTTCTGCCCTCTCATTTTCTGCCGGCCAAATTCCCCGACCAGCTCTTATTTCAATTGTATCGCTAGGAGTTACCCCGTAAACAGTCCGAAATGTTTGAGCAAATAACTGAGCAATTATCTTTGGATCTGCCTCCTCTTTGTGTAGAAATTGGAAGTAATTTGGCAAACCCTCTTCTTCGCTCAATTGCCAGCCAAGCTCAGCCAAGGTGTTTTGAGCATCAGGTGATAAGGCGGGACTTAAAAATTTACTGCTGACTGCCTCGATTGTCATAGCGCCATCATCCTCATAACAAATCTGTAGATATGGCTGGCAACCCTCATAACGAGTGGTCTGAGTATCAATAACTAGTAGATCATTTGCAGATGAGATAGCTTTTTCAAACATCACAGTAATCTCAAGCCAGCCCTTTGCCTCCGTTATGGCATGTTCTGGAACACCTAAAATATCTACCAGTAAATCCTCAACATTATCTATTTTCATCATTACTCCTTGCTTCTTTGTCTTCTACTAAATGCATTGCTGAC
>Ga0214917_10007155_pt1 | contig 11373 bp, 13 predicted proteins | sample LL_1208_BB_MetaG_FD_177983 | JGI IMG/M metagenome (GOLD analysis project Ga0214917, IMG submission 177983) | Freshwater microbial communities from Lake Lanier, Atlanta, Georgia, United States - LL_1208_BB | ecosystem: Environmental > Aquatic > Freshwater > Lake | place: USA: Georgia | collected...
AATGCCCCGATGGAAGCCAGTTACGCCGCCTTCGGCTTGGATCCCGCCGAAACCACCGTTCTTGAGGACTACCTCAAGGAGTACTACGAGACGATTCTCAAGCGCTTGCGTGACATGGAGGCCGACCTCGACAAGGACGCCAAGAAGAAGCTGCCCTTCTGAGCTCGCGCCACCGGTCTGGCACCTTGGTAGTGGGCCTGTACTATTGCCCTGCTGCCCGGATCGCGTTTTCCCCGATGGCCATCGCCCAGATCAAAAATCTGCAGCGCCGTCTGGGCCTGCTGGAGCAGGAGGCGGTGGAGGAGGTCAACCGCGCCTGCGGCCATGAGCTCTGGCAGAACCTTGGCTTCGATGCCCTCGACAGCGTTGAGGATGCCGACCGCCGTGCCCGCGCCAACTACTACTACGGCCAGCTGCAGGTGGTGCGCGAGCTCAAGGACGTGCTGGCGTGATCGGTTGGCCGTGCGCCAAGCCCCCCTATCCGCCGCCGCCGGCCCGGCCTGACTTTCCCCCGCCGGCCCGGCCGCCCCGCCCCGGGGAATGGCGGGCTGGAGCGCTGCCCTGAAGCAGCGCTTGCAGCCGGCCCTGCTCAGCGTCGTCCAGCTCCCGCCACTGCCCCGGGGCCAGGCCATCGAGGTTGAGGCAGGGGCCGCCGTCCATCAGGTCGATCGCCACCCGCAGCAGCCGCAGGGTGGGCAGGCCCACGGCGGCGGTCATCCGTCGCACCTGGCGGTTGCGCCCCTCCCGCAGCTCCAGCTCCAGCCAGCAGGTGGGGATCTGGGCCCGCTGGCGAATCGGTGGGTCCCGCTCCGGCAGCCCCGGATCCGCCAGAGGCTTGGCACGGGCCGGCAGGGTGCGTTGTCCCTGGATCACCAGCCCCTCCCGCAGGCTCTGGAGAGCTTGGGGAGTGGCCAGTCCCTCCACCTGGGTCCAGTAGCGGCGCCAGTGCCCCCAGTGCGGATCGGTGAGCCGTTGCTGCAGCCGGCCGTTGGCGGTGAGCAGCAGCAGCCCTTCGCTGTCGGCGTCGAGGCGCCCGGCGGCGTACACATCCGGCACCGCGATGAAATCGGCCAGGCAGCCCCAGCGACTGCCCGGTTCCGGTGTGAACTGGCTCAACACCCCGTAGGGCTTGTGGAACAGCAGTGTGGTCAGGAGGCCTGGCGCGCCCGCCACAGGTTCACCACTCCGATCGAAATCAGCAGCAATCCGAGATCCATGGAAGCGGGGGGGAGGATCATCGGCGTTGGGGGCGGTGGCACTGGAGCAGCGCCGACCCTAGCGGCTTCGGGGCGGCAACTAAGCTGACATCAGCTCTGTTGTTTGTTGCACGGCCCCAGCGCATGATTGAGACCTCCGGCGTGATCGAGAAGGAACAGGGCAACGGGTTTTACCTGGTCACCCTCGAGCAGCCCGCAGGCCACCAATGCCTGTGCCGCGCCGCCGGCAAGCTCACCAAATTCCGCATCAAGCTGCTGGCCGGCGACAAGGTGCTGGTGGAGATCAGCCCCTACGACCTGAGCCGCGGCCGAATCACCTATCGCGAGCGCAACGCCGGTGCCGCCGGCCCCCGTCCGGGTGGCAACCGCCCCGGTGGCCCGCGGCGCCGCTGATCCTCAGGCCACCGGGCTGGCCAGTAGAGCCTCGATGGCGGCGCGGAACTCGCTGCGCTGCTTCACGCCGCGGAACTGCTGCTGCAGTTCCTTGCGGAAGAACAGCTGCACGGTGGGTGTCCCGGTGACGCCGGCCTGCTGGGCGATCTCCTGCTCGGCCTCAATGTCGATTTCCACCCCCTGGGCGCGTCCGCCCAGTTCGTCGAGCACCCGCTTCAGCTGAGGCTTGAGCACGTGGCAGGGGCCGCAGGTGGGTGAGGTGTAGACCACCAGCAGCGGCTTGTCGCTGTCGTGGTAGAGCTTGCGCAGGGCATAGCTCCCCTTCTGCCACAGGGCATGGGGGTCGAAGTTGGCTTCATCGCTCACCGCGGTGCGCTTCACCTCCCCCACCTCGGCCGGATCCAGCGGGTCTTGGCTGACGGTGACCGCCAGGCCGTGGTGGGTGAGCCAGCGCTCCGCCGCCAGGGCCGCCTGGCAGCCGCTACCGGCGGCGGTGATCCCCTGGCGCCACTCGGCATCGGCCACATCCCCGGCGGCATAGACGCCCTCGATGCTGGTTTCCGGCCGGCCCGGTTGGGTGATCAGGTAGCCCTTGGCATCGAGCTGGAGCTGGTCGCGCACCAGGCGGGTGTTGGGGGTGTGGCCGATGGCATAAAACAGGCCCCGCACTGGCAGTTGCTCACTGGCGCCGCTGGCATCCGCCAGCTCAATCGCCTCCAGCCAGTCGCCGCCGCTGCAGTCGCGCACCTGGCGGTTCCAGTGCACCTGGATCGCGGGGTTGGCCAGCACCCGATCGGCCATGGCCTTGCTGGCGCGCAGTTGATCGGAGCGCACGATCAGGTGCACACGGCTGCCGTATTTGGTGAGATACATCGCCTCCTCGCAGGCGGAGTCGCCGCCGCCCACCACCGCCAGCTCCACGTTGCGGAACTGGGGTGTGGCGCCGTCGCAGATGGCGCAGGCGCTGATGCCGGCATTCCAGAAGCGCCCTTCACTGGGCAGCCCCAGCCGGTTGGCGCTGGCGCCGGTGGCCAGGATCACCGCCTGGGCCTGCAGGGTCTGGCCATCGGCCTCAATGCGGAACGGCCGTTGCGTCAGATCGATTTGATCGGCATCGGCGTCCACCAGGCGCGTGCCCCAGCGCACGGCCTGAGCCTTGAGCCGATCCATCAGCTCGGGGCCGAGGATGCCGTCCGGGAAGCCGGGGAAGTTCTCCACATGGGTGGTGGTCATCAGCTGGCCACCGGGGATGCCGCCGTCCTGGAAGCCCGTGATCAGCAGCGGGCGCAGGTTGGCGCGGGCTGCGTAGATCGCTGCGGTGTAGCCCGCGGGGCCCGAGCCCACGATCACCAGGTTTTCAACCCCATCCGGGCGGCTTCCGTGGGCGCCGGCAGCACCACGATCCATGGGTAAAGCGGAGTGACTTCGCTTAAGAGCCTAGGGGATGCGCCGGGCGCCTGGCGGATCTGGGCTGGCGGGCCGCTGGGTCAGGGCGCAAGCCGGGCGCATCGCCGCGGCTCGCATGGGACGCGATGGGCCTAAAGAATTGCTTAATAATTGCAGAAGATTTGTTGGGCTGATTATTCGCGCTCGCTGGGCTTCCAGGCCGGAGGCAGCTTGTCGAAATCCGGCACCATCAGCACCTGTTCGGCCATCAGCTCAGGGTGCTGGTCGATGCAGAGAATCCATTCGCGGAACTCTTCTGTGAGCGCATAACTGTCCTCGTAGCGCTCTCGATCGTCCAGGCTGGCGATCCGGGCCGCTGACCAGTTGATGGCAACGGTGAGCCTGCGCTGAATCGAACCGTTCATGGGTGCTCGTCCGTTAGGGCAAGGCTGGTCGCCGATCGGCGGATCCGGGGCCTTGGTTCGCACAAGTTCGCACTATTTGCTGCAGTCGGATGTATTTACGGCTGCAGAACAAAGTCGGGTAGCTCCGGCCCCCGCATCCGGATCAGGGCACCGGCCCCATCCTCCACGGCCTGCAGGGGCAAGCTTGAGGCGCGGGCGGCTCCGCTGGGCTCCGGTTCCGGCTCGGCGCCCCGGGGTCTGAGCACGTAGGGCTCGCTCAGCGACCAGGTGCGGGCGTACTGCAGCAGCAGCGGGTCTGCGGGGGCATACACGTAGGAGGGGTGGCGCGGGATCGCCTCCTGGCCGGCCCGCTGGGCATCCATGCGCACGGCACGGGTGATCGCCTGCACAAACCGGGTGCGGGTCACCACGGTGGTCAGATAGGCCACCACCCGCAGCCGCGGGGCATCAAAGCCTTCGGCGCACATGTCGATGCTCACCAGCCAGTCAGCTTCACCGCCCTTGAAGGCCTGCATGTGCTCGGCGGCCTGGGGATCCTGGGAGTGCACCAGCAGCACCCGATCCCCCTCCTCCTCCAACAGGCCGCAGAGCCGCCGGGCGTGGGCGATGTCGCGGGCCACCACCAGCCCGCCGGCCAGGGGGTGTTGGCGGCGCACCACCTCCAGGCGGCGGCGGGCATTCAGCAGCAGGCGCAGGGCGATGCTGCTGCTGTCGCCGAGGCGGATGGCGCGGCGCAGGTTGCGGGCCCGCCAGCTTTCACGGTGCTCCTGGGAGAGTGGTGAGCGCTCCGTGTCCCCCGCGGCCCCGTCGCGGCCGTGGTCCACCCAGCCGTCCTGAAAACGAAATTCCAGCGGCCGCACATCGCCGGCGGCGATCAGCTCGCGCGGCTCGATGCTGAGGTCTGGCGCGATCTGCTCCACCCACTCCTGGCCGTCGTGCACCTGGATGCGGCGGGCGGCGCAGAAGGCCAGGTTGTCGGCGCGGAAGGGGGTGCCCGTGAGCCCGAGCCGCAGGCGGGCCTGGCCGCTCAACCGACTGAAGGCATGCCCCCAGGCGGTGGCCTCCGGCTCCTCGGGATCAAGGCCGAGATGGTGCACTTCGTCGGCGATCGCCAGCCAGCCCTGGGGCTGAAGCTCGCTGAATTGCCGCTGCAGCGCGTCGAGATTGCGCCCTGCGGCCTGGTAGGTGATCAGCAGGCCATCGCTGTGCTGCCAGAGCGCCGCGGCGCTGCTGCCGGGTTGCCATTCCGCCAGCCGCAGTTGCAGCCGCTCGGCGGTGAGCCGCCATTGGCTGGCGATCGAACTGCGGTGGCAGAACACCAGGAAGCGCTGCAGTTGCCCCTGCCGCTGCAGGCGCTCGAAGCTGAGCAGGGCCCCCAGGGTCTTGCCGGCGCCGGGCCCGGCGTTGATCAACACGTCGTGGCTGCCGGGCCGCTCCAGCCGTCGCTGCAGCAGCTGGATCAGCTGGGTCTGCCACTGGCGGGGCTGCACCAGCGGCACCGGGCGCTGGGGCGGCGTCGGAGCCGGTGCGGCGGCGCTGTGCAGCGGCCGCCGGGGCACCCGCAGATCAAAGGAAGGCGAGGCCATCCCGCCATTTTGTTGGCAGCGAGGGAAAAAAGATGAGGGCAAATACCTATTCGCATTGCCGCTGGAGCCCCTACCTTCCGGCCATCACCCCGCTCCAGGGCCCCCAGCCTTCCCGCCCATGGATGAGCGTTCCGTCTTCTCCCTCAGCTCCGACGAACTGCGGCAGCGCTTTGAGCGGGCCCTGGATCTGGAGTGTGACCTCGACCCGATGATCCTGCGGGCCCGGCTGCTGCGGCAGCAGGGCTCGGCACCCCAGGCCCGCTGCTTAGAACAGGAGCTTCTGCCCCTGTTCTGACGCGATGCTCTTGGCGGTGACCGGCGCCTCCGGCAAGACCGGTTGGCGGGTGGTGCAGGAGGCCCTGGCCCGGGGCCATGCGGTGCGGGCGATCGTGCGGCCCGCGTCGGACATCCCTGAGGGATTGGCCGGTGCCGAGCTGGTGCGGCTGCAGCTGGGGGATCGGCCGGCCCTGGAGGCGGCCCTGCGCGGCTGTGATGCCCTGGTGATCGCCACCGGTGCCCGCCCCAGCATTGATCTCAGTGGTCCGCTGCAGGTGGATGCCATCGGCGTGCAGCGACAGATCGAGGCCTGCCGGGCGGTGGGCCTGCGGCGGGTGGTGCTGGTGAGCTCCCTGTGCGCCGGTCTCTGGCGCCATCCGCTCAATCTGTTCGGGTTGATCCTGGTGTGGAAGCGGATGGGCGAACGCTGGCTCGAGCGCAGCGGCCTCGACGTCACCGTGGTGCGGCCGGGCGGACTCAAGGAGAGCGAGGAGGATCTGGACGACCAGCGGCTGCAGTTCAGTGGTCCGGATCAGCAGCGCGAGGGGAGCATCCCCCGCCGGTTGGTGGCGCGGGTGTGCCTCGATGCCCTGGAGACCCCAGCCAGCAGCGGCCGGATTGTGGAGATCACCAGCCGCCCGCAGCCGCAGCTTGAGCCGTTGAGCCTGGCCGCCTGGCTGGCCTGATCCAGCGTGTGCGGATGTGCCCACATGCCGCCCCAAGGCATTGCCGGCCGGCGGCAGGCCGCAAACACTGAATCCACTGAGGGGAAGGTGGAGCTGCGGTGGTGAGAGTGCTGGTGCCTCGGGAATGCGCCCCGGGCGAAACGCGGGTGGCGGCCACCCCGGAAACCGTTAAACGTCTGAGCGCGCGGGGTTGTTCGCTGCAGGTGGAACGGGGGGCTGGCCTGGCCAGCGGTTACGACGACACGGCCTATGGCGCCGCCGGCGCCGAGCTGGTGGAGCCGGGGCCTGGAAACCTCGACCACTGGCGCCGCGCTGAGGTGGTGCTGGCCGTGCAGGCGGCGGCCCTGGTGGGGGGGCGGCCGGAACTGCAGAGCCTTCCCGCCGGCGCCCTGCTGCTGGGGCTGCTGGAACCCCATGGCAATGAGGCGCTCAAGCAGCAGCTGCAGAGCCTGCGGCTCACCGGCCTGGCCCTGGAGCTATTGCCGCGCATCAGCCGTGCCCAGGCCATGGATGTGCTCTCGTCCCAGGCCAACATTGCCGGTTACAAGGCGGTGTTGCTGGCCGCGGCGGCGCTCGATCGCTACGTGCCGATGCTGATGACCGCCGCCGGCACGATCCAGCCCGCCCGGGCCCTGATCCTCGGGGCTGGCGTGGCCGGTCTGCAGGCCCTGGCCACGGCCCGCCGCCTGGGGGCCGTGGTGTACGTGAGCGATGTGCGGGCCGCCGCCAAGGAGCAGGTGGAATCCCTGGGCGGGCGCTTCATCGAACCGCCGCAGTTGGAGCAGAAGCCCGGTGAAACCGGTGGCTACGCCCAGCAGGCCAGTGAGGCCTTCCTGGCGGAGCAGCGCCGCCAGCTCGGCGAGCAGCTGGCCCTGGCCGACATGGTGATCTGCACCGCCCAGGTGCCGGGTCGCCCCGCCCCGCGGCTGATCGATGACGCCATGCTGCAGCCCATGCGCCCCGGCAGCGTTGTGGTCGATCTGGCGGTGGCCCAGGGGGGCAACTGCGAGGGCACCCGGCCGGGTGAAACGGTGTGGCGCCACGGCGTGCAGCTAATCGGCGGCGACGCCCTGCCCTGCTCGGTGGCCAACCACGCCAGCGCCCTCTATGCCCGCAACCTGGCGGCCCTGCTGGAGCACCTGATTGCGGCACCCGCCGGCGAAGGGGACGCCGTGGCCCTGCGGCTCGACCTCGACGATCCGATCGTGGCCGGCTGTCTGTTCAGCCACCACGCCAGCCCCGCACCGGTGGCGGTGGGAGGTGCGGCATGAGCAGCCTTGATCAGGCCCTGTGGGTGCTGCTGCTGGGCAGCCTGTTGGGGCTGGAGCTGATCGGCAAGGTGCCGCCCACCCTGCACACGCCCTTGATGAGCGGCGCCAACGCCATCAGTGGCATCACCGTGCTGGCCTCCCTCACCCTGATCGCCGAGGCCCAGGGCAACCCGGCCCTGCTGGTGCTGGGGGCCGTCTCCCTGGGCTTTGCCCTGTTCAACGTGATCGGGGGATTCCTCGTGACCGACCGGATGCTGGCGATGTTCAGCCGCAAGTCAGACAGCCGCAAACCATCAGGAGGTGAGGCATGAGCGCACTCGACGCCTTTGGCTATGTGATCGATCTGCTGGCGGTGTTGCTGCTGGCGCTGGGGCTCAAGGGCCTCTCCAAGGTGCGCTCCGCCCGTTCGGCCAATGGCTTGGCGGCCCTGGCCATGGGCCTGGCGGTGGCGGGGCTGTTGATTCAGCTGCAGCCGGATCCCACCGCCTGGTTGTGGATTGCCGTGGGAACCGCCGCCGGCGGATTGCTGGGGCTGCTCACCGCCCAGCGGGTGCCGATGACCGCCATGCCCGAAACCGTGGCCCTGTTCAACGGCTGCGGCGGCATGGCCTCACTGCTGGTGGCGGTGGCCGTGGCCCTGTTCGGCAGCGGCGATTCCGGCCTGGTGGAGCGCATCTCGATTGTGATTTCGGTGTTCGTGGGGGCGATCACCTTCAGCGGTTCGATCGTGGCCATGGGCAAGCTCCAGGGCTGGATCGGCACCCCGGGCTGGACCCAGAGCTCCGTGCGCCATGCGGTGAACATCACCCTGGCCCTGGCGTCGCTCGTTGGCGGCATCTTCATGGCCGCGGCGGCGGCTGGATCGGGCGATCTGCCCCTGTGGCTGCTGGTGGTGGCCTCCACCCTCCTGGGCATCGGCGTGACCCTGCCGATCGGCGGCGCCGACATGCCGGTGGTGATTTCCCTGCTGAACTCCTATTCCGGCGTGGCGGCGGCCGCCGCCGGCTTTGTGGTGGGCAGCCAGCTGCTGATCGTGGCTGGCGCCATGGTGGGCGCGGCGGGCCTGATCCTCACCCAGGTGATGTGCACGGCGATGAACCGCTCCCTGCTGAGCGTGCTGTTCGGCGGCGCCCTCGGGGCCGCGGCCGGCGGCCATGTGGGGGGCGGCGGCGATGAGGCCGGCTACAGCCGCATCGTGAGCTGCAGTGCTGAAGAGTGCGCCATGGCCTTGGAGAACGCCGAGCGGGTGGTGTTCGTGCCGGGGTATGGCCTGGCGGTGGCCCAGGCCCAGCACGCCCTGCGCGAACTCTCGAAGTTGCTGGAGGCCAATGGTTCCGAGGTGAGCTACGCCATCCACCCGGTGGCGGGCCGCATGCCCGGGCACATGAATGTGCTGCTGGCCGAGGCCGATGTGCCCTACGAGCAGCTGCTGGAGATGGACACGATCAACCCCGAGTTCCCCCGCACCGATGTGGTGATCGTGCTCGGCGCCAACGACGTGGTGAACCCCGATGCCAAGACCGACCCCAGCAGCCCGCTGTACGGCATGCCTGTGCTGGAGGTGGACCAGGCCCGGCAGGTGTTCGTGGTGAAGCGCAGCCTCGGAGCCGGTTACGCCGGCATCGCCAATGCCCTGTTTGAGCTGCCGCAGACCGCGATGGTGTTCGGCGACGCCAAGGCGGTGCTGCAGCAGCTCTGCACCGAACTGCGCAGCCAGGGGGTGGGCAGCAAAGTCGCTGCAGCCGCTTGATCCCACCGGTCGGATCCCCGAGGATTCGCTCTTCAAGACCTACGGAGGGTGGTGCAGGGACACAGCGCTGAGGGTTTGATCGCCGAACTGGGCCTGCGCCCCTTCCGGCCGCGCAAGCCCTGGCTGTGCGGCGATCTGCAGACCCTGCGCGACACCTTGCGGCCGGTGGTGCTGCCCCCCGATGCCGGCGAGCCGATCCGCATCGACCTTGGCCAGGGCGATCAGCTGCTGGCGCTGCTCGATCGGCCCCTGCTGGAGGCGGAGCCCCTGGGGCTGGTGCTGTTGCTGCATGGGCTGGCGGGGGGCAGCGAGCGGGAGGGCCTGCGCCGCATGGGGCACACCCTGCAGCGGGCCGGGTTTGCGGTGCTGCGCCTCAACATGCGCGGCGCCGGTTTGGGGCGGGCGCTGGCGCGCGGCACCTACGCCGCCCAGAGCAATCGCGATCTCTGGCCGGCCCTGAGCCGGGCCCGGGCCCTGGCGGGGGAATTGGCCCCGGCCGGCCGGCCGCTGCTGGGCATGGGGATTTCGTTGGGGGGCACGATGCTGCTCAACGCCGTGCTGGCCGCGGATGCCGAACGGCCGGCCCTCGATGGGCTGGTGTGCATCAGTTCACCGCTGGATCTGCTCGCCTGCTCCACCCAGATCGCGCGCCCCCGCAACCGCGTCTATGAACGCTGGCTGCTGCAGCGCTTGGTGGCCCAAACCCTGGCGGATCCCTTCGGCGTCACGGCGCTGGAGCGGGCCGTGCTCGAGGGCCAGGGGCCAGGGGGGCCGCTGACCAGCATCCGCGCCTTCGATGGCGCCATCACCGCCCCCCGATGGGGCTATGGCTCGGTGGAGGATTACTACCGCCAGGCCAGTCCGCTGCCCACGTTGCTGGCTGATGGGCCCTTGCGCCTGCCCCCCACGCTGATCGTGCATGCCGACGACGACCCCTGGGTGCCCTCCGAGGCCGCCCATCGGTTGGCGGCGGCGGCTCTGCCCGGGGTGGAGGTGCTGATCACGGCGCAGGGCGGCCACAACGGCTTCCATGCCCGCTGCGATGGCCCCGGCGGCCGCGATGGCTGCTGGGGCGATCGGCTCACGGCCCGCTGGTTGCGGCGGCTGGTGGAGGCTCAGCCGCCGGTCTGAGTGCCGGCCAGGGGCATCCGCTTGAGGATCCAGGGCTCGATCGGTTGGCCGCCGATCACGTGCTCCCGCAGGATCCGCTCGATCCGCTCGGCGTGGACGCCGCCGTAGACGATTCCCTCCGGCCAGATCAGCAGCACCGGGCCTTCGGCGCAGATGCGCAGGCAGTCGGCCTTGGTGCGCAGCACGATTCCCTGCGGCCGGGCGGGATCCTCGAGGCCCCACTCGCGCACCAGCCGCTTGAGGGTGTCCCAGCTGGCGATGCCCACGGCCGGATCCGGGCAGCAGAGGGCCTTGCCGGGGGTGGCGCAGAGCAGCAGGTGGTGGCTGATCACGCAGGCAGCGTGGCCGGAGTTTTGGCCTGCAGCCGGGCTGCAGCTTCACGCACCGCCTGACGCGACCAGGCGTCCACCGCCAGCACGTCGGACAGGGAGGGGTTGGCCGTGAGGTCGGCCCGGTGGCGATCGCAGACCACGTCGATCAAACGCGGGATATCAAGGAAATGCACCTGCTCCTCGAGGAACAGCGCCACCGCCTGCTCGTTGGCGGCGTTCATCACCGCCGGCATCGTGCCGCCGGCGCGGCCGGCCGCGTAGGCCAGCTCCATGCAGGGGTATTTGGCGGGGTCGGGCTGGCGGAAGCTGAGCTGCCCCACCTCGGTGAGATCAAGGCGGCGCCAGGGGGTCTCCAGGCGCTCGGGCCAGCTGAGGCAGTAGAGGATCGGCAGCTTCATGTCCGGCCAGCCCAGCTGCGCCAGCACCGAGGAATCCGCCAGTTCCACCATCGAGTGGATGATCGATTGGGGGTGGATCACGATCTCGATGTGGTCGTAATCGAGGCCGAACAGGTAGTGGGCCTCGATCACCTCCAGCCCCTTGTTCATGAGCGAGGCCGAATCCACGGTGATCTTGCGCCCCATGCTCCAGTTGGGGTGGCTGGTGGCGTCGGCCACGGTGGCCTTGTGCAGATCCTGCGGTGCCCAGTCGCGGAAGGCGCCGCCGCTGGCGGTGAGCTGGATGCGGCGCAGGCCCGGGGTGGGAACGCCCGTGGAAAGCCGGGCGGTGTCGGCCCAGGGGGTGCCCTGCAGGCACTGGAAGATGGCGGAGTGCTCCGAATCGGCCGGCAACAGGCGCGAGCCGCTCTTCTCCAGCTCGGGCAGCACCACCGGCCCGGCGGCGATCAGGGTTTCCTTGTTGGCCAGGGCCAGGTCTTTGCCGGCTCGGATCGCCGCCAGGGTGGGCAGCAGGCCGGCGCA
>Ga0214917_10007156_pt1 | contig 11373 bp, 1 predicted proteins | sample LL_1208_BB_MetaG_FD_177983 | JGI IMG/M metagenome (GOLD analysis project Ga0214917, IMG submission 177983) | Freshwater microbial communities from Lake Lanier, Atlanta, Georgia, United States - LL_1208_BB | ecosystem: Environmental > Aquatic > Freshwater > Lake | place: USA: Georgia | collected...
TAAAACAAAGTTTTTTTACGAATAATTTAGTTCTTTAAAAGATAAACAGGAACGTTTCAAACCGCCAATCGCCAATCCGCCAATTTATTTGTTTAAAACATTTTTCATCATTTTATAATTTTAGTTATTGAGAATTTTGTACGCTATTTCTCGATTTAAAATAATTCTAAAAATAGCGAACAATTTATTATATAGAAAAATAATGCTGAAATTTTAGTTATTGAGAATTTTGAAATTCGCGGTAAAAAAACTTAATTTCAAAAAGTTCTATAAATTGTATTAAATATCTAAAAACATTTTGGTGGAATCCTATAAATAATTTCCTGTAACAATTCAATTGTAAAAATATCAAATTGTATCTTTGTTAATTTTGGTGCTTTTTCTAAATTATCATTCGTGTCTATTAAATTATCATTCGTGTCTATTAAAGAAACAATGTGTAAACGGAATGCACAATAGAAAGCTACCTCGTGTAGAATATGTTCTAAACATAATTCAACCGATGGGTTTTGTGATATACGGTTTTTATTGATCTTATTAAATTCTTCATAGAATATACTTAATTTATCGCTTCCTCCAACAAAACCTCCCCCTGATGTTGGTGGTTGGAATTCATCAATAAATATCTTTGTAACGTTTCTTCTAAAATCATTGTATGAATTATAGTCTGACCAGTCTGATTCTCGCTTCAGTCGTTTCTTAAAAAAATTCTGAAAATCCTCATTGTTAAAATGTCTGTTGAACATTTGTTTTTGGTACTCATTTGTTGCTTCTTGAAATTTTCCGTAAGTCCCTAGATTGCTAATATATGTTATAGCCGATAACAAAGTTTCCCTAGTATCAGCAAAATTGGTTACTAAATTATATGTTAAAGAAGCGGCCGATGCGATAGCCAAAGTCTTTGCGCCCACAATCAATGTTGGTGCTCCAACAAATATTCCTGCTGCTATAGATGCGGTCGCAATTCCAGCACCAGCTACTATCTTTATAATTTTTGTGGTTGTATCAGGTTCGTAAATACCATTGTAAATTAGTATACCACTGGTAGCCAAACCCGCTATCAATGTGCCTGTAACAACTGCAGCACGGAAACTGTTTATAGGTACAGTTCGTGTGATTGTCTGAAAATGTCCTCTATTCCAAATGAACCCATCTCTTAATTGTGAGACACCGGCCTCTCTAACTGTAGAAGTGAAACTTACATCTCCTAATTGTCTTAGCGTTGCGATTCCAGCAGCCACTTGACCTACGGAACTCGTTATGGAATATACGTATAGTTGATTTAAAATAGTACTGCGGTAGGATCTGTTTTCTAATCCCTCACTCACACGTGTGTCGGTACCTTGGCTCATTTCATTCATTACCATCAAAATATTATCGTGAAGATTAATTGCCTGTGATTTATCTATCTGACCAAATGGATAGACAGTAAGTTTTTCATGACCCATAAACACTCTATCAGTAAAGTAATCAGCGACTGTACCTGAAAAATCAAATTCACCACCTATACCAGCTCGATAAATCCTGTTAAACTCATTTTTAATTAGATTTTTAAAATCTGTTTTACTTATTGATTCTCCCTTTGACTTACCAAGGAAATCTAAATTAAGTGTTTGCTCCACATTCTTTTTCACACCAGATTGTCTCAATAAAAAGTTGCGTAATTGTGTAGGACCTTGACTTATATATTCTGATGGATTCCAAATAACTGAAGTATCTACTGTATATTCTTCAGCTGTCCTCTTGGCTTCAGGTAAAAATAACTGTTGGAGTACGGGTAAAACTACATTTGATATCTCACGGTAAAATGGCCGAAATCTTTCATAAGGGAGAACCTCCTTTTTTGTTTTATCAATCACTTTATCTATATCTTCTCGCAATTTGTCTTTTTGTTGATTGAATAATTCGTACGCAGCACTTGTTTTTACACCAGTGAATAAACTATGTCGTAATTCATTTAACTCAACAAGTTTTGTACGAATTGACTCTATATTTGCCGTAATGATTCTTTGGTCTTCTACAGATGTTACTGATTTCAAGGACTCCTGTAGTTTTTCCATTTCTGTAGTTCGCGAACTAATAAATGCTTGTAAAACATTCGCTTCGATGTTTGTTAATGTTTCAATATCAGAAATTGAAACTCTTGCTAGATGTTGAACTTCACGATCGATTTCATTCATTTCTAAAGAAACTGCTTCTGAGTAACCAGCATTAAACATTGACTCTACCCAAGATAATGCTCTAGCACGTAATGCTGTAATTTGAGGTCGTGTTGGTGAATTTGAAGTCAATCCTCTCTCAATTTGATTCAAGTCATTTATCCAAGAAATATACTTTAAACTTGAAATAATAACTGGATGTAAATCAATATCTTGTAAAAATTCATGAATTGACTCAGGTAGTTGTGTTTCAAAATCGCTGCTCACTAAGTCTTTTATATCTGTGATTGTTCGTCTATAATTATTCACATTTCCATTTGTTTCAAAACGATTTAATGCTGAATTATCAAAAATTCCTTCAATTTCACTCATTCGGTTATAAATTTCAATGCGCCTTTCAATATCATCTACATTACGCAAAATAGCAACTTCATCTATATGTTCAATGCTTTCTCCACGCATAATTGTACCAATGATTTCATTTATTTGTTCTCTATAAGAGTTCAGTCTATCAACAAAAATAAGATTATTGTTAACCACTTGTAAGCTTTTAGTGACTTTCGATAACGCCTGAGTGTATGTTCTAAAATTATTTAAACGTGATCGTGTTGAAGTATTCTTTCCTGCAACATTATTTAACCATTTATTAATTTCTTGTATTTTTTGAGTTTCTCCGAAAAAGTCATTAATAAGAGACAGAATTCTTTTATCCTCTTTTCCAATCAAATTATAAGCTTCCCTATAGAATTGTTTTTGTTCTGATAGTATTCGATCAATTTCATAAAGTTCATCAATAGATACATTAATTGAGGTTAATGCTGCTATAAACCGTCTTTTATCATCATCGTTCTCTAAATAAATTTCAATGCCACTAAATTTTTCTTTATCTTGATTTTTAGAATATCGCAACGCATTTCTTATTTTACGTTTATTCTCCTCTGTAAAAGGAATTGTCGTTATGGGCGAAGATGCTATAATAAAGGCTAAATGTGCCGGTGTACCCGATTCAATTTCTGAATTATACTCGTATAAAGCAGTTTTGAATTGTTCGTAAGTCTGCTCATTGTTATCATTCAAGAATTTTTGTATGAATTTCTTAACATTATCATCATATCGTGATAATTTTATTGTTTCTAAACCTATAGACGTTACAAACTTATCTAATGCCGATTGTGCGCTTTCTAATGAATCGGCACTTTCTAAATCTCTAAATAAATCACGCGAAGCTCTTAATCCAATATTTTTCTTTCTAGTTTCAATAAAAGTTGTAGTATTTTCAGAAAGAGTTTTATTCATGCGCTTTTCTCCAATATACTGTAATTGACGAGCAAACAAACGTTTCCAATTTTCATTTCGGCTTTCCCAAAAATTTATTAAATTTATTAACTCCGATAAATCTTTACCAATTGTTTTGTATTGAACATTTAATTGTTCAAAAATGTTTTGTAAATTGCTAACATCATCTGCTGTTAATTCTTCTTTTAATACAAGACTAGATAATTGTTTTAACATACTTCTTTGATTCGTCACTACTCTTCTGCGTTCCTTTTGGGATTTTTGCAGTGTTTCAATTTCGCTTGGAGGCATGTTTGATTCTTTAAGAATAGAAATATCTTCTTCTTCAAATATTTTACACACCGTGATAATATAGTCTTCTTCTAATTGTTTTAGTGATGTTGCTAAATCAATATCAATTGCGTTAAGGAATTGTGAATAGAATTTGGGGGCATTTTCTTTCAAATGTTCGTCTGCTAATTGCTTCAAATTGGTTTTATCTCCACTTTTTTTTGTTTCTCTTAATATTCTTCTGAAATTTGATATAGCAGTTTTTTCTCTTTCTTTCCCTTCCGTTTGAAGATTGCTTAAATCTGTTGCGCTAATTGTATTATTTATGAGTTGCTGTAAAATTTCAGGTTTATTCAAAACGTATGGTAACGCATTCATATATTCAGTACGTTGCGGTTCTGCTGAGTTAAATATTTTTCTGAATACAGAATATTGTACGGTAGCTAATTCTTCACTTAATCCAATTTCACCCAATGATTCACCTCTTAGTACTTTTTCCAATTCCGAACTTATTAAAGTATTGAATGCTATTGGATCGGCACTTGAATTACTAAAACCTGCCGTGGCAAGTGCTATTATGCGAGACAATAAGGTTAAATCACCTTGTTTCTCAGCATTTTCTGGAGCAATCAAAGCATTATTTATCCTTTGTTTAACGTCCTCAAAATATCCTGAAGAAATGGATGCGTCTAATGTAGAAATTTTATTATTGCGATATGATGTAATTTCTTTTGCTAGAAAATTGTTTACATTTGTATGAGATAAAACTATATTACGAAAGTTACGAACACGCTGTACATACGAATTTTTTTCCTCAAATGAAGCCCCTGATTCTGGAACCTCAAACGGTCCATACTTTGATACCACATTTTCAAAAAATGTGCGTGGATTCAAATCATCAAGATGCTCTAATTCAGCAACCAAAAAAGGATCTCCTGTGCGCTGTGCATTTTGACGAATTTCAAACATAATGGGGTTATCAATTGGACTGGTATTTTCAAACTCTACACCTGCTACGAGCAAAGTATGTGCCTTCTCTACTTCTTTTATCGCATCATCAAGCTTTGATCCTCGTTTTGACCACTCTGACGATAAACCTTGAAAATTTTTGTATGGTTCTTGCTTAAATAATTCATCAAGTTCGTCAAACTTTCCAGAATCGTAAAGAGCGAATAGTTCAACCGAATGTTTATCAATTAAATTATCGAATTCTAAAACATTATTTATAAATGATTCAATCTCTTTACTTAAAGGTAATTGTCCAAGATACTCTTTTACATAAAACAGAATTATCCTTGCTTGTGTAAGGTCATCACGAATAAATGTTTTACGAAATTGTTTTATAAACAAGTAATCGGATTTTCCTTTACTTCTTCTTAACTCCTTCTCAGCTTTATTCAAGGCATTGTTGTTTGCTTCATAATTATATAACATTGTTTCATATTCTGTTTGTAATTGTGAAATGGAAACGCTTAACTTGGCCATTGTAATAAGGTTCACCTTTCTATTTTTCAAAGGAATAGTTAAATCATTTTTTGATGCTTCCAAAGCATTATATTCATTGATTTTTGTTGTTAATTCGTTTCGCTTCTCTTTTAATTTAGCATAACCGGCACTCAATTCGCCTGATTGTATTTCAAACAATTCATTTTGTAGTTCATAGTTTCTAGTTTCATAATTTTCACTTGATTCCTCTAATTCTTCTAGCTCCTTTTCAACCGTCTTTTTATCTCTTTTGACTGAAGCAGGAACGAGTTTTTCAACCGGTAGTGGTTCTACTCCACGCTTTTCTTTTTTGAATGTGCTTGCTGCTGCGGTATATCTACTCTCTTCTGAAATTCCAGCAATTGTTGCTTCATCTCCCTTTAATTTATGCGCAGCCGCGTTGTTTTTATATTTGTCTCTAGCAACACCAAGTGCCTCTAATTCGCTTTCTAGATTCTCAAGAGTTAAGCTATCCAAATTATTTGTAGGAAGTTCAGAGACAATAACGTTGTTTAACTCTTTAAAAGGCTCTGATTCTCTACTTAACTGTTCAATAATTTCCTCATCTGATAAATATGGATTTATCAGTTTAGCTTCAGTAATTATTTGATTCTTACTTGATTGTATAGCAGCTGATTCGGCTTTTTGTGCCGATTCAACTTCTTTGTATGCGTCGCTGTATGTTTTCTTCATTGCATTTACATTTTTATTTTCGATATATTCAAGGATAGATTGATATCTATCAGCTTTATCTTGATTTTGTTGGAGCATGTTTTGTGCGTCCGAGACTGCGCTGCGATAATTATCCAAGCGAGTGGTTAATTCCCTAAATCTCTCATTGTACCTTGTAAATTCAAACGATATTCTGTCATTGTGTATAGGATCTTTATTGAATTGTTCTTTAAGAGCATCTAAACTTTGCGCGTCATTTAATATTTGAAGTTCCAAGGAACGAAGTGCTTCCAATGAGTTCTTATTACCACCGATAAAACTAATTATTGAATCTATTATGACTTTATCTTGTTCGTTAGCATATTGACGTATATTATTGAACCGAATTGCATTCTCTTTTGCCCAATTTAAAAAGTTTGTTAATCTTTTATCACCTTCATCATTGTTATCAGGATCTTGTTCATTGATTAAATTGCGTATCTGAGATTTTAGGGATGATGTGTTGAGCGCTTCAAGCTTTGAACGAAATTCATCTATATTATTCTTTCGTTGCTTCTCGAAATACTTGCTTACACCCTCGTTGTTGTTAAATAGATTTGTTATATAATCCATTGCAGACAAATAGAGCATATCTTGTTCTTCGTATTTGCGAAACACCCTCCAAACTTCCGTATTAAGATTTCCTGAACGTGTTTTTATCCACGTATCAAATTCAGCTTTTTTCATCGGATCTTCAAGAAGTTTATTTAAGTTTTCGGTATACGATTTTCTCAAGTGAAACGCACTATCTGCTTGTACAAGTTTGAGTCTAGTTGATTGTTCAGCAAAAACGTCTCCATAACTGGCCATAAATTCTGCGAACGACTTTCCGTCCTTCGGTTGTTGATTTAAAATCAATTTATTATAAACATGCTCTACCATTTGTAATTGTCCAAACACAGCGACAGGCATATCTGATTTTCCAATATTTGAATCAATTGATACTTCCAAGTGTGCAATTGATAAATCATTTAAATCTGCTAAACTATTTGGAGTGTGATACTGACCGCCATCGAAAAATGTCTCTTTTAGTAAGACTTGTAATATATTATTGGTCTCAATAAATTCTTGCCCCTCTGGAATTGCATCTACCAATTCTACATTAAAACCGTACTGTTCCACATCCGGTAATGAGCTATTCCTATTGAATACAAAATTAGTTGGATTCGTTTTTATACGATAGTATTTACCATCGAAATGAAAATATTTATCAGTAGGCTTTTGTTTTGAGCCAAAGAAGGAAGCAATCATTTCTCGCTCATTTGTTTTGAGAATTGCGGCCTTCTCTTCAACCGATGATGCGTCTTTAATGAGAGAATATAATGAATCAATTTGCGAACATAATTGTGTCTCATCGTAGGTAAAGTATTTTTGCCCGCGTATTGATTCATACACATTTTTCATTTGAGTTTTAAATGAAGGATCATTACAATTAAATGTATCTGTAACACGCATAGCAATAATTGACGCGAAACTATATCTCTCTCTGGTGGCAACCAATTGTTTATCTCTAACAATATACAATCCATTACTTCCTACACGGAATCCATATCCATCAATCACTTTACGCGCATCACTTGGTAACACACAATACAATAAATACCGAAACCATTGACCAACTGAAAGACTTGAGAAGAGCCTGTTGCTCAAAGAAGTGTCCAATGGGGTTCCATTTCCAAATGCTTCATCAAATGACGTCGCTATTCTCTCTAAAGTAAGTGATTCTTGACTATTTTGAAACACATGCGACATAAGATTAAATGAATCGGCTAGCACATTTTGTTCAATGAACCCAGCCTGTCTAAATGCCGAAATCAACGTGCGAAAAGGTGTTTGAATTAATGTATTGTTTAATAATTCGATTGCTTGTTTTGAATTCCAAATGCTATACTGTGCTTCATACATAGTTAATCCTGATGGTAGGTACTCTCTGATTTTTCCTTGAAAAACAGAATCGGCTGCTTCGGCCGGCATCGATGCGAGTATTGAGAGAAAAGAGTCTACTATTCTTAATAAACAATTATTCACAAATGTTCCAAGATGTATGTAATTTATTACAAAATTATTGAATTTACGAAACAAAAACTTATTGTAAGGCAAAATAAAATTATTGATACGTTCACGAACAAATCTGTTATACACATCCTGATATATTCTTGTTAATTGTTGATGGAACTTGCGGACCAATGTATTTGCTTGTGAATTTAAGTAGGTACTAGCGAGCAACGAAGAGACATCCGTTAATGGTTTAACGTGCGCAAAAAATTGGTCGTAATCTGGATTTTTATGCCCGTGTGCTAAGATCTCTGATGTGAGTTGAAAACAACATTTACCTACAGCGGCCGTAAAAAGCGATTTCATTCGGTTGTCCATTTTGTACTCTCGGACTGTTTGTGTTGCGTGTCGCCACACTGAGTCAATAAAGTTCAACTCATCCCCCTTGTACTCCTCTGGTGGCGCATTATAGCGATAATAAAGATCCATCGCATCAACCAGTGGTTGACCGGTTTTCCCAGAACGGGCTTGTGATAAAGCATAATCGTTCATCTCATTGTTGAATTTCTCTAATTGTTGGCGCTCTCTTTCTCGTTTCTCATCATCTTCAACATCCGCGCGAGAGTCTGATTTAGGCCATTTTTGTGCGACCAGAATATTTTTGAATTGACTACTAATTGCTCCTGTTAGTGAGCTATACCCTATGTTCGCAGCATACGCAATCATATTTTTTGGAGTCAAATCTCTGAAATATAATGAAGCAGACCATACACCACTTAATTTATTGATTCCAGTCTTTTCAATGAAAAAACTTCGTAAGGTATTGTTCTGGAGAAATCTATCAATATCCAAACCTATGTACTCTTGTATGAAACTACTCTTTTCGTGTTTTTCATCTGAGAAGACAGCGATTATATTATTTATTTCAAATTCACAATCATTATAAGCACTAATTAAATCTTTTGCTAATGATATGTACGCGTTTGGACCAAGGCATTGTGCTAAAATGGATCTGGATGTTTGGCTCAGTCCAGGCACATATTGAATTGCCTGTATAAGCAGCCAATTGTATTGAGCATTGTTTATTGGTGCAGCTTGTCTCTTCGCAAAAAGTTTCTTTGTTCTGGGCCACAAGGTTGGAAACATTAAGGTTAGTAAGTTATCAGCATTCGAGATTAATAGACCTTCGCCTTCGGGTAACGTTGGTGGTATAGTATCCAGTAATGATTTTACAAATTGATTTGTTTGCGCGTCATGTGGTATTGGAAACCCAATAAATACCAAATTTTGAATAAGATTATAAATTCCCTCTTGCATTTGTGCAACATTTGTATCTGTTTTAGAATCACCTACTTTTCTAGCATCTAATAATGTTTGTACTTGAATTAGTTGTGTAAAAGGATTCATGTTATTAAATGCTTTCGCATACAATTCGGCAACAGGCATATTTGCTTTTTGTGCCGCAGATGCTATTCCAATCAAAGATTGTTGTATTATCATTAATTGTTGTGGATGTAAGCGAAAAAAGGATTCAAGACCCGCCATAAAAACGGTTGCGCCAAACCCCATATTCACTGTTTTTGAGGTGCTGTCTACTATTATATTTATGAACCCCGATGAAAAAAACCATCCAATAACTGAGGGACCAACAAAGGTGAGTACAGCAGATGAAACAATCGTTTTTGCCGATAAGAAGAGAATATTCTTTATTCTTGTTTCAATCTTTGCGCGAAGTTTCCTGTTCTTTTGGTGTAGAAAATACCGTTTTGTCGCTTTCACAATTTCATTATTGTACGCCAGTTGTCGCTGTTTGTAATCTGCCTTAGCTGTTTCAAACATAATTTTGAATAATTGAGCCTGCTGTGGGTCTTGCGGCGAAGCTGCAGCTTGAATGAGAATTTGGAATTTTCGATTTTGAACATCCCAATGTATTTGGTCGGCTTGTAATCTCTCTCTTTCCGTAGTCTCTACAATAAACTCAACATCACTCTCTTCTTCAATTTCTTGTTTTCCCGGATTAAGATACTCTTGTTCGCTAGTGCCGAAATCGTCGTCAAATAGTATAGGTGAATATTTTAAAACACCGGGTTGTAATGAAAATGAAGTACTCGACATATCCTATATAAACAAATCACTTTATCTTTTAGATAAATGACTGATTTGGTAGCTTACAAAGATCAATTAAAATCACCTGAACTCGTCAACGCTAGAACACTTATTGAAAATGGACTATATTATCAACAATCTGGTAATCCGATTGGTGCTTTAGTTGCCTATAGCAATGCAGCTACCTTTATTTTCGCATTAGCTGAAGATACAGAGTCTTTAACCACGAATCCAGGATTTCAATTATTGCTTGGTTATATTGAACAACTTCAAGAGAAGGTGAAGAAATTAAATAAGTTTATGCACGATGAGAAGGAGAACAAGGAGGAATTTATTGACTGTAGTTCTCAAAAACCATTGGATAGTGCATCATTAAATTTGACTTTTAAGGATGTAATTGGTATGATGAAAGAGAAGAAGATCATCGAATCTGCAATCGTAAAACCGCTAGTATATCCAAATTTATATACAAAAACTGCGAAAGGTGTTTTACTTTACGGGCCGCCCGGTACGGGTAAGACATATCTTGCGAAAGCGTGTGTGCGATATTTACAAGATGAGTATAAAAGTTCTGCATCGGTCTTATTTTTTGCCCTAACGGGTGCTGATTTAAAAGGCAAATATGTCGGTGAAACTGAAAAGAAAATTGTTAAAGCATACACGTGTGCAGGTCAAATGGCTTGTAAAGAGACAGAAGTCTTAGATAATGGAACAACAAAACAATATGTTAGCGTGATTTTTCTTGACGAATTCGACAGTATTGGTGGCGATCGTAGTCAAGATGATACTGGAATGATGGCGAACTCTGTAAACACATTACTCCAGATGATGGACGGTGTTAAATCGTATAAAAATGTAATAACAATCGCCGCAACAAACTATCCATGGAATATTGATTCAGCGTTGCTCCGTCGTTTTAACGAACATATCTACTGTCGCGTCCCTACTTTTGAGGATATTAATCTGCTTATCGATAAAGAGATTAGAGACCGATTTAATGTGGTGAATACTGATTTGGTTGATTACTGTACATCGTTAAAAATCCCTATTAAGGGAAATGAGCTCAGACAAAGGAAACCAGAAGGTGACTCTGGTGAAAAACAAAAAGAAGTTATTGTAAAATTAAACAACTTAATAGACACAAGTTATCACTTTGATACATCCCCTGAACGATTAGCTTTGGTCGGACAACTTACCAGATTACACTATAGCAATAGTGATGTTGTTTCAGTTGTTCAAAAAGCGTTTAATCGTGTTGCTGAACTTGCGATTGAGACCGGTGAGTGGATAGAAATTGATCTATCAGGAGCAGTAGCAACAGCACCAGCACCAGCACCAGCACCAGCACCAG
>Ga0214917_10007157_pt1 | contig 11371 bp, 21 predicted proteins | sample LL_1208_BB_MetaG_FD_177983 | JGI IMG/M metagenome (GOLD analysis project Ga0214917, IMG submission 177983) | Freshwater microbial communities from Lake Lanier, Atlanta, Georgia, United States - LL_1208_BB | ecosystem: Environmental > Aquatic > Freshwater > Lake | place: USA: Georgia | collected...
GTGCTTTTTTCTTATTATAAGTGTTTTTTTCAAAACACCATTCTACATATTTATTAAATAAATTTGAACAATCTTCAAGATATTCTTGAAAACCTTTTGGAGCTTCAATTTTTATTGATATTGTTCTTTGCATTTTTGCTCGCTTGATATATTATATATTACACTATTACCATTTTTTATAAAAAAATAATACTATTATGGAAATATATAAAAATAATCGAAGCGTACATGAAATTGCATATCACATCATATGGTGTACAAAATATAGACACAATGTAATTTTTGATTTAGTCGAAATAGAATTAAAGAAAATTTTAGCAGAAACATGCGACTACTATGGGTGGAAACTAGAAAAAATGGAAACTATGCCAGACCATGTTCATCTTTTCATAAGATCAGATCATTTAACCGCCCCTGTTGAAATAGCTAAAACATTAAAAAGTATTAGCGCTGTTCATATATTTTCTACTTTTCCCAAGTTAAAAGGAAAAAAATTTTGGGGAAGCGGGCTATGGTCAAGGAGTACATATTATGGCGCTGTTGGGCATGTTTCAGAAGAAACTGTAAAAAAATACATTGAAGATCAAAAACTTCAAGACTGAACGCCATTCATCCCATAGCACAAGGCTATGGGTATTCTGGCGAGAAGATCATAAATTTTTTCATAAAAAAAACCTGGACGCCCAGAAAGGCTATAATTGCATTGTTTAAAGCAAAATGGACAATCAGTTCCAATATGAAAATCGATTTCGGAAACGTCGCTCATGATAACAATATGCGACATTATCCGCAAGATCCCATTGAGAATCAATCCATTTTAACAATTCGTTATTAAATGACTGATCATTATATCCGCAAGCATTTAAAAAATTATAATAATTCTGCATATGGTCAAAATGACCAATCCAATCATTGCAACTAAAACAAATTAATGCTCTTTGAAATATTTTGTTAGCCTGAGTTGCAACTAACAAAAATGGCAGCATGCATTATATGCAAATATATTATTTGTTATTTAGTTGATCTAACTGAATTTTAATCCAATTAATCTCGGTATCTAGCTTTTCGATTTCCTTCATTTTTGATTTTCGAATTCTTCTTAGATCATCTAAATCTTCTTGAAGTTCTGAAATTTTTTTAGAATTTAATTTAAAATTAATCATAATTTAAAAAAAAATGGGCACGCTAAAATATAGCGCACCCATTTAAATTAATATTTAACTGTCATTTATCAAATTTTAGATCTTCACAGACCTGATCTGATGGTTTTGATGATGTTACCGCTGAAGCTGAACCTGAAGCGCATGGTGCGGCTGAAGCCGAGGCTGCTGGAGCAGATGATGCTGATGCACTTGCGGTAGCTGAAGCGGCTGCCTTGCCGCCACCAGAGCCCCCGCCGCCATGGTCCATGGCGCATGGTCCGCAGTCAACTTCCTTCCCGCAACCATCACTAAGCTTGCCACAAACTTGTGCAGATCCAAGGCTTAAATCTTCGCATGTGTGTGGTTTGCATGTAGATGCGCCTGGATCAGAACAAGCAACTAGAAAACTAAATAGAATAAAACGTTTCACTGTTCAAACTCCTTCATTACATTGTTTAGTGTATCTTGACTCATTTTATTTGGATCAATCAAATATGATTGAATTTGATATTTTTTGTCTTTTGGACAAAACCAATTGACATATGACTGTGCAGTGGCATGAGTCGGTTTTACCATGCAAGCCCTATTTTCATCATCATAGATGATGTAAACTTTTTGAATTTTTTTATTTTTCATAAAAATCAAGCAGTTACAGTTTTTGCTTCACGTTGAGCAAGACGAGCTACTCTATTTGAGGCATGTTCACTGCTCTTAACCATTTCTAGAACAGCCCTAGTTAGAACTCTTAGAGAACGCTCTTCTGGTGCCGTTCCTTTTTCAGGAGAACCAAAAAGACGACCAATCGCAAGAGACCTGGAAATCTCTTTCTTAAATGGATCACATGGGTTGCAAGATGCAACTCCCATACTAATCTCACCATTGACTACAGAATATGCAATACAACCTACCGGATTACGACGAGCATCACGAACATATTTAATACGAATTTGACTCATAACTTCCTCCTAAATGAAAAATATACAACCTAACTGGCTAGGCTATCGTAGTATAATGCGTCTCTTTAACTTGTCAAGGGTCTTTTTCTTGATCGATTACCCATTCATGCACCATAAATAAAATAGTTATCAAAATAATGAGTGATGTGATCATTATAATGATATATCAAAAAATGCAAATAATTATTCTTCAAACTTTAATAAATAGTCGCTGTTTAAAATTTTACATGACCATTCTCCCTTTAAAACATTGCTATGCATAGGCTTTTGCGGTCTTAAGACAATTCCTTCTGCCGGAAAATTATTTGGATATTTTGTCGCTTTAGCCAAAGCAAGTAACTGATCAAGTGTGTAATTAAAACAATCTCCTGATTCAACCATTGTTGCCATTGGCAATTTATTCGAATAGCAAAAATCTTGCAATTCTTTTAATCCAACATATTTTTTTGTTTTTTTATTAAACAAATTAAAAATTCTAATTTCTACTTCTGATAGTCCAGCTCGATTGGATTGAATCCCAGGAGCAACTAATTCGCATTGAATTCCATAATCAGAATTCTTTAAAACTTCAAATAAGTTATATTTCCTGGCAGCTTTAGACCAATTATCAATCGCTTCATCTGAAAATTCTAACCACCTATTCCTAGAGGCTAGTATAAATTCACCATCTGGATTTGATGATGTAGAAGCATAAATTGCCGTCATGCTGCTGCCGTCCCACTTCGTAGTTATATAATACGGCTCTCCATGCAATTCTTCTAAAGCCTTTACTTTAGATTGAATATTAATTTCGTCCGTAACATGCATTCCTGTAAATGATGGAAAGGAATTTGATTTTGTTTTTCCTGGAAATCCATAATTTTTACCATGATTTGATTCCGGCTTTTGATATTTAATTACGCCAAGCAAGGAAGATACATCGGCATCTAATTCAACTATGGTATTTTCAGGTAAAACTGAAATTGGCAAAATTAAGCCATAAGATAATTCGCCTCGTAATTTAATCAATCTTACACGCCAGTTGCGTTGTTCTAAAAAACTTGCCCATGAAGGCTTGCTATCAAGCACTGTATCGATAGCAATATAAACAATCAAATCATTAACCTTAAACTGATCTTTTTTGACAACGCATTGCCATCCTTCAATAATGGCAATTTCTAAAGCATCAGCATTGGGGTGAGGCAATATATTAGAAATTTTTTTTATATTTGCTAAATCTTGCATTTAATCGTCCTTAATAGTTTCAGAAATAATATATGCTGTTACAGCAGTTGCCAAAGAAAATCCAGTTAAAGCTAAAAGAAATAATTTCACAAATGCCTCGCTTGCTTTAGGACAGGCTCGTAATTCTTGTTGATATGCAGAACACCATATTCTTCATCGCCAAGAGAATAATAGATTTTCTTCACACCCTTCTGTCGAAGAACCTTTTCGCAATTTGCACAAGGCTTTGCATTTCCAAAAGATCCATCGGCTCGTACACGGGCAACATAAACAATTGCACCTCGATCAAGCTTTCGTGCAAGGCGTGTCTCCGCATGCCCGCAAGGAGTTGGATGAAAAGAAGGAGCATTAAAGCTTTGAACAAAAGCGCCGTCTTTGCGAATGCCGACAGCTCCCAAGAAGAAAGTACGCTGGTCCTTCTTCTTGCGAGCCATATTAGCAGCAACGCTCAAATATTGAAAAATCTTCTTGTCCATGATGACCCTCTTGTCACATCTCATCATAGATCTTGTAAAATTTACGTCAAGAGATGCAACGATTCAACAAATTAAAGATCCGGATATCGACCACCAATAGAGGTTCTACAAGAATAACAAAGGAATTTTCCATCTTTTCTATTTGACCCAACATAGGGATAGTAGTCATCGCAATGCATGCAGGTTCTTCCTTCTGCTGGCGGCGGACGCTTTTGAACCAAAGCAGATTCGTCAATAATGCAAACTTTTAAAAGAGGCAAGTCAGTTGAATCAATATGTTTGAATAATTCAAAATTTCTTAAATCTAAAACGCTTGCCTTCCTTCCAAACGGAGAGCTATAATGTAATTCTAAAAGATATTGATTTAATTTCTTGTTTTGTCCTATGATTTTAAATTTTCTTTTAATAGTAAATGAGCAATCCTCTGGTTTTTTAATTGGATGACCATCAAAATCACAGTGAACTTCTACAATATCTCCAAGATTCATATTTTTCCTTCAACGATCTATAACAAACAAATTTTACCAATGACCAATATATAATCCATGCAATTCATTGTCCTTTACTTTAACAGTCTTGCCTCTGCCATAAATAGGTTGTTTTGTCTCCAGGTCCCAGCCTTTATGGCTATAAGTTCTTAAAAAAATATTTCCATCTATATTTACGCCTAGATAAAAATGATGAGTCTCATTATGACCCACCTTATACCATAATATATTTTTCTTATCTGGTGGTGGATCAATTAAATGTTCATTTGCATACTTAATGAAATTAGCAGATTTGCAAAGATACATTTTTGCTAAAATATGAACTTTTTCTAAAGATTCATTAAATAGATTTTTTTTCATGATTTTCTCTCTTTTTTTAATTTAACAATATATCAAAACTATAATATATTATAAGAGAAAACTATGTCAACTCATATATTATTTGGGTCAAATAAATCTGTTCATTTAAAAAGCTGGAAGAAAGATGATCCAGATCACAGGGATTTGATTTTAAAAGCTAATCCAAATGATATTTTGCATATGTCTCCACCATTGGTAGATAATAGTAATTTTTGTTCGGCAATCGATGATCAAGGTCCATTAGGCTCATGCACTGCTCATGCTGCAACAGCTATTGTAGAATATAACGATAATCGCTTTGGAAAGAAAGTTGGCTATAACAATATTTCAAGATTGTTTCAATATTATGTTACCAGGGAATTAGAGGGTACCATTAGCCAAGATTCTGGAGCATCAATTAGAAATTCCATTAAGGCATTGAATAAATTTGGAACGGTAGATGAATCATTATGGGGATACGATATTAAGAAATTTGCCGTAAAGCCATCCGTTAATGTTTATAATGATGCAAAATTACATAAAATTATTGATTATTATAGAATTAATGATGGCGATATTGTGACGATGAAAGCAGCGTTAGCAACTGGATATTTAATTGCATTTGGAGCTGTTGCATTTACTAATTTAATGGATCAAACTACTGCTAAAACAGCTATTTATAGCTTACCTGGACCAAAAGATAAACCAGAAGGCGGTCATGCATTAACCATGGTCGGATATGATGACAGAAGAGTTATTAATAATAAAAATGGTCAGGTGACAACTGGAGCGTTTAAAATTAGAAACTCTTGGGGCGTAAATTGGGGACAGAGAGGATATTTCTGGATGCCTTACGAGTTTATTAAAAATACTCAATATGCAATGGATTTTTGGGTAGTCAGATCGACTTTGGAAAGATGAAAACGGATATTAAAAAGTTTTGTATGAAAAATATTTTAAATAGTGTAAATAAATTTTACATCTTGTGTAAAGCCTCAAGTGAAGATTATGATGTAATTGAAAATTTATCAGAAGGATTATCTGAAGAACCCGGCGCAGAAGAAGTTTTAAATCCAGAATCGGACCCCAGTCAAATTCGCCAGCCTCCGCCAAGTTATTCAGAAATAAGCAGAATCGATGAAACTGCTCGAAGCAAAATAAAAAAGAAAGATAGAAGCTCTACAAGGCAGATTGGGGTTTTGCCTTTAACCTCTCAGCAGTTGCTTGCAAAATTAGCAAAAGGATCTAAAAGAGCAAGAAACAATATAAGATTGGTTTATAATTTTGCTACCGATGAAGAAAAAGATTATTGGGGCAAGTGGTACATTAACGCTAGTGAAGATGTAAAAGCACTTGCTTCGATTTACAATGTTCCATTTGAACAAATGGCTGCCGTTGTTGCAGTTTTATCGCCTGGAAACAAATGGAAAGATAATCTAATGGCTGCTGCTAAAATTTTTTCAGAAGCAAAAACAGTAAATGCTTACCCTAAAAATATAGAAAAAGCTAATAGAATTAAAAATTCAGCATCAAATTATTTTCAGCATGTAACAGGTCCAAAAGTTTCAGTTTTTTTAAAATCTTTATTAAATCCTATGGAAATTAATAAAGAAATTGTTTTAGATTCTCATGCCATTAATATTTGGTTTGGAAAAAAGGTTAATTTAAAATTAACACCAAGCATCGGTGATGCTTTAAGAAAGACGATAATTGCTGACTATGAAAGAGTTGCTGAAGAAATTGGAATTAAACCAATGTTATTGCAAGCCGTTACTTGGTATATATGGAAATATTTAGCTTCTGAGCCGTCGCCCGGTTCCGCTCCAAAAGCAGTTAAAAATCCAGAATCAGAAGCGTAAAATTTTTTAATTAAAGATTTTAAATCAATCTTAAAAAAGCCGCATTAAAAAACACAAATTAAAATTTAAATAATTAAAATAATCAAGCCGCCATCATTCCAACGCCCACTAATGAAACAACAAATCCAATAAGTTGGAATGTAGTTAGCCTTTCTCCTAAAAGAAAGAATCCAAAAACAAAAGCTGCGGTATAGATCACATCTACTAAAACCGACATTAAGCTCAGATTAGAAGAATTTTTGGAAATATATCCCCAAACTACTCCGCTTAATATGCTTGGAAAAATTGGAGTCCAAACTGGAACGGTTCCAACTTGGACTTTTTTGGTAATGAAAGATCCAAAAACTCCAATTAAAAATAAAACGCAATAAGGAATTATTAACTTCATAATATTGCCTTATTAATTTTTCTAACAAGATTTAAATCTACCGATTGAAAATAATTAAGAGATTCAGCTAATAGATATTTTAAGTTTTCAATCTCTTCTTCTTTTTGGTTAAGTTTAAGATAAAGATCTCTTTCCATCTCTTCCATGTTTTTGGCGGTCTGTTTGGCAGCTTGAATTGCTTTATCTTTTTCAAAGATAGCTAAATTTAGCAAATTTTGAAATGTAGGGGGAGAAATTATATCTTCCCTTCCATTTGCAACAATATTACAAAATTCGGTTAAAAGATTATGATCTTCGCATAATTTTCTAAGGTTCTGCAATCTAACGGCATACCATTGTTCTGTCCAATCTATTCTTTTCTCTAATTTTTCTAGAGTTAATTCTTCGGAGTTATTTTTATTCATAATCTTCTTGGCAAGGATACCACCAGCCTCGTGCTGGTGGAGGAATTGCCCCTTTCTAATTTTTTTTAAATTTCTATGCATAACTTTATATATTCATATATGAAGCTATGTAGGACTGCTAAGTTAAAACTTAATATGAAGGTAGACCAAATTCTACCTTCTCTACAAGCTTATACTAATGCGCTCAACTTAGTTTGTCAAGTTGGCTATGATAATAAAATATCTAATGCTATTGAACTTCATAAGTTAACTTACCAAGACTGTAGAATCAATTTTAACCTACCATCACAATTAGCTATTTCAGCCAGAACCAAAGCAGTAGAAGCTTTAAAAAGCATTAAAAGTAAAAATAAATACAGTAAATGTCCACAATCTAAATTATCTTCTATTAGATTAGATTGTAATAGCTATTCTTTGCTTAAATCTGGAGAAGTGTCAATTTTAACAATTGATGGTAGGAAAAAAATTAAACTAAATATCCCAGTATATTACCAGCATTATTTTAATGAATGGAAATATACCAGCGCTGATCTTGTCCTTAAAAAAGGAAAAGTTTACTTACACATATCTTTTGAAAAAGATATTAAAGATATTAAATCGAATGGTAAATTTTTAGGAGTTGATAGAGGAATAAACAAACTAGCTGTTACTTCAAATAATAAGTTTTATTCTGGAGATAAATTAAAATTAATTTGCCAGAAACGTAAAACATTAAGAAGTAACTTACAAAAAAATGGAAGTAAATCTGCTAAAAGACACCTTAAGAAATTATCAGGTAAGGAAAAACGGTTCAAGGCAGATCTTAATCATAAGATAAGTAAAGAAATAATAAACAGTTTAAATTCAGGTGACACTATTGCTTTAGAGAAATTGACTGGTATTAGAAATCAAAAAGTCAGAAAACGTCAAAGAGCAGCTTTAAATAGCTGGAATTATTATCAGTTAGAACAGTTTTTGATTTATAAAGCAATAGCAAAAGGCATAAATGTAGTTTATGTAAATCCAGCTTATACTAGTCAAAAATGTAGCAAGTGTGGAAACATAGATAAAAAGAACAGGAAAAATCAAGCTAATTTTTGCTGTAAAAGCTGTGGATTTAAACTAAATGCAGACTTGAATGCTAGTAGAAATATTAGCATTAGAGCATTGGATAGCTATAAGCTATCCAATGGGGCTGTTGTCAATCAGCCTATTGTAGGGGCAGAAATGCTACTTACAAGCCACCAGCCTTGTGCTGGTGGTAATTGACTGTGATTTTGAAGATCCTGTAATTAAATTAATTTTAATTTGATGATGATACGCCTCATTTAAAGTAAAATATTTTGAATATTTAATAGACGGAATCATGGGTTGCTCAAAATCAAATTTATAATCTTCTTTAACCCACATATGATTTCTTTCTTCTAATCTTGAATCGATATTTTTTCTTTTATCAAAATAAAGATCTGGTCGCTCTTTTTCAAAAAGGTCATAAGTTAAATGCATTTTTTTCCAACCATTCATCATTAGAAAAAAAGTTTGATATGAAATTTCTTTTACTTCAAAATCAGTTAAACTATTATTCATGATTTACTCTGCAAAACCTTAACTAAATTTTCATACAAAACATTGGGATCATTTTCTGATAATCCAGATTGTTCAAAAGCATTAAGCTCAATTACCATCCAACGTCCATCTTCCGTTTCTCCAACATCAATAACGTAAGCATTGCTATTATCGCCAACTCTGTCAATTACTTTTTGAACAAATTCCATCGGAACTTGGCTGGGATCTAAGTTATGACCCTCTTGCATTAGGTCTTCGCAATAATTGCTCCAATAATATCCAGAACTGATAACTTGCTTATTGCAAACAAAAAATCTATATTCATTGGTAATTGGTAAATCTTTAAACGATGTAGCGAATCTTTTTAATGGAACATATTCTCTAATATAGATTTCCTGATCGCCTATGATTCCATCTTTAAGCAACTTGCTGTGAACTTCAGAAACGGCGGATTTATTCTCCGCAAACATCATTTCTTTCCATTCAAATTTTTTAGAGTTTGTTTCGCCCTTTAAAACAAAAGAACAATTATCAGGTAACTGATATGTTCCTTGAGAAGCTAGCCATGTTCTAAATGTTAAGCCATCCAAATCTCCAACATAATTTTTAAGATCAGCAATATATTTAAATTGAGAATAAGAGTTGAGAGTTTTAGCGCCTATATAACTCATATCATCAAAAAATTCTTTTGCAAATGGAACAACAGAATATCTTGGAATGATGAAGTCTCCAGGTTTAACTTTAACCCTGGAATCAAGAACTTCAAAATATTTTGAAGCGGCTAAATATTCTTTTTCTTCTGTTAGCGAGCCTCTAAATAAAATTTTATTCATTTTTGAATCTCCGGGCACCACCAAGTAGTTCTCTTGTCCAAAGTATCTTCTTTAACGATCTTCTTACCATCAACTTGAATTTTTCCATAGACTTGTAAGAAATCTTCAAAGCCCCCACGATTACCATCAGCATCACTGTAAGTCATTAAAGAAGCTCCCTGTAAATTATAACTCTCCTGTAAAACATTTTCAATAGATTCTTTTAACAGGATTAATTCATCCTCAGACAAAGAGGAGCCTAACCTATGAGGATTTAATTTGGCTCTAAATAAAGCCTCTGCTTTGACGTAATTTCCAACTCCAGAAATATTTTTTTGATTCATTAATATTTCCGGCAAAGTTTTATTTTGCTTAATGATTTGATTAAATTCTTTTTGATTAGGAGGGTTACTTAACATATCTGGTCCGATTTCTAAAAGTTTTTTCTGAAGCTCTCCCTCAGAAATTCTTTTAACGGTTCCAAAATGTCGAACATCATTAAAATAAATAACTTCTTTAAGATCAATGCCTTGATGATTCATTAAGATATCAAATTTTAGACCTGAATGTTTTGTAGGGTGAAATTGCCAAGAACCACTCATTCCTAAAGTAGAAATAATAGAACTGTTATCTGATAATTTCCAATATATGAATTTACCCTTACAAGAAATTTCTTCAATGGTCAGATATTGAGAATTACTTAGTTCTTTTTGAAGATTCAAAAGAGTAACATCAGGTTTGGATTTAAACCTGCCACCTATTAAATCTAAATTAATAATTTTAAATTTATTAATTTTTTTAATTTGACTAACAATAGTTTTAACTTCTGCACCCTCTGGCATTTTAATTTCTTTCTACTGATATTATTCAAAATTCTTTAAATAATCAAACAGTTTATTATTTGATATGGTTACGGGGCTTATTTCCTTTGATGGCATTCCATCATCAACGAAATACCATCCTTTGCCGCCATCTGCAATAGGCTTATCAAATTCTACCATTCTTCCAGTAATTCTATCTTCTCTTCCAAGGCTTAGAGCTAGTGGAACTTCATCTGGAACAGTTCCAAGATATTCTAATGGTCTGGCTGTTCCGCCTCGGTCCCAATGCAATTCTTGATCTAAGAATACATCTTCAAATTTAGTTCGCAATCCAATGAAGGTCCCAGATGAAGTAAAAACTCCAAATTTTAAATTCCTAGAATGAAGGATATAAATATTATTTACTTTACAATTGTAAAATGGAATAGTTTTTTGATTTTTCATGATCTTCTTGCCTTATGCTGGTGGTAATTGACATTAGGATGCCTTTAAGATATGACTCTACAAGCATTTTGTCAAGGTGGGCGTAAAGCTAGCTGTTAAAGTGTTTTTTACTAATATTTGATTATTTTATTATGATTTTTAAATCAGCTAAGGCTTTTCGCCTAATGATTTCCAAGTATTTGAGCCCATAATTATAGATCCGCCAGAAGTTAGTTTTCTAAACCTCTTTAAATCTTCAGGGTATTTTCCAAGCCATGGTATATCATTATCTATACCAATTATTCCGTTTTGCGAAACCGCCGCTATCATTTTAATCATAATTATTTAAAATCCTACTAATTGTTATATATATATCAGTGTATCTCGGAGATTGAAATGGGAAAAGATAAAAAAATAGAACTTGACATAGTTAAAGATTATCAAAATAATATTTCAGCGATGAAAATTGCTGAAAAATATTTAGGAAATAAAAA
>Ga0214917_10007158_pt1 | contig 11371 bp, 10 predicted proteins | sample LL_1208_BB_MetaG_FD_177983 | JGI IMG/M metagenome (GOLD analysis project Ga0214917, IMG submission 177983) | Freshwater microbial communities from Lake Lanier, Atlanta, Georgia, United States - LL_1208_BB | ecosystem: Environmental > Aquatic > Freshwater > Lake | place: USA: Georgia | collected...
CACCCTCAACCTCTGGGTGCTGCGTCAGCTGCTGCTGCCCCTGGCCCCGTTCCCGGCGTTGTTTCTCGGGGCGGCGCTGATCGCCTTTCTGCTTGATCTGCCCACCCGCTGGATGGAGGAGCGGCGCCTGCCGCGGCCCCTGGCGGTGTTGCTGGTGGTGGGTGCCGGCCTCGGTCTGCTGGTGCTGGCGGTGCTCTGGCTGGTGCCGCGGCTGATCGAGCAGCTTGGTGAGCTGGTGAATTCTCTGCCGGCCTGGCTGGCTGAGGGGGAGATCTGGCTGGATCGCCTTCAGGCCTGGGCCGCCGATCACGGCCTGCCCACCCAGTTCACCGACCTCAGCAGCACCCTGCTGGCCCGCGCCAGCCAGCTGGCCAGCCAGCTCAGCCAGCGCTTCCTGGGCCTGCTCGGAGCCACGGTTGGTCTCACCGTGAACACGGTGATCGTGGTGGTGCTGGCGGTGTTCCTGCTGCTGGGCGGCGATTCGATCGTGGCGGGCCTGGCCCGCTGGCTACCCGACAGCGTGCGTGAGCTAGTGCTCGGCACCCTTGGCCGCACCTTCCGTGGCTACTTCGCCGGGCAGGTGCTGCTGGCGCTGATCCTCAGCGTTCTGCAGATCCTGGTGTTCACGCTGCTGGGGATTCCCTACGGCGTGCTGTTTGCCGTGGCGATCGGCTTCACCACCTTGGTGCCCTATGCCAGTGCGCTCACGATCGTGCTGGTGAGTCTGCTGCTGGCGCTCGAGGATCCGCGCACGGGCCTGGAAGTGCTGGCGGCCGCCATCACGGTGGGCCAGCTGGTGGATCAGGTGATCCAGCCGCGGTTGATGGGCAGCATCGTTGGCCTGCAGCCCGCTTGGCTGCTGGTGTGCCTGCCGATCGGGGCCCGCATCGGCAGCCTGATGGGGCTGGGGGAGCTGCTGGGGCTGCTGCTGGCGGTGCCTGTCACCAGCTGCCTGAAGACCTTTCTGGATGCCTGGGCGCAGCAGCGGGGTCTGAGCCCCGCCGCTCCCCTCAGCCCGCCTGGGGAATGACGCCCTCGGCGCTCAGGTAGGCCAGCACCTGCTCCACGCTCTCTTCGAGGGTCTGGCTGCCGGTGTCCACCCGCAGCTCCGGGGCTTCCGGCGCTTCGTAGGGGCTGGAGATGCCGGTGAACTCCTTGATCTCGCCGGCGCGGGCCTTGGCGTAGAGGCCCTTGGTGTCGCGCGTCTCGCAGACCGCCAGGTCGGCGGCGCAGTGGATCTCGATGAAGTCGCCGGCATCCACAAGGGCGCGGGCCTTGTCGCGGTCGGCCTTGAACGGCGACACGAAGGCGGTGAGCACCACCACGCCGGCATCAAGGAACAGCTTGCTCACCTCGCCGATGCGGCGGATGTTCTCCTCGCGGGCGGCGTCGGAGAAGCCCAGGTCCTTGCAGAGGCCGTGGCGCACATTGTCGCCGTCGAGCACGTAACAGGAGAGGCCCCGCTCGAACAGGGCCGAGTTCACCGCGTTGGCCAGGGTGCTCTTGCCGGCGCCGCTCAGGCCGGTGAACCAGAGGATGGCGCTGCGGTGGCCGCGCTGCTGGGCGCGGGCGGCCCGGTCCACCGAGGTGTGGTGCCAGGCGATGTTGCTGGATGCCCCCTGGGTGGTCAGATCGCCGTAGACGGCCGAGGGGGAGGTCATCGCGCTCTGCTGCAAGCTGTTGGAGCCAGTATCCAACGCTGCCCTAGTGCGAGCGGTCGGAAGCCTGGCGAGGGGATTGGTCCAGCGCAGACCTGGGAAGCGCTCTAAATCGTTGTCGTTTGACAGCACGGTTGCCTGATCCAGCCGCTGCCTTTGGATGTGGTCCGGGTATTCCAGTGGCCCGAGATTCACGTCCGCAGCGATCGCCTGTCTTGCACGCGGATGGCAGCCTCGATCACTGCCTGCTCGCGGTGCGGCTCCAGGTGCCACTCATGAGTTCATAGTCCCTGGCGGCCAGTCGCGGATCGGTGGAGGGGGGCAGGCGCAGCTCCAGCCGTCGCCGGCGGCCGTTGCGCTCGATGGTCAGCTGCAGCGGCAGTCCATCGGGGTGCAGGCGCACCCCGCGGATCACCTGACCCGCCCGCTGCACCGCCATGCCGTTCAGCTCCAGGATCCGATCGCCAGGGCGAAGGCCGGCGGCTTCGGCAGCAGAGGCCGGCGCCACCTGCCGAACCCAGACACCCTGATCGTCGCTCTCCAGATAGGCCCCTAACCGTGCCCCACGGGGTGGCAGGGTGCAGCCATCGGGCAGAACCGGCCTGGTCAGGCTCAGCTGTTGCTTCAGACCCAGCTCCTGCAGCTGGTGGGGCACGCCGTCGCCCCCCTGCAGATGCCCTACGCCGATCAGGCCCACCTGCAGCCGCTGCGGATCCCGGCGATGGGCAGCGGCAAGTCGCTCGGCCATGGCGCGATCGCGCAGCAGCTGGCTCTCGATGAAGCGCTGAAGATCGGCCGCGGTTGCGGCAGCAGGCGGCCCCAGCGTCCTGTGCCCGCGCCAGCTGGCTTCCAGGCGCTGCCGATAGGCCGGGCTGGCCGGTGCCGGGCTGCCGATGCCCTCCCGCTCGGCCGCTGGGATCGCCGCCAGCCCCTGCTGGCGCACGCGCCGCACCAGCTTCGGCTCGGCATTGAGTGCTAGCAGCGGCACCCCCCGCAGCCGGGCCCAGCGCAGCAGCGGCGCGTACAGATCCGGGTCGTGGCCCCACACCGCCGCCCAGTCCACCTGCCTGAGCAGCTCCTCTTCACTGAGCTGGCCGGCATTGAAGCGATCGAGCACCGGTTGTCGGGCGGCCGGGATCATCTCCAGGCCGAGGCTGAGCCGGCGGCGACCCCCGCGCCAGAGGCTTTCCAGTGTCTGCAGCTGCCAGTCGTGATCGTCGGCGCTGGTGTGGATCTCGCCCAGCAGCAGCACCGCGAGCCCGGGCGCCTTGGCCTGCAGATCGATCGGTTGGCGCCGGGCGGCGGCCAGGGCGGCCTCACAGCCGGGAGCTGCCGCCGCCGGGCGGGCTGCGAGGCCGTCGGCGAGGCCGCTCAGCAGCAGTGGCTGGATCAGCACCAGCTGGATCAGCTGTTGCGCACGCTCTCCGCAACGCCAGTGGAGGGGAGTCGATCCGGATGCTGCCTGGCGATTCATGCTCAGCCCCCCGCCTGCTTGGGCCGGTAGCCCTCCTTCTCCAGGGCCGCCAGGGCTACTGCCACCTGGTCGCCCTGCAGTTCGATCACGCCGTCTTTGAGGGTGCCGCCGGTGCCGGCTGCGGCCTTGAGCTGCTTGAGGAGCGTCTTCAGCTCGGCCTCCGGCGCTTCCAGGCCGGTGATGGCCGTCACCAGCTTGCCGCCCTTGCCGGCCTTGGTGCGTTGCACCCGCACCCGCTGCTGGGCTTTAGGGGGAGAGGCGCCATTGGCGTCCGCCGGGCCGCTGCTGCGCTGCAGGCTCTCAGGCCTGCTGAATTCCTGCCAGCCGCCCTTTGCCATGGCCGCTTCTTACGCTGCAGTGATCTTGCTCCGCCGCCGGTGACCAGCACCGTCCCCCCTGTGTCGTTCGCCGGTGCCGTGGACCCGGCTGACCTGGAGCTCGACGCCCGCCCCAACACCCTCGGCCGCTATGGCCAGTTCGGCGGCCAGTACGTGCCGGAAACCCTGATTCCCGCCCTGGCGGAGCTGGAGCAGGCCGCCGCCGAGGCCTGGCAGGATCCCGCCTTCACCGATCGGCTCAACCATCTGCTGCGCACCTATGTGGGGCGCCCCAATCCGCTCTACGAGGCGGAGCGGCTGAGCGAGCACTACCGCCGGGCCGAGGGTGGCCCGCGCATCTGGCTGAAGCGGGAAGACCTCAACCACACCGGCGCCCACAAGATCAACAACGCCCTGGGCCAGGCGCTGCTGGCCCTGCGCATGGGCAAGAAGCGGATCATTGCCGAAACCGGCGCCGGTCAGCACGGCGTGGCCACCGCCACCGTGTGTGCCCGCTTCGGCCTCGACTGCGTGGTGTACATGGGCGCCGAGGACATGCGCCGTCAGGCCCTCAACGTGTTCCGCATGCGCCTGCTGGGGGCCAGGGTGCAGCCCGTGACGGCCGGCACCGCAACCCTCAAGGACGCCACCAGCGAAGCCATCCGCGACTGGGTCACCAACGTGGAAACCACCCACTACATCCTCGGTTCGGTGGCAGGTCCGCACCCCTTCCCGATGCTGGTGCGCGATTTCCATGCCGTGATCGGTGAGGAAACCAAGCGCCAGTGCCACGAGGCCTTCGGCCGCAATCCCGATGTGCTGGTGGCCTGCGTGGGCGGTGGCTCCAACGCCATGGGCCTGTTCCACCCCTTCGTGCAGGACACGGCCGTGCGCCTGATCGGCGTGGAGGCCGCCGGCGATGGCGTGGCCACCGGCCGCCATGCCGCCACGATCACTGAAGGCCGTGTGGGGGTGCTCCATGGCGCCATGAGCCTGCTGCTGCAGGACGACGAAGGCCAAGTGCAGGAGGCCCACTCGATCAGTGCCGGCCTGGATTACCCCGGCGTCGGCCCCGAGCACAGCTATTTGAAGACCATCGGCCGGGCTGAGTACGGCGCCGTCACCGATGCCGAAGCGCTCGATGCGCTGCAGCTGCTCTGCCGCCTCGAGGGCATCATCCCGGCCCTGGAAACGGCCCACGCCTTTGCCTGGCTGGAGAAGCTCTGCCCAACCCTCGCCCCCGGCACCGAGGTGGTGCTCAACCTCTCCGGCCGCGGCGACAAGGACGTGAACACCGTGGCGGAGAAGCTCGGCGGCGGCCTGCTGGGCTGAATCCTCAGCAGGACTGAATCCTCAGCTGGGCTCTCAGCTGAGCAGACGCTCAAGGCTGGCCGCCACCGCCTGCACGGCGGCGCGGGCCGTGGCGTAGGCCATGCGCATCGGCCCCACCAGGGCCACCTGTCCCTGTCCGCCGCTGCCGGTGCGATAGCCCGCCTGCACCACGGCGCAATGGTGCAGCTCCGGGTTGGGATGCTCGCTGCCGATCCACACACCCTGCCGGTCGCCCCGTTCGGCCTGCTCGCTCTGCAGCAGGGCATGGGGCTCCTCCTCCACCAGCTGCAGCAGCGGCCGCAGGCTGTCGCTGCGCTGGAATTCCGGCTGGCGCAGCAGACCCCCCAGGCCGATGGCCACGGCGCTGTCCCCCTGGCCTGCGCGGGCCTTGGCGTGGCTGCTCAGGCCCTGGCGCAGCAGCTCGCCGCTCATGCGCAGCTGCGGCGGCAGGCTGCTCCAGTCGAGGTTGCCGCGCTCCAGCTGGCGGCTCGCCCAGCGCTCCAGCGAGGCCAGTTCACCCTCGGCCGCCAGGGGCAGCCGCAGGTTGAGGCTGCTGGCCACCGCCGTGTTCTCCACGAGGAACACCAGCAGGCGATCGCCGCTGGGCACCAGCCGCAGCGCCTGCAGGCCGGGGCTGCTCTGCTGCGGCCGGGTGATCAGGCTGAGCAGGCCGGTGAGATCCGCCAGGCGCCGGGCCAGGTGCAGCAGCAGATCGTCCAGGGCGGCCCATTGCAGGCTGAGGCCCATCAGTTCGCGCTGCAGTTGCTGCGCCGTTGCCCCCGGTGCCGGCAGGAGGCAGTTCACGTAATGCCGGTAGCCCAGCGGGCTGGGGATGCGTCCGGCTGAGGTGTGGGGCTGGGTGAGCAGGCCCCTCAGCTCCAGGGCACCCATCGCTGAGCGCACCGTGGCGGGGCTGGCCTGCAGGCCGAAGCGCCGCACCAGAGTCTGGCTGCCCACCGGTTCGGTGGTGTCCACGTAGTGCCGCACCGTGGCCTGCAGCACCTCCTGTTGGCGGCGAGGCAGCGGTTGCAAGGCAGCTCACCGGTAGAGCGAAGGGGCTGATCGTAGGCGGCATCGCCGGCGGCCCGGTCGTCCTGGATTGCGATCAGTCGCGGGGCCGCGAATCAATAGCGGGGAACGGAGGGATCGGCCTCCAGGCTCCAGGCGTCGATGCCGCCGTGCAGGTTCCACACCCGCTCATAGCCGTGCACTTCCATCAGCCAGCAGCCGAACTGCCAGCTGCGGATGCCGGCATGGCAGAGCACCACAAGGTCGCGCTCGCGATCAAGCAGCTCGCCGATCTGCTCCAGCCACTCCTCCGAGCGGCTCAGGGGCAGATGGATCACCGGTTCGGCCATGGCGGCCAGCTGCAGTTCCATCGGCTCGCGCACGTCCACAAGCTGCAGCGGCTCGCCGGCAGCAAGCCGGGCCTTGAGATCGCCGGCGCGCAGAGGGGTGGGGCTGGGCATTCCGGCACCTTATCCGGCACGGCCGGCCCCGCAGGTGGTGCCAACGGTCTGGCCCATGTAGAAAGATGTGGCCAGTCCTGCCTGCGGCCCCATGAAGGTCCGCCCCTTTCTGGCGGCAGTGCTGGCGTTGGCCCTGGCCCTGCTCAGCTTCGGCTTCACCGCCTGGTGGTTGCTGCTGCAGCACGGCCCGCTCGGCCTGCAGAGCCAGCCGTTGCAGCTCCCCCTGGCGGCCCGCTTCGTGCCCCGCACGGCGCCGTTGAGCCTGCACTGGCTGGTGGGTCCCGATCAGCCCTCGGCCTACGCCCGCGCTGTGGCCGCTCCGCGCCAGCGCCGCCAGGCGGCAGCGGCGGTGGAGCGCCTGCGCGATGGTGCGTTTGCTGCCGCCGGTCTTGATTACGCCAGTGAGCTGGCCCCCTGGCTCGGGGATCAGAGCAGCCTCGCCCTGCTCACGCCTCCCGGCGAGCAGGGCCCGCCGGGCTGGGTGCTGGCCCTGCGCAGCCGCGATAGCGCCGGTGCACGGCAGTTCCTGCAGCGCTTCTGGCAGACCCGCAGCCTGGCGGGCACCGACCTGCAGATCAGCAGCTACCGCGGCATGGGTCTGATCAGCGGCCGCGGCGCCCTGCTCGGTCAGGATCCGCAGCCGCTGGCCACGGCCCTGATCAACGACGATCTCGTGCTGATCGCCTCCGGGCGGGGTGTGCTGGAGCAGTCCCTGGATGTGTCCCAGATCGATGAACTGAACCAGGCCGCCAGCCCCACGCTGCAGCAGGCGGTGGCCCGGCTCGACCATGGTGTGGCCCTGCTCACCGCCCGCTCGGAGGCGATGCAGCCCTGGCTTGGCCTGCCGCTGCCTGCAGACGACGATCAGCCGGAGCTGTTGGAGCTGGTTGCCGCGCTGCAACCCGCCGGCCGATCGCTTCAGGTGGATGCCCTGGCCCAGCTCAGAACGCCGCTTCCCTCCTTGCCTGGCCCATCGGCTACCGCATCTGCTGCGCCGTTCCTGGAGGCTCTTGGGCAACCGGCCCGATCGCTGGCGCTGCTCAGCCGGCCTGCTGCCTTGCTGGAGGAGGCTGCCGCTGCTGACCAGGTCGATCCCTGGCGCGCCCTGCTGGGGCCGCCGCTGCAGCAGACCCTCAGCCAAGCCGGTGGTCCGCTGCCGGTCCTGGTGGCCGCCGCCGATGATGGCCCGCTGCTCTGGGCCAGCCAGCCGGGGGGCTGGCTGCTGGGCACACCGCCCGCGCCGGCCCTGCTGGATGCGGTGAACCAAGGCCTGGCGCAGAAGGGCTACAGCGCCAGCCCCCTCGACAGCCAGGGGCAGACCCTGCAGGCCTGGACCCGCCTGCAATCGCACCCGGTGAGGGGCAATCCGGATCAGCTTCAGGCCGAGCTGGCCGGGGCCCGTGCCTCTGAAGGGGACTGGGCCTGGTGGGGCCAGGGCCTCGAGGTGCTCAACGAGCAGCATGAGGGCCGCCAGCCGCCTCAGGAACGTCTCGATCAGCTGGAGGCGCTGGCCACCCCAGCAGCTCCCTTCCAGTGGGCGATGGATGCCGGCATTGCCCAGAACCTGATGGCCACCTGGACGCCCTGGCGGCTGCTTGGCACCCTCTCCAGCACGCCGCTGGCTCCAGTGGTGGATGGGGCAGCCCTCAGCCTGGAGCCCGAAGCTGGTCAGCCACGGCTGCTGCACCTGCGCGGTCGCCTTCAGTTCCGAGGCTGAAGGCCATGGCCCGCTGCCACCGCGAGCTGCTGCTGCTGCGCCACGGCATCGCCGAGGAGCGTCTCGATCAGCTGGAGGATGCCTCGCGCCAGCTGACACCGGAAGGGGTGGAGCGCACCAGCCGGGTTATCCAGTCGCTGGTGTGGCTGGATCTGACCTGCGATCTGGTGCTCAGCAGTCCGCTGGTGCGGGCCCGCCAGACGGCGGAGCTGGCGCTGGCGGGCGGCCTTGCTCCCGAGCTGGAGCTGGCGGCGGCTCTGGCGCCCCTGGCGGATCCCCTGCCGCTGCTGGAGCGCTGGCTGGGGCCGCTCTCGCCCCGGCCGGGCTGGCGCCGCCTGGCGTTGGTGGGGCACGAGCCTGACCTCAGCACCCTGGCGGCCCTGCTGATCGGCGTGCCGATGGCCCAGGCGCCACAGGCCCTGCAGCTCAAGAAGGCCGGTGCGGCACTCCTGCAGTGCGCCGCCCCGCCGCCATCGGGGAGCCCCCCCACCGGGCTGGTCGGATCGGCACGGCTGGCCCTGCTGCTGCCGCCGCGGGCGCTGCTGGGGCCCCGCATCGGACTTGCCCCCTCTGGTCGCTAGCGTCACCAAACCAGGGCTGGAGCGCGCCCTAGGTTGCGCTCAGACGCTTTGGCTCCGGCGATGGTGGTTGCGGCAACCGAGACGGCCTCTGCACCGCTCTACAGGCCCGGACTTGAAGGGGTGCCGGCCACCCAGTCGTCGGTGTGTGACATCGACGGCCAGCAGGGGTTGCTCACCTACCGGGGTTACCGCGTCGACGAGCTGGCAGCCCAGAGCACCTTCCTGGAAACGGCCTACCTGCTGATCTGGGGCGAGTTGCCCGACGCGGAGCAGCTAGCTGAATTCGAACAGGAGGTGCAGATGCACCGCCGGGTCAGCTTCCGCATCCGGGACATGATGAAGAGCTTCCCCTCCCAGGGGCATCCCATGGATGCGCTGCAGGCCAGCGCCGCATCCCTGGGCCTCTTCTATTCCCGCCGCGCCCTCGACAACCCCGAGTACATCTATTCGGCGGTGGTGCGCCTGATCGCCAAGATCCCCACGATGGTGGCGGCCTTCCAGCTGATCCGTAAAGGCCAGGATCCGATTCAACCCCGCGACGACCTGCCCTACGCGGCCAACTTCCTGTACATGCTCACGGAGCGGGAGCCGGATCCCCTGGCCGCCCGCATCTTCGATGCCTGCCTGATCCTGCACGCCGAACACAGTCTCAACGCCAGCACCTTCAGCGCCCGCGTCACCGCCAGCACCCTCACCGACCCCTACGCCGTGGTGGCCTCGGCCGTCGGCACCCTGGCCGGCCCGCTTCATGGCGGCGCCAATGAAGACGTGCTCATCATGCTTGAGGCCATCGGCAGCGCCGACCAGGTGCGCCCCTGGCTGGACCGGGCCATCGCGGAGAAGCAGAAGATCATGGGCTTCGGCCACCGCGAATACAAGGTGAAGGATCCGCGTGCCGTGATCCTGCAGAAGCTGGCCGAGCAGCTGTTCGACCAGTTCGGCCATGACCCCCTGTACGACCTGGCGCGTGAGCTCGAAGCCGCCGCCGCCGAGCGGCTCGGCCCCAAGGGCATCTACCCGAACGTGGACTTCTATTCCGGCCTGGTGTACCGCAAGCTCGGCATCCCCGAGGACCTGTTCACACCGATCTTCGCCATCGCCCGCACCGCCGGCTGGCTGGCCCACTGGAAGGAGCAGCTGGGGGCCAATCGCATCTACCGCCCCACGCAGATCTACACCGGTTCGAACGGTCGCGACTGGCAGCCGATCGAAGCCCGCTGATGGCCTGCGGCACATCTGCTGACCAGCTAACCGTTGCGGCCGCCTAAGTTGCCCCCATCCACACGCCACGCATGGTGATCGCCCCTGCCGTCGTGAGTCCGGGTCTCGACCTGGAATCCAGCTTCACCCAGCTGCTCCAGGGCTTCGGACTCTCCCCCGGTGCCGCCCACCTGCTGTGGCTGCCGCTGCCGATGCTGCTCGTGCTGGTGGCAGCGGTGGTGGGCGTTCTGGTGAACGTTTGGCTGGAGCGCAAGATCTCCGCCGCCGTGCAGCAGCGCATCGGTCCTGAATACGCCGGTGCTCTCGGCATCCTGCAGCCCATGGCCGATGGCCTCAAGCTGCTCTTCAAGGAAGACATCATTCCTGCCCGCGCCGATGGGCTGCTGTTCACCCTCGGCCCGGTGCTGGTGCTGGTGCCGGTGATCCTCAGCTGGCTGGTGGTGCCCTTCGGCCAGCACCTGCTGATCAGCAATGTGGGGGTGGGCATCTTCCTGTGGATCTCCCTCAGCTCGATCCAGCCGATCGGTCTGCTGATGGCCGGCTACGCCTCCAACAACAAGTACTCCCTGCTGGGCGGCCTGCGGGCTGCCGCACAGTCGATCAGCTACGAGATCCCGCTGGCCCTGGCGGTGCTCGCCATCGTGATGATGAGCAACTCGCTCAGCACGGTCGACATCGTCAACCAGCAGACCGGTGCCGGCATCCTCAGCTGGAACATCTGGCGCCAGCCGGTTGGTTTCCTGATCTTCTGGATCTGCGCCCTCGCCGAATGTGAGCGTCTCCCCTTCGACCTTCCCGAGGCGGAGGAGGAGCTGGTGGCCGGCTACCAGACCGAGTATTCCGGCATGAAGTTCGCCCTGTTCTATCTGGGCAGCTACATCAACCTGGTGCTCTCGGCTCTGCTGGTGGCCGTGCTCTATCTGGGTGGCTGGGGTTTCCCACTGCCCGTTGAGTGGATCGTTGGTCTCACCGGCCAGTCCGTAGATGCCCCATTGGTGCAGGTGATCACGGCCACCACCGGCATCGTGATGACTGTGCTGAAGGCCTACCTGCTCGTGTTCTTCGCGATTCTGCTGCGCTGGACCGTGCCGCGGGTTCGCATCGACCAGCTGCTGGATCTGGGCTGGAAGTTCCTGCTTCCCATCGCTCTGGTCAACCTGCTGGTCACCGCCGGTCTGAAGCTGGCCTTCCCCGCCTTCTTCGGCGGCTGATGCCAGCGTTTTTCTCACGTCGTTCCGCTCATCGCCCACGCCGCCCTCTCACCCCACCATGTTCGGGTTCCTCAAGAAAGTCGGTGACTACACCCGCGACGCCGTGGGCGCCGCCAATTACCTCACCCAGGGACTGTCGGTCACCTTCGATCACCTGCGCCGCCGGCCGATCACGGTGCAGTACCCCTACGAGAAGCTGATTCCCTCGGAGCGCTACCGCGGCCGCATCCACTACGAGTTCGACAAGTGCATCGCCTGTGAGGTGTGTGTGCGCGTCTGCCCGATCAACCTGCCGGTGGTCGACTGGGTGATGAACAAGGCCACCAAGAAGAAGGAGCTGCGCAACTACTCGATCGATTTCGGGATGTGCATCTTCTGCGGCAACTGCGTG
>Ga0214917_10007159_pt1 | contig 11370 bp, 9 predicted proteins | sample LL_1208_BB_MetaG_FD_177983 | JGI IMG/M metagenome (GOLD analysis project Ga0214917, IMG submission 177983) | Freshwater microbial communities from Lake Lanier, Atlanta, Georgia, United States - LL_1208_BB | ecosystem: Environmental > Aquatic > Freshwater > Lake | place: USA: Georgia | collected...
AAGATATAGCGCTTCATCTTTGGATTCCATCGACGAGTCTGATGTCCAAAGTGAACACCACTGTCGAGAAGCTCTCGCATTGTTACAACTGCCATTTCGGCACACTCCTTTTTCACTCTTTTTACCTAAGGTAATAAAGAGCACTCGGTTTGTGATTTAGCAATTTACTAAATCCCTAGCATCTAGAACCGAGTAGTTATTACTAACTACACCGAACAGGTCCATAAGCTCTTAATTAGTAACTAATTAATCACTTTAAGATGCGTGAAGTCACGAAACTTTCATTCCGTGCTGAGGCAAATCCTACCTGAAGATAATCCCGCCAAAATCCACATCAAAGCGCAGATCTATGCGCAGCCTGATCCTAATAAACCAGTATTTGCCGGTGAGATCAGCCTTTTTAATTACCACCCTAGCGGTCGGGGTCATGATCGGAATCTTTATCGGAGAAACAAAAACAATTAACTGCGATAGCAGGCTGAACTACTGCGCAGGCTTAGAGAGTATTAATCTGCGCCGCAGCTTTTAACTCACTCTTTAACAACTTTGCCAAGTATGGAGTTATTTTCCAATCACCAAGCATCTGCTCATATCTTTTCTTATCTAGATCATTTGCAGCTGCTCCGGTTTTAACCGCTCTAATTAAAATATTTCGAGCGGTATGCTCACCGCCAATAAACTCCACAATATCAACCCGATAACCAAGAAGTTTTAAGATCTGCGCCCGCAGTGAATCGGTCATTAAATCCACTAACCGCTCTTTCACAAGACCATACTTAGTCAATAAACCCCACGGCTCAGGGGTTTCTTTAATCTGAGTTTGCAGTTCATGCATGCAACAAGGCGCAGCCATAATTACCTTGGCATCATTTTTAAGCGCCCAAAAGAGCGCGTCATCAGTTGCAGTATCACAGGCATGGAGCGCGATTGCGATATCAACCTTTTGATTTGGGGTATCAGCAATTTTGGCAGCAATAAAATGGGCAGAGGTATTTAATTTCTTAGCAACCTTCTCATTGTGGTCTTTGGAATCTTGCCGCTCATCAACTCCTAAAATTGAAACTTTTTTATACTGATCAGATAAAAACTCCTGCACCGCAAAGGTTAAATAGGCATGGCCACAACCTAAATCAACAACTGATATCTCATCCTGCTTACTTACATCACTATCTAAAGTTTGACTAATTAATCTTAAAAACTCATCCACCTGTTTATATTTATCCATCTTGCTGGGTTTAATTCGTCCCAATAGATCTGACATATCTAGTGCTTTAAACACCTGATTACTCTCAGCCAGCATCCGCTGCTTTTGGCGGTCATGGGATAGGTCTCTACTTAACTTAACCTTATTAATAGCAACTAACGCCTCATCTTTTTTAGAGATCCGCACCTGATATGACTCATCTTGGGTGTCAACTAAGAGATTGGCAAAGCCGGAGCTAAATAATTGATTAAAGTTAAAATCTGCCTCAACATTTTTTGTTATATCTTTCTTGCCATCACTTGAAACAATCTGCCATTTAATCTCTTCTTTAATTAATACCGGCTTTATATCAATCCGTTCATACTCAGTTTGCATATTTCTTCGTCTGCCAGATAACACCGCTCTAACAAAGACTTGGGATTTAATTCGGCTCTCTAATTGCGAAAAGGCAAGTGGTAATTCAACTTTCACAAACTACGCCCTTGGGTGTGCTTGTTTGTAGGCAGATTGCAAACGCTCAGGAGATACATGGGTATAAATCTGTGTTGTAGATAAAGATGCATGTCCTAATATCTCTTGCACAGTTCTAAGATCTGCACCCCCTTCTAGTAAATGAGTTGCAGCAGAGTGGCGCAATCCATGTGGACCCATATCAGAACCAACCGCCTTCATTGCCTCATAAACAACTTCGCGGACTGTTCTTTGATCAATTCTTTTTCCACGAGATCCTAGAAATAGTGCGTCTTGTGAATTTTGATTAGCAAACTCAACTCTGGCATTTTTTAAGTAATTCTCAATTGCCCTAATCGCTGGCAGACCTACTGGCACAACCCGCTGCTTATTTCCCTTACCGATTACATTTAAAGTATTTCTCGTTCGATCAATATCACCAAGATTTAAACCACAGAGCTCTGAAACTCGAATCCCTGAGCTATATAAAACTTCAACTAATGCTAAATCACGTAAATTTATCGCACTTGGTTCTTCAACACATTTAAGCTCAAGTGCCTTTAATACCGTGGCAGCATCTTCAACATTTAAAACCTCAGGCAATACTTTATGTGGTTTAGGAACTGCCAGGTTGACTCCCAGATCAGAAGTTAACCAACCATTAGCTGCTGCCCAATTTGTGAAAGCCCTGATTGAAACAATTCTTCTAGTCAACGTTGATCTAGCCACGCCAGTACTTTGTAAGTTAGCAAGCCATGAACGGATATGTTCAATTTCTAATTGATTAAACTCAACAATTCCCATCTTCTCCATGTGTTTAAGAAAAGACTCTAAATCTGTTACATATCCCCGAATTGAGTTATCAGATAAATTTCTAACCAACGCCAGGTGCTCTTCATATTGGGTAATCAAGGCGGCGGACATGAATAGCAGATTACTCGGGTTTGCGCCCCTGTCTTAGTAAGCCATAGGTAACCGCGTCATCTAATGCCATCGCTGAGGCTGCAATTACGTTCTCATGAACGCCAACTGTGCTCCACTCGCCATTTCCATCACTAGTCTCAACTAAAACTCGAGTCACCGCACCTGTACCAAGTCGGCCTTCCAATATACGCACCTTGTAATCAGTTAACTCAAGCTTTGAAAGCTCTGGATAAAACTTCTCAAGACCTGTTCGAAGTGCATTATCAATCGCGTTAACCGGACCATTGCCAACACCTTGAGCTGAGATCGATTCACCCTTTGCGCTTATCTTTACAGTTGCCTTAGAGGTTACGTTGCCAGATTCATCTTGGTGAACTGTGGTTTGCCAATCTTCAATTGTGAAAAAGCTTGGGCGTTTTCCTAAAACTTCAGTACGAAGTAGTAATTCAAATGAGGCATCAGCTGCTTCAAAGGTGAAACCTTTACCTTCAAGATCTTTAACTTTTTCAACTACTCTGCCAATTAAATCTTTATCGCCGCCTAAATCAATTCCAAGCTCAACAGATTTAAGTTCGATTGAGGCCCGACCTGCCATTTCAGAGACCAACATTCTCATGTCATTTCCAACAGATTCTGGGGTTTCATGTTGATACATCATTGGGTCTACCTTGATTGCAGATGCATGCAAACCTGCTTTATGAGCAAAGGCAGATGTTCCAACATATGGCTGGCGCGCACTTGGTGCCACATTTGTAATCTCAGCAACAGCATGAGAAATACGAAATGCCTCTTGTAATTTGCCAGCAGGCAAAACTGTTTTCTCTTTCTTTAACTCAAGATTTGCAATGATATTCACTAGATCAGCATTTCCAGTTCGCTCACCATAACCATTTAAAGTTCCTTGAACATGGGTAACGCCAGCTGAGATAGCAGCAAGTGAGTTAGCAACAGCGCAGCCAGTGTCATTATGGCAATGAATTCCAAGCCGAGCAGATGATGCAGTTAAAACCTCATGGACAATATTTGATAACTCATCAGGAAGCATTCCACCGTTTGTGTCACATAGTGCAACCACATCAGCACCAGCTTCTGCTGCAACTCTTACTACCTCAAGTGCGTAAGCTTTATTTGAAATATAACCATCGAAGAAGTGCTCAGCATCTAGAAAAACTCTTTGTCCGCCTGCTTTCAAGAATTCAATCGAATCCTTGATCATTGCTAAGTTTTCATCTAAATGAGTTTTAAGTGCTAAATCCACATGACGGTCATGACTCTTTGCCACAAGTGTTACGGCAGCAGCTTTTGAATCTTGTAATGCACGAAGCAACACATCATCAGCAGCTTTAACTCCAGGTCGTCTTGTTGCCCCAAAAGCAACAAAGGTGGCATTTTTTAACTTTAATTCAGTTTGAGCTAATTTAAAAAACTCAGTGTCCTTAGGATTTGCGCCCGGCCAACCGCCTTCAATAAAACCAACACCTAAATCATCAAGATGGCGAGCAATAGTTAATTTATCGTGGACAGAGAGATTTAATCCCTCTTGTTGGGCGCCATCGCGAAGTGTGGTGTCATAGATATGAAAAGAATCATCGATTGTCATTAGATAACTCGCTTATTCCAGCCGTGCTTATCTTCAATACTTCCATGTTGAATTCCAAGCAGTGCTGCGCGAATCTCATTTGTAATTACCCCAGGCTTACCATCCCCGGTTTGCCAGGTGCCATGAATACTTTTTGCACTTCCTACTGCCGAGACAACCGCAGCAGTTCCGCAAGCAAAGATTTCTGTTATCTCACCTGATTTAACGCCATCGCGCCAATCATCGATTGAGATCATAGTTTCCTCAGTTTTATAACCAAGATCATTAGCTAAAGTTAAAATTGAATCACGTGTTATTCCAGGAAGTAATGTGCCGGTAAGTTTTGGTGTAATTATCTTGGCATCTTTGCCACTTCCCTTAATGAAGTAGAGGTTCATTCCACCCATCTCCTCTACCCACTTGCGTTCTACTGCATCAATGTATGCAACCTGATCACAACCCTCTTTAGCGGCTTGTTTTTGCGCAAGCAAAGATGCTGCGTAATTTCCACCGCACTTAGCTTCTCCAGTTCCACCTAGTGCTGCTCTTACATACTCAGTTGAGATCCAAACTGTTACCGCTTTTGCAGCATTAAAGTAAGCAGCTGCGGGAGTTGAAATCAATACATAAGTTGCTTGATTTGAAGGACGAACACCTAAACCAACCTCGGTTGCAATCATAAATGGACGGATGTATAAAGATTCACCACTCTTTTTTGGTACCCAATCTTTATCAGCTTTAACTAATGCTTCGACTGTTTCAACAAAGAAATCAACTGGCATCTCAGGCAGTGCAATACGAGCTGCTGATTTTGCAAACCGTTTTGCATTTGCATCTGGTCTAAATAGAGAAACACCACCATCTGGTTGGGCATAAGCTTTCATACCTTCAAAAATCTCTTGTCCGTAATGGAAAACCATTGTGGCTGGATCTAATGAAAGCGGACCATAAGCCTGTAATGTCGCATCAGACCAGCCGGTTGCTTCATTCCATTGAGCAATAACCATGTTGTCGGTGTAGTACTTACCAAAGCCAGGCTCGGCAACCCTCTTTTCACGCTCTGCTGCATCAACTGGTTTTGTATTTGGATTGTTAATTATCTTCATGCCACACCCGCCACTAATGCTGCGCCAATTTCAGTTGTTGAACGCTTTTTATCTCCCCGGCTAGCAAGATCCTTTGCAACCGCAGTTTCAACATCACTTGCAGCCTTACTCTCACCTAGGTGGTTTAACAGCATTGCAATTGATAAAACTGTTGCCGTTGGATCAGCTAAGTTTTTTCCAGCAATATCTGGGGCTGAACCATGTACTGGTTCAAACATAGACGGAAATGCGCCAGTTGGATTTATGTTTCCACTAGCAGCAAGTCCAATTCCACCACAGATTGCAGCTGCGATATCAGTAATGATGTCGCCAAATAAATTATCAGTTACCACTACATCAAATCTCTCCGGATTTGTCACAAAAAACATTGAGGCAGCATCCACATGTAAATAATCAGTTGTTACTTCTGGAAAATCCTTTGCAACCTCATTAAATACCCGAGTCCAAAGACCACCTGCCCGAATCAACACATTATTCTTATGAACTAAAGTGAGTTTTTTGCGTGGACGCACCATTGCTCGATTAAATGCATCTCGTATTACCCGCTCAACACCCTTATAGGTATTAATTGATTCCTCAATTGCTAACTCTTTATTTGTGCCCTCATCCTTTAATGAGCCAGCACCAACATAAAGACCCTCTGTTCCCTCTCTAACCACTACAAAATCAATACCTTTATTATTTGTAATTGGTGAGATAACTCCTGGAAATAATTTAGCTGGGCGTAGATTTATATAATGCTCAAAGGCAAACCGTAATTTAAGAAGTAATCCTCGCTCCAATACGCCACTTGGCACAGTTGGATCTCCCACCGCTCCCAATAAGATTACATCAGATTTTGCTAACTCAGCCATCACAGAATCTGGCAAAGTCTCACCGGTCTTATGCCAATAGGCAGCGCCTAACTCATAATTAGTTTTGTTAAATACTAAATCATATTTTTTAGCAACCGCATCTAAAACCTTAAGTCCCTCACCTACTACCTCAGGTCCAATGCCGTCCCCTGGTATGACAGCTAAATTAAAAATCTTCATTCGTTCACCAAATTAACAAATCGGACAAGAGATGCACCGGTTTCTTTAGTAATAACATCAATAATCTCATTAGGAATTAATGAATCAACTGTTAATGCCATTAGTGCTTGCCCACCCTCTTGAGTGCGCCCTACCTGCATATCGGCGATATTGATCTTTAATTTACCAAGAGCATTTCCAACTACACCAACTACACCAGGGCGATCGGTATAGCGAAGGAATAACAGATTGTTGGTTGGCTTAAGATCAAGATCTAATTTATCGATAGCTACAATTTTTTGGATCTGCTTAATACCCATCAGTGTTCCACTTACAAAAACCTGACTGCCATCAGCACAAGCAGCTCTTACTGAAACTAAATTTCGATGATCAGGACTTTCGGCATCGCAAGTAACTGCGGAAGTCAGAGATCGCTCAGTGGCAAGGGCTGGTGCATTCACATAGGTAACATCCTCTGCTCCCATAGCAACTAGCGCACCCTTTAACGCACTTGTTGAAAGTACGGAAACATCATGGGCTGAGATCTCTCCTCTTACCTCAACATCAATTGAAGAAATAACATCATTTGCTAATGAGGTTGCAACTTGGGCTAACTTTTCAACTAATGGCAGTGCTGGGCGAACTGCTTGATCAATTGCGCCACCCTTAACATTTACCGCATCTGGTACTAACTCACCAGAGAGTGCTTTGCGAACAGAGACAGCAACTGCAATTCCGGCGCGCTCCTGTGCTTCATCTGTAGATGCACCTAAATGTGGTGTTGCAACAACATTATCTAAGGCAAATAGTGGTGAATCAGTGCATGGTTCGGTAGCAAAAACATCAAGGCCTGCACCTGCAACTCTGCCATCCTTTAGTGCTTCATAAAGAGCAGTCTCATCTAATACTCCGCCACGAGCCGCATTAATAATGCGCACCGTAGGCTTTACCTTCTTTAATGCTTCAGTACCGATTAAGTTTGCAGTTTCTTTTGTTTTAGGTAGGTGGATGGTTATGAAATCACTAACCTTCAGCAACTTATCTAATTCAACTAATTTCACATTAAGTTGGGCAGCGCGTGCTGGTTGTAAATAAGGATCGTAAGCAACAATATCCATACCAAAAGATTGCATACGAGCTGCTACTAATTGACCAATCCGACCAAAACCAACAATTCCTAAAGTTTTCTCAAATAATTCAGCGCCAGTATATTTAGAACGCGCCCACTTGCCATTTCTTAAAGCTGCGTGTGCTGGTGAGATAAATCTGGCAGATGCTAGAAGTAAACCAATTGCAAGTTCAGCAGCTGAAACAATGTTTGAAGTTGGCGCATTAACCACCATTACGCCAGCTGCAGTTGCAGCCGGAATTTCAACATTATCTAGGCCAACACCTGCTCTTGCGATTACCTTCAAACCTTTTGCAGCTGCAATTGCCTCGGCATCCATCTTGGTAGCAGAGCGAATTAATACCGCATCCACACCTTTAGCAAGTTCGGACAGTAATTCTGCCCGATCTGCGCCGTTGCAATTGCGCACCTCAAAGTCAGGTCCCAATGCCTCTACTGTGGCGGAACTTAACTCTTCGGCAATAAGTACTACTGGTTTAGCCACGCGCCGCATTTCCTTCTTTGTAATCATCTTTGTTGCTTGATTTAACCCAAGACATCAACTTGCGAAGATCTCTACCAACCTGCTCGATTGGATGGGCTTCACCCTTTGCACGAAGTGATTTAAATTCTGGAGCGCCTTTATCTTGATCATCAATGAAGCGCTTAGCAAAAGCACCCGATTGCACATCAGCAAGAACTGCCTTCATATTCTCTTTAACACTTGGATCGATAACTCTTGGGCCTGAGATGTAATCACCATACTCAGCTGTGTCAGATACTGACCAACGTTGTTTAGCGATACCACCTTCATACATAAGATCAACAATAAGTTTTAGCTCATGTAAGCACTCGAAGTAGGCAACCTCTGGTTGATACCCAGCTTCGATTAAAGTTTCAAAGCCGTACATAACTAGTTGCGAAGCGCCACCACAAAGAACTGCTTGTTCACCAAATAAATCTGTTTCACACTCTTCGGTGAAAGTAGTCAAGATTCCACCAGCACGTAGGCCACCAATCGCCTTTGCATATGAAAGTGTGATTGGCCAAGCATTACCAGTTGCATCTTGCTCAACTGCAACAATTACTGGCACACCACGTCCGGCTGAATACTCACGACGTACTAAATGTCCTGGACCTTTTGGTGCAACCATACAAACATCAACATTTGCAGGTGGCTTGATATAGCCAAATCGAATGTTAAAACCATGGCCAAAAAATAGTGCAGCTCCATCTTTAATATTCGGCGCAATTGAATCATTGTAAATATGACGCTGTACGTGATCTGGAGCCAACAACATCACAACATCGGCGCCTTTAACTGCATCGGCAACTGATGCAACCTTCAGGCCCTCTGCTTCTGCCTTTGCTCGCGACTTAGAACCCTCAGCCAAACCAACTACAACATCAACACCACTATCGCGTAGGGAAAGTGCATGTGCATGTCCTTGAGATCCATAACCAATTACTGCAACCTTTTTAGATTGGATAATCGCTAGATCTGCATCTTCATCGTGATACATCGTTGCCACTGTATTTCTCCTTATGTTTGTTGGTTGGTTAATTTTGGTAATCAGCTGTTGAACTATTTGGATCTGACTCGTTAGCAGTTCCCATGGTGCTAAGCGTACGGTCTGCAAGTGTGCGGTCGCCCCGCTCTAATCCCACTAAGCCTGATTGAACTAACTCTCGGATTCCATGTGGTTTTAAATCAGCTAGCAGGCTTTCAATTGCAGATGATTCGCCAACCGCCTCTATCGAAATGGTTTTTGCTCCCTCATCAGCAATTACCGCCCCGTGCTTTTTCACAACCTCTTTTGCGGCAGGTGTATTAGTCGCCTTAACCAATAAAATCTCTCGCTTTAAGGAATCGGAATCCTTCATTTCGGAGATTCCAATTACATTGACTAATTTAAATAATTGCGCACTTACTTGATCCAGTGCGTGGCCTTCTAAATTTAAAACTATGGTCATTCGAGAGACCTTTGGATTTTCAGTTGGTCCCACCGCTAGTGAATCAATGTTGTAACCACGGCGAGAAAATAGCGATGCAACCCGCGCTAGTACGCCAGGTGAGTTCTCTACTAAAACTGCCAATGTATGAATAGCCATTACAACTCCTGTGAATCCCAGACCGGGGCCATTGATCTGGCAACTGTAATGTCATCATTTGATGTTCCGGCAGCCACCATTGGCCAAACCATTGCATCGCGATGAACATTAAAATCAACTACAACCGGACGATCATTTATTGCCATCGCAGCCTCAATAGTTCTATCAACATCCTCTGGTCGCTCACAACGCAAACCAACACAACCCATTGCTTCAGCTAATAACTTGAAGTCTGGAATTCGCTTTGAGTGCAAATCCGTATTTGAATAACGCTGGTTATAAAACAGGGTTTGCCATTGGCGAACCATGCCAAGTGATTCATTGTTAATTACTGCCACCTTAATTGGAATATTATTTATTGCACAGGTTACTAACTCTTGATTTGTCATCTGGAAACAGCCATCGCCATCTATTGCCCAAACAGTCGTGTCCGGCGCTCCTACCTTTGCACCCATTGCAGCTGGAACTGCATAGCCCATAGTTCCAAGGCCGCCTGAGTTAAGCCAAGTTCTTGGTTTTTCATAACCAATAAATTGTGATGCCCACATCTGATGTTGACCGACACCAGCTGCAAAAATTGTGTCTGGCCCTGAGATCTTGCCAATTCTCTCAATTACATATTGTGGTGAAACAGAGCCATCAGATGGTTTGTCATAACCTAATGGGAATTTACTTCGCCAGCCATATGTCTCAGCTAGCCAAGGAGTTAAGTCTGGTTGTGATTTTGCCAGCGCAGCTTTAGTTGCTGGATTAAGTGCGCGCAAGATATTTTTTAAATCACCAATGATTGCCACATCAGCATGACGATTCTTGCCAATTTCAGCTGGATCAATATCGGCGTGAATAATCTTTGCATTTGGTGCAAAAGTAGAGAGCTTTCCAGTAACTCGATCATCAAATCGTGCGCCTAAGGTAATTAATAAATCTGCTTTTTGTAGTGCGGTAACGGCAGCAACAGTTCCATGCATACCAGGCATGCCAAGATGTTGTGGGTGTGAGTCCGGGAAAGCACCCCGTGCCATCAAAGTAGTAACAACCGGTGCGCCAGTTATCTCAGCAAGCTGCATCAACTCTTTTGCAGCATTTGCCTTTATGATTCCGCCACCCACATAAAGAACAGGCTTTTTAGATTGAGTAATTAAAGCTGCCGCATCTCTGATCGCCTCACTCTTTGGTTCAATTACTGGGTTATAACCAGCCAGTGAAACATTTTTTGGATAATTAAATGTGGTCTCTTTTTGTAATGCATCTTTGGCAATATCAACTAGCACTGCACCAGGACGTCCGGTACTTGCAATATGAAATGCCTCAGCAATTGCCCGTGGAATATCAGCTGGGTCCGTAATTAAATAATTATGTTTTGTCACTGGCATGGTGACGCCGCGAATATCTGCCTCTTGGAATGCATCAGTTCCAATTGCTGCAGATGGAACTTGACCAGTAATTGCCACGATTGGAACAGAATCCATTTGGGCATCAGCAAGTGGTGTTACTAAGTTTGTAGCTCCAGGTCCGGATGTTGCAATACAAACACCAACTCGACCAGTTGCTTGGGCATAACCCGTTGCTGCATGCCCTGCTCCTTGTTCATGCCTTACTAATATGTGGCGGATCTTTGAATCAAAGATTGGATCGTAAGCAGGAAGAATTGCACCACCTGGTATGCCAAACATGACATCAACACCGGCAGCTTCAAGTGCGTTAACTAAACTTTGCGCACCATTCATCTTGCTCATCGCTTCCTTTCTTAACTAGCCCTTGTCTAAAACAAAACCCCCCAGTTTTATCTGAGGGGTGCGAACTAACTTTTTTTAGTTAGCGCGCACGCTCGATAATCACCACGACCACAGATGTGATCGCGATTTGTGAGATTA
>Ga0214917_10007160_pt1 | contig 11370 bp, 6 predicted proteins | sample LL_1208_BB_MetaG_FD_177983 | JGI IMG/M metagenome (GOLD analysis project Ga0214917, IMG submission 177983) | Freshwater microbial communities from Lake Lanier, Atlanta, Georgia, United States - LL_1208_BB | ecosystem: Environmental > Aquatic > Freshwater > Lake | place: USA: Georgia | collected...
CTTTTATAAATCCTAAATTCAGAGTCATCCAAAAAGGAGACACTCTAGAATATGACTTAGATACAGATAATCTGTATCAATTCTCATTATCATTGGAAGAAATACAACCATGAGTACAACGGAAAGATTAATAAGTACTAACCCTACTATAAATGCAGCGTTAAAAGATATGCTTGTTAACAACGAGCCTTTTCAGTATGCTCATCTTATAAAATTTGAGAGACCTTCTAGGCCCGATTCATTATCGGGTCTAGTATCTACTGCTGCGAAACGCTACATATATTTAACTGACGCTAGCATTAACGTAGATTTTGATGATGGTAGTACAGACTCTTTTGGAGTAGCTAATCTTTCACAGACTTATTTAGCTAATAAAGTTCTTAGTGTAGGTGCAATTCAAGAACAAACAAAAGCTACGACTTCCAGCACTAGTGTGGTACTAGATGGTAATGCTCTTGGCGGTAGCATAGTATGTGATATTACTATAGCTACCGCGGGTCTTGATAGTACAAGCACTCCTTTATATGATATTACTATTGGAGCTCCTTTTAATACCGACGATTTACTAGCTGAAGGCTTTAGAGAGGGCGATAAGATAACTCTTAATATTTCAAGCACGGATATTAAAGTAAATATTGTCTCTTTCAGAACAAATAATGTTTTAAGGGTTAAAAAAATAGATACAGATCTAAGTCCTTATTTCGGATCAGTAGCTGGCTGCCCAATATCATTAGCTTCGGAAGAAATAATCAGTATTCTTCTTAATAAAAATGATCTAGAGTACGCATCCTTTATTAATAGAGAAGTATACATTTATAGAGCTTACTTTCAGAATGGAGCAATTGTTGGAGTACCAATACTACTATTTAAGGGTATAATTCAGAATGTATCATTTGAAGACTCTGAGTCAGCAATTAAAGTAACCTGGGGACTTGGTAGTCACTGGGGAGATTTTGCTGAAGTCAAGGGCAGAATTACTTCTGATTCATCTCATAGAGCACTAGATGCTAATGGAGTCGCTCAACCTAAATCAGCATTAAAGCCTATCTATGCATACGATAAAGGGTTTAATCATGCTGAGCTTTCTTTAAATCTGTTATCAAAATACACTGTGATGGTAGAGAAAATAGATGTAAGCTCAAAGAAGGGATTCCTTGGTATTGGAGCCAGCGTCAAAACAAAGAAACAAATGGTTCCAGAGGACAGAAATACTGTTCTTGATTTCCAGTTAAATGCTAAAGCTATTCCAGTAATTTATGGAGTTAGAACTGCAGAAGGTATTCCAATCTTTGCAGATACTTTAAATAACGATAGCTCAACTGTATATGTAGCTGTTGCTCTCAGCGAGGGAGAAATTGGCGGAATTTATGATTTATACATAGAAGGTAAGAGTTTAATTTGTAATGATATTACTGATGCAAATGCACGCTCAGCAAATGGTCAATATACAGATGTAAATGGTGCAACAGTATCTAGAAGTACTGATCAACAAAATTCAATCCAATTAACTTGTATTGGTAGAGCAAACCAAGGTGATGTTCTAAAAGGTGAATATGCACTTGGCAGCGCTTATCCATTCTTTTTAAGATCAGACTATCTATCAGGTAACCGAGGCGAATATCAGTCATTATACCCAACAAACTTTAATTATTTAAGCAATTGGTTCATTAATCAGTACATTAGACCATCAAATTTATCTACTGCTAGTACCTATGGAGTATTGCATGAAGAGTCAATATCAATGACTACTCCACATGACTTCACTTTAGATGTATTTACAGGAAGACCCGGCCAAAGAGCTTCTGCTCAATTATGTAAAGAAGCTTTTGATAAAAATTTCAAAATACAAAATAGCTACTGGTCAGGTAAAGATACCTCAGAATATTGGGGACCTAACCATAAATTATGTGATACAGCATATATTGTCGGTAGATATAAAATCTCAGCAGACGAGACAACAATACCAGAAATTAAATTTGTAGTAAGAGGAAAAGTAGTAGACTGTTATAATTATGACTATAGTTATTTACACGATGATAGAGCAGGAACTCCTTTAACAGTAACTAGCACTACAGTTACTGTAACTAATGGTAACATGTCATTTACCCTGCCAGCAGGTCATGGATTATCTACTGGAAAAATTGTTTCTTTTACAGCATCTAATTACATACTAAGTTTTCTGGATAAAACAATAACAATATCTGGCAATACTTTAACAGTACCAACTACTTTACCTAATGGTAGTTATTCAGCGATAACCGGAACCATCACAATTCCAGAATCCGCAGATAATTTTGCACTGGGCGAAACGGGCATAACACTAAAAAGAACCGATACTAATGCTGTAATAGCCAACGGAGTACAGATTATTGATAAGTGGACTTTCATGAATCCGGACGGTACTTCTAACACTAGATTTAGATTTGATGTTGATCCTGTAATTGGTTCCGCAAAAAGTATATACATGGAAGACTCCAGCGGCAACAAGTGGACCATGTTAACACATGATTACAATATATTTGGTGCGGCCTATTCCGACACAACAAATAGAAAGCAAGTAACTACACCAATACAGTCTAGTCTAAGCACAAATGGAGTCACCCCAAGTACTAATGCTATAACTTTAGATAGTGCAAGTACAAATTTTGCAATAAACTATGTATCAAATACTAATATGACCATAGAGAATGATCCCGTGGACGCTAGTGCAAAATTCCAAATAGTACAGTCAGATTATACTCCACTTAGTACGGGTACAATATTTACTTCTGGAATTTTTGTAGCAAACTCACTTAATACTTCCACAAAATTAGTAACCGGATATAATTATGCTGATAATCTATCAGAAATTAATGCACTAAACGGTATAGCAGATCTCAAACTAGTATCTAAAAACACAATAAAATTACCTACTGGAGCTTCAACCATAAATGATTACTATAAAGGATACTTTATTGAAGTCACTAGAGTTAACACTTCCACTGGTAAAGTTTCCACTCAGGTGGCAGAAATTATTGGCTATACTGGAGGTACAATTAATATTGCTACAATCTCAACTATCTGGGACTTTATTCCTGGCTCTGCCGATGGTACAATCGAAAAAGACTATGTAAGAATTTATCATAAATATGCTGATGGAAGAATAAGTATAAATCCAGCTATTCAACTATTAGATTATGTGAAGTCAAAGACTTATGGTAGAGGATTAGATGTAACTAAAGATATAGATTTAGATTCTTGGAGACTAACCGCTCGCAAATGCGATACTAGATCAGATGTTACCTTGCTATATACAGGTGGTACTCCAGTAGTAGGAGAAAAGTATTCTTATAGTTCAGGAAGTACTTTGATTTGGCAAGGAGAGGTGTCTGCCGTTACTTCAGTAACAGTATCTGGAACTCCTAAAAGTTTAGTTACTTTTACCAATAATATCGGCAAATTAACTAACAAGTGGAACTCATGGAAATCTTGGAAAGTAGGAGATATAATTTATAATCCCGAGACTTATCAATTCTTTACTGTAACACCTGCAGGTGCCGGTGTAATTACGACTAATCCAACAGCCTCTACAACAGCAGTAACTCTAATGGGTTCTAGCTTCAATATTACTAAAGTTGGTGCCTCATCAACAACAATTACTGTACCACTAACTGAGGGGAACCCAATCCAAGCTTGGAGAAATGGAAATAAAAATTCTGGTTATTCATTATATGACTCAGACGATGTTGATTACTGGAGATTATCTGGGTGGGATGAGCACTCTCAAAGATACGTTACGAGAAATCAGTGTAACATTACTATAGATACTTCACTGTCCGTATTTGATAATGTTAATAGTCTATTAGAGCATTTCAATGGAATCCTACGATACACAGCAGGTAAGTACTATTTAGATGTAGAAGAGCTAGCTGATGTTATCGAGAATCCAGAGATTAGAAGAATAACTACTGATGATATTATAGGTAAGATTCAGCTATCAGATGAAGGCACAAGATCTTCTTTTAACTCCTTAACAGCTGCATTTGCCGATCCATCAAATAAATTTGAGCCAAGAAATGTAAGTTTCTTTAACTCAGATTATTTAAAGATTGATAAGAACGTACCAAAGAAGGGCAATCTTTCTGTACCAGGAATAACAAATTATTATAATACTCGACTACTGGCCGATAGCTTTCTTAATAAGTCTAGATTCGGACTAACTATTAGTATGACAGTTAGATACCACGGTATTATGTTATTAGCGGGTTCAATTATCGAAGTTGTTTACCCAAGATATGGCGGTACTTGGACGAGTGGAAAGAAATTTAGAATCGAATCACTAAATTATCAACCAGATGGATTAGTAGATATTGTAGCTAAAGAGTATGATGACTCTTTCTACGGACTTACTAATATAAGAAAAACGGCCGGATCAACTAATAGTCCAACAACGGGTACTGGTACTCCAGTAGGTGCAGTAGGTATACAGCCTCCTACAGGAATAACAGCAACTCAAAATAAGTATAATCAAATAGAAGTAACTTGGACGAATTCAAGTGACATACTCAGTACGTATGTAGAGATCTGGAGAGCAGACTCTACTGCATTTGGTGGTGCCGTGTTATTAGATACGATACCGGCAACTGGTACAACACAAACATATACGGATAAATTCGTTCCAGATCCAGGAACAGGTAGTAGTATTACCAAGTACTATTGGGTAAGATATAAGGTTATTAAATGAGAATAATATATTCTGAATATACTACCAGTACACCTGGTAAAGCTTTACCTGATTTTGGTAATGCTACGTTCAATACTATGATACAGGCTTCCACTGACTATAATAGCTCTCTTAGCTATTCAGTGGGAGCCACTGTTCTAAATCAGGGAGCGCTGTGGAGATGTATTAGTGCAGCTGCAGCTAATCAGGGTCCTCCTACTCTACCTGATCCAAGAAATACTTATTGGGAATATCTAGGATCTCAAGGAACATTTACTTGGATAGCTTATGCAAGTAATTTAGCTGGTACTTCTGATTTTACAACAGGCGCTTATGATGAGAGCGGAATTATTAGAAAATACATTGGTATAGCTACTAATAAAAACACCCCAACAGAAAGTACGGATTATACTAAATATACTTGGTCTAAGTTTATTGGAGATGATGGGGCAACTGGGGTTTCTCCAGTTACAGCTTCTTTAACGAATCCTACTGTTACTATCCCAACAGATTCAGATGGTAATAATGCTGTATTCACTGGATCTGGCACAGATATTTATGTATATGAAGGTACAACATTATTAGCGTATGATGGTGTTGGTACTAGCGCAGGTAAGTGGAAAGTATCTACCACTGCACCAACTAATGTAACACCAGGAACTATAAGTAGTGCTGGCACTAGTCCTAATACTTTCGGTAGAACAAGTAATATAACCGGTATTACACAAGATACTGGTTCTATATTATATACAATAACTGGTAAAAATTCAGCGGGTACTGTATTCAGTATACCAATTACTCAGAATTTTTCTAGAGTTAAGGGCGCCATAATAGATACAATAAGACCTTCAGCCCCATCGGGTCTTAGTGCTACCTCATCTTCTGTAACTACGGCTGATGGTACTGTCATTAAGATAAAAGCTACGTGGACAGCACCAACTACCAATGATGTTACGCCTGCTACTACATTAACGGATCTTTCTTATTATGAAATCTCTATTAAATTAGCTACAGATACTAATTATACAACTTACCAAACTTCTTCGACACAATATGAATGGATAGTAGAAGCTAATACAGCGTACAAAATTAAGGTAGTAGCCGTAGATAAAAGTGGTAATAGAAGTGCGGACTCCTCTATATATGATATTACTTCCACAGTAAATAGTTTAAAACCTAATGCTCCTACCCCTGGATCTTCTGTTACTTCTGTACGAAATATATATCTTAGATGGACTAATGCTACAACAAATGAAGATGCCAGTACGCTTAAAGATTTATCTTCTGTAGAAATTTATGAAGCAAGAGTGGCTACTGGCAGTGCGGCCCCATCTTCCTCTTCGGCAACTAGAATAGCGACCGTGAATGCTATAGCTGGATTAAATGGTGGGTATACTAGAGGAGGAATAGTAACAACATTTGATTATTATTACTGGTTAAAATCTAGAAATACATCTGGAAATGTATCCACTAGTTTTTCTACTATGATAGGGCCGCTGGCTTCTTCTAATTTAGCAGCAGATGATTTTACTGCAAATACTATAAATGCCAATATTTTACAATCAAATACAAGTCTACCTGTTGATTTATATTTAGGAACTACAGGCTACTATATTGGTAAGCCAATGGATACAATTAATGGGATAGCAAATTCCACTACTATATCTCCTGGTAAAATATCTGTAAACGGTACACAAACTATACAAAGTACTGTGTCAACATGGGTATATCCAAATAAAACTACAATTGACGGGGGAACTATTGAAGCACGAACAATAAGTGCAGATAAAATAGAAGTTGGTTTAACCGGGCTACAATTTATTAATCTCAACTGGGAAATAGACACCACCACAGCAAATACAGCAAAATGGTATTCCGGTGGAGGTACTTCTAGTGTAGTATATCGCAACGACTTAGGAGTTAGTACCACATCATCACTACAAGCAGGATCTGTTACATGGTCAGGCGGCACAGTATACTTATATTGGGTTAAACCAGTTACGGGAACTATAACAGCCACTTACTCAGGAACTACGATTACTTTAACTTTTCCTGCTCAGGCAGATGCCGCATTACCCTTCTATATTGGTGATATAATAAATGTGAGTGGTATCACAACTACAGGGAACGCGCCCAATGGTACATTTACAGTAACAGGATCAACAGCTACTACAGTAGTTTATACTGCTACAGCAACTCCAAGCGGAACTCTAGGTGGTTCGATTGTTATAGCGCCAAGTATTGCGGGAAGCACTGCTAGAGGGAATGCTTACCGCAGTAATACAGTACCTATTGGTACCTATCAAGGTGGTAGAAAATTAACCATTAATTACGGTAAAACTATTATTAATGGTGCAGATATTACAACCGGTACTGTAAACGCCGATGTTCTAGAAGCTGATTCCGGTATTTTAAATAGACTTTATCTAGGTAGTCCTTCTGTCCCTAGATTTACACTAAATGGTAATACTTATGGTGGTAACGAAGGTCTTATAACTATTAGTGATGCCTCATCACAGCCACTAGTTAAAATGGGATATCTAGATGCAAGTACTGTTGGATTTGAACTTAGAAATAGTTCAAATCAAGTACTTTTAAACACTTCTACACCAGTAAGTAGTATTGATAATGGACAAACCGGTATAAACTTGGCAAATATTGTTTATTCTCAATTCAATCAAGCCACTCTTCCAGTCATACCCACTAATGGTAGCACTGGAACATTCAGTATAGTACTAGACTCAGCGCCTTCTCCGGCGGCTCCAGTGTCTGGGTTAGGTAGTATCAGGATAAATACGGGCGCTAGCTCTACATGCTACGCGTATTTAGCAGGAACATTTGGCGCTTATAATATAGTACTAAAGCCAAATACTACGTATCTATACTCTGCCTATGTAAAAGCTGCAACAGCATCTGTTGCTGGTCAGCTTCGTATTAGGTTAGACGATGTAGGAACTGACGCTAGTACATCTTTTACTACATCAGGTACAGCAAATACTTGGACTAGAGTAAGTACAACTTTCACAACTAACTCTGGGACAACCTCTGCTGGAGTGAGAGTAGCTAATACTACATCTAGTAGCAGTCTATGGTTTACTGGTATAATGATAGAGGAAGCGAGGGGTGCTTCGGCGACTATTCCTTCCCCTTATGTTGCACCAAGCTTGAACGGACTAATAACTTCCTCTAATACTAGTACTTATATATCCAGTCTTAATGCGGATGTAATTACAGCTGGTACTATTAGTACTGATAGATTAACTATTGATGGTATTACTCTATCAAAAGACGTATCTACAGGAAAGTTAAAAATAAGTGATGATGGTGTAAATACTGCTCAAATTACAAACAATGCAGTTACGGATATAAATAGCTCGTTTACAGCTTCTACCGTATCAATTATTACTTCTTCATATGCTACATTACAGACAGCTACTATAACTACTTTAACATTGACTGATAAAGTAGACATTATTAGTAACTTTAATGCTACTTTTATAAGCGGAAGTAACACTGTTTTAAACCTTAGAATCAAGAGAGGCACCACAGTTATTTATACTTCTTACACCTGGACTCCTCAATATGTATCACCAGCATTCTCTGATACTCCAGGAGCCGCGGGTACTTATACATACACCTTAGAAGTCGCAAATGTTGGGGCAATCCAGCAAGTAGATTGCAGCAATAGATATCTAAGGCTAATACGAATCACTAAGTAAGGAGAAATTATGTTAATAGTAGTATATAATAAACTGGACGGGGAGATTTTAAGGACAGTAGACTGTAATATAAAATCATTAGAGCATCAGTATAGTCAACAAACTCAAAGTTACTTAGAGGTTACAGGTACTATAGACGACTCCAGATTTTACGTAGTAAACGAAGAGGTAGTGCCAAGACCAACTTTCTCCGAAAGTATCTCAGGAACTACGATAAGTAATCTTCCTATTCCTACAACGGTACGTACAAATGGTAGCTCATATACTATAGACGATGGCAGTGCTGAACTTAGTTTCAGCCTGCCAGGCACCTATAAAGTATACCTATCAAGCTTCCCATACCAGGATAAAATCGTAGAGGTAACTCAGGTATGAAAATAGAAGTACAAGTAGATTACGTAGAGCGTAGAAAAGAAGAATATCCTAGTATAGAACAACAACTAGATATTCTTTACCACGAAGGATATGACACGTGGAAAAATGTCATAAGGGAAATCAAAGAAAGATTTCCTAAAGGAGAACTACAATGAAGTTTCTAGTAGACAGACTAAAGGAGCCCTCAACATGGGCAGGACTTGCCGGCATTGCAGCCTCTTTAGGAATTGCAGCTCCTGTATATGCAACTATCTCAGCAGCAGGTGTAGCTATTGCAGCAGTAATCGCTATATTCCTTCCAGAATAAAAAATAGCCCCGCTAGATTGCTCTAGTGGGGCTATTTCTTTACTTAATCGGACAAGCGCCAGTAGCGCATTCCGCATCCATCAGCTCGTCAAAGCTCTCAGTATTCTCTAGATTCACTGGTAGTAGTGTAGATACATACTTATCGTATGTCTCCTTTGTCACAACTTCCTGTGGAAGATAGAGATACCCAAGGTCCTTAGCGGTCTTTGTTGGATCATTTCTGTATAGGAAGCTAACTCCCACATAAACATCCCAGTTAGCTAGAAGCCAGTCGATGATTTCATCAACTTCTGTAGGATCATAGCTAATAGTTACCGAAGTATTCTGCTGAGTCCAGCTAGTCTGAAGTAGCTTATAACGCTCAAGCTGCGTAATGGCCGACTCCAGATTTACTTCCATTCCATTGAAGTTATCGAATGGAACATCCTCATAAGCTACAGGGAATGTTACTAGAACACCATCGTTGTCAGTAGGATGGTTTACAACCACATACTTAGCTTCACGAAGCTTATCGACGATAGGATCATACTTGCTGAATGTAACATTGTTGAAAATGTACTTACCTAGGGGCTTGTGTACACCTTCTGTAGTATCCATAATCTTCGAAAGAGTACCACTTGGCTTCACGCAAGTAACGTTCTTCGGATATGGAAGACCTAGCTCCTCAGCCATTGAAACAGCACTAGCTGTGGCTGTACGACTTAGGTACTCATAGGCATAGGAGTCCATATCGGGACGCTTGGCGATTCCCGTAAGTCCAACACCGCATAGACGCAAGAAATAGTTGTTAAGATGCCAAGCTTCTTGTAGGATACCGTCACGTAGGTTGACGCAGGTTTGCCTGTAGTTGGCACGTGCTGCGAGTCGGACTGCATAATGTAGCCCGGCTGTATCACCTTTAAACTTTCCGATGTCAATTTCGGTGAGGTTACAGAATGACTTATTTCCAAGTAGAATCTCCACACAGGGGTTACAGCCCTTAAACCAAGGAGCACGACGACGTGCTTCTACAGCATTAATAAAGCCAGGCTCCGAACCTCCCGCTTCCTGCATAAGTGCAAAGATGTGGTGAAGTTCTTCATAAGTTGGCTTATCGTTGAATACTAGGCTATTGTTTGACTGCGTGCGATGTGCACGATCATAGAGCCAGAAGTCCTTCTTAGCAATCGCAAACTCTTCCCACTCAGGCTGACCGTACTCAAACAGAGCGATCTCAGCAGAGCGACGTGAAGATAGAATCGTACCAAGCCAGTTGACAATATCTAGAATGTCCATGCGAGTTAGAAGCGAGTCAGCGCGACCATTAAGAATGTTAGCAATTGCTACATATGCTTTTGAGATCGCTGCATCACCACTACTAATCCAACCATAACCCTTTAGTCGTTCCCCTGCAGGACGTAGTTCCGAGAAGTCCAATACCAGTGTTCTGGCTGGGTACTTACCTGCGAGTAACTTTCCGATTGACTTGGCCCACGCTTCGGCGCTGTCACCGACTTTGATAGTCCAGGTCTTTGTCTCTTCGTCCCAGAACTCTTCATTATATGCCTTGCCTCCCTTCTCTGTACGTGTGCTACGTACTACCTCAATGTTCTTAATAGGCTTTGAGAACCCATTTAGCGTTCCGATAACTGGTTTAAACCCTACTCCGCAGCCCTGTAGAAGAAGCCATAGAACATCCACTACGTCATAGGCTGTCTCAACTTCCGTGAAGCTACAGTTAAACTGACTTGCTTCACGATTTCTAGCGACCGCGGTTCCACCAAGCCAAAGTGTACGGCCAGACATAGAAATCTTACGATCTAGCATTAGACGCTCTAGATCATAAAGCTCAGCGTATTCTAGATCGGTTAGTTCACGTCCACCAACTGCGCGAGTCCAAAGCCACTCTTGATGGTCAATAACTCGTGATACTGTCTGTGCCCAAGTCTCAAAGACTGTACCGTCATCTGAGAGGGGACGGTTATAGGTCCTTCTGGTTATAATCTGTGCGCGTGTACTTACCATATTTTATTATTCTCCAAAGGCCAGTCGACGGCCAATATCTTGAACATTCTCGTATCCCAGAGCTTCCTGACAGAAACTCTTAAGATCCATTAGTTCGTAGTTAAGTGGAATTAGATTGGCACTATCATTTAGTGCCTGAATGAATTTTTGCTTTCCAGGAAGCGGCAGAGCATCATGAATATCAAGAGCGCTACCGTATTGATCAATAAGAGCAGCGGCACGCTTGGGGCCAATACCAGGGATACCAGGAATGTTGTCGCCAG
>Ga0214917_10007161_pt1 | contig 11370 bp, 8 predicted proteins | sample LL_1208_BB_MetaG_FD_177983 | JGI IMG/M metagenome (GOLD analysis project Ga0214917, IMG submission 177983) | Freshwater microbial communities from Lake Lanier, Atlanta, Georgia, United States - LL_1208_BB | ecosystem: Environmental > Aquatic > Freshwater > Lake | place: USA: Georgia | collected...
ACTGGCATGGAATGGTGCAAGAACATCCGCTCCTGCACCATTCCATGCCAGTAGATAAATCTCTTTCTTTCGCAGCCATTTGGCACATCTAATTGAGAAACCCCATCCGCTTGACCCCGTGTGGTCCAAGTCCCCGTGGAGGCAAACCCCGCATCAAGATCCGTGCTCGCCTCGCCGACAATCGTCAACTTGCTGTCATCCGTGCGCACGATCGCCTCAATGTAGCTGTAGTGGTTAGGCACGATGAAACCTGTGCCGACTTTCGGAGCCTCCCCCAGCGCCGTCAGGGTGTTCGCCCCGCCGATCGCATATTTGGCCAGTATCTCCGGGTTGAGAGTCGCCAAAGTCGACTGCCCCTGGCTCCAGGCAGTGAACCGACTTGGCAAAACAACAACTTCAACTGTCCTGGTGGATAAATTCTTGTTTCCATCGGAAACCGAATAAACCAAAGAATAAGAACCCGGAATTGAAGGATCAACCGTGTCTACTGAAGGCTTGGAAAGCGCTGATTGGTAATCAGAGTTTTTTTCAGCCACGTCCACCGCACTAGTCACCGTTGGGTTTTCAAAGACTGAATTTTCTTCAATTTGAATCTTGGATGTGAAGCCACCGAGATAATCACAACTAAGGGTGATAACTGGTCCCACCCCATCGTCAAAACTGAAAAGCGAAGGCGCGGCCACACTACTGACAACCTGCTCTTGCCCCGGGACCGCCAACAAGAATTCTCGGTTGACAGACTGGGTTTGCGCATCGGTGCTTCTTGGAATGTCTACCCGCTCCCATTCTGTCCCATCGCTGGCTCCGCCAGTGATGCGGAATTTGTATTGAACCGGAGAATTGCTGTTCCCTTGGATGGGTAAATTCAAAGTATAAATGCCGTTTTGACCAGAGTCGCTCATGGCAATCCCGGGACCCCAATTATTGAAGCTGCCCTTTAACTCCACCCCTTGTCCGTCATTTGGTTTAAAGACTCCCTTGGCAATCTGTACATTCATATTTACTGCAAAGGACACATTACGCACTGGGAGCACAGTCAAAACCCCGCTGACGGAAGTGGTACCATTCCATGGACCACTCGTTCCCCCGTAGGCGTAGGCCCCAGCACCGACCTGCCAGCGAGTTGCATAATAGTAGGTATTTCCAAGAGTATAGTCTGCCCCGATTAACAGCGCCGAGTACTCATCATTGTTGCCGGTTTGACTGGGGTTATAGGCAGCAGGCTTCCAAACTGTATCGGTCCAGGTCGAAGGGTCTGTATTGGCCGTGTTCACCCCTACCCATGCCTGAATATTGGGAGCTTGGCCATCGCCTTGCGTAGCTCCTTTCACATAAATCTGTCCGTAGACCGATCCACTGCTGATTGGGTTCAAGGTAAGCGTCGCAGGGGAATTCAGATTATAAAAGGTGTCGGTGGTGGAGGCAGTCAGATCTCCGACCAAAACGATCCGAGTAACGGAAGCGGAGTTGTTAGCCTCATCCTTAGCTGTATAGGTGATGGTTTTCAGACCAGCCGAAGCGGTATCCAACGGACCCGGGGTCACCACGATATTGGCGGTCGCCGTGACATCATCGGAAACGGTGACCGCAGGATTGGGCGGGGTATAAGTGCCGCCCACCGCCACTTGCACCAACTTGTCGCCAAGAAGGGTAATGGTCGGAGGCGTGACATCTCCCGGAACCGTATCCAAGAGCAGGTTGTTAAAATTGAAGTCAGCCTTGGGGTCACCTCCCGCGCCGGAGACATAAACTGCAAATCCAGAAAGTCCGGACGCAATCACCGACCCGTTGCCATTCAAGCCCGAATCCTGTGGACTGCTAATGGCGTAACGAAAGCCAGTAGCCGTTTTGATGATCGTAACGTCCACTTGGGCTCCCAACTCCCTTTTGCCAGACCAAGGGATCACCCCGTAAGACCCACCACCGGTCCATGTCATAGCAGTGGCGTTTATGTTGAGATTAAAAACTTCCGATGATCCATCATAGAGGTTGAAGCCGCGATTGCCATTGTCCCACTGGTATCCAAGGGAAATCTTAAAACGATCATTGGTGGCCAGAGGGGAAGCGAAAGAGCGAAGTGCTTTAGCAAATCGGCTGGGTAAGGTACCATCACCCGAGGACCAAAGGCCGAAGGTGTTGCCCGAGGTGGTGAAAGGAGCGCCTAGATTGGAAGCCCGCGAAGTGGGATCTCCCAAAAACCATCCCCCGTTTACATTTTCGAAAGTCCATGGACCAAACCCAGTTCCCTGATTATCGCCCGAGCTCCACGAAGAATAATTTCCCGCATTATCCGATCCTGTAACCGCATGCAAATCCGGTAACCCCAAGAACGCAAGGGACAAAGCGGCCAAACGAATCCAACCTTTGGATGCGCAGCGTCTAATTAAAGTTCGGCCAAAACAATCCATCACTTAGTAATATCACCTACAATAGCGATTCCCGCAAGAGGGACTTTTATTGAACAGTTCTACGATTATTTTCTTTATTATACAGTAAGCATTTATTAAACAATGCTTTGCAGAATAGCCCCCTCACTTCCAGCTAAAAATATCGTCGCATCGCGAAGAATTTTGAGCCCCTGCATCAACAGTTTTGTTGGGTCCCGCTGAGACCGCGATTACTGAAACTCTAATGTTGGGGTTTTCCCAGTTGCCACTGCCCCAATACTCCACCCCACCATCCTCGTTGGTATCGAACATCACGCAATACTCCGATCCCCAAGGATCCCGCCAAACATAGCCACCCTCGATCTTGCCGGGTTCCAGAAAACGGACTTTTTTTGGGTTCAACCCATTCCTGTCTTCTCCACACAAAATGGCAATCAGGGTCGAACTACTTCCGTAGGGTTGTGTGGTGAAATTGGGCTGCCCGTTGGCATAGCTGGCATAAAGATGCTCGTCATCGTTCGGCCCGGCGTTGGAGGGAAACTTTCCGTATTCCTGCCTGTAGGCCCTCACTGCCGTCACAATCGCGTTCAGATCCCCCTTGGCCTTCGCTTGTTTGCCCTTTTGCATTGCCTTGGATACCCCTACGGATGACAGCCCCGCCAGTAATCCGATAATGGAGATAACCACCAACAATTCGACTAGACTAAACCCCCTCGAAACATGCTTCCGGTATTTTGTAAAGGCAACCGCTGTCATTTGAAGGTTCCCACCGCCTTGTTGGTGGCGGGATCCATTACCCAAACGGCAACAGAGTTGGGCACATTCCCGGCTGGAAGCGATGAAGAAAGACTCTGTGGATTGACGTAGCCAACCCCATCCCGGTCGATTAAAACAAAAAAATTGCTCTGGGCGCCCCCTTTATAAAAACCCTTGGGGGTCACGATTCCCGAGGCATTCGTGAATTTTGGAGGGACCTCCAAAAAAGAGATGCCACGATAATTTCCCCCGTCGGTATTGGTGGTGCAGAGTAAATTCAAGAAACTGGTATCAGTTCTGCCAGAAGTGGTGTCCGGGTAGGCAGAATACTCCCCATAAAAAGCTAGGACCGCCGTTTTGATTTGCTCAGCCATGGCAGCCACCTCCGCTTTTTTCCCTGCTTTCATGGCTCCCCCGATTGCCGGAAAACCCAACCCAGCTAAAAGTCCAATAATCGAAATCACCACCAAGAGTTCGACCAAAGTGAAGGAGTTGTCTTTTCGGTTTGGATTTTTTTTCTGCAAAGATAGTTTCATGATTATGACTACACCCTCATCATCCTTTTTCCACCAGAACAAAAACACTTCCCTCAAAACGATCCAACGTCAGTTAACCTCCGGCCGAAAACTCGCACGATCCCACTTCCCGCCCTTATCTCGCGCAATTTTTTTTCCAAAGGTGATTTTCTCCCGTTCCGGCCATGGGACTTCCGGGTTTACGCTCGTCGAACTTCTCTCGGTGATTTCCATTATTGGGGTTCTTGCCGGCCTCACTCTAGGCGCCGCGGGCGCCGTTCGCCGTCACAGCGCCACCTCCCAGGCCAAATCTCAAATTGCGGCCCTCCAAGCAGCGTGCGATCGCTACTTCAGCGAAAATAACCAATACCCCACGGGGACTTCCATGCCCAATCCGGCCTCAGATTTCAACCCCAACTCGGGCACCTATCAGCAGGGTGGGAGGGTTTTATTCACGGAACTTTTTGGAACAAACCAATACAATCGAGCCCCGGCAACCAAAAGATATTTCGAGCCCAAAACATCTATGGTGAACAGCACCAACAGCGCCACCACCTACTTCACTGACCCTTGGGGCTATGCATATGGTTATAATTCCGATGGAACCAACGCCCCGTTAATATGGTCCACTGCGGGCCAAACAACTGGGGCTGGGAATACAAATAAATGGATTACGAGTTGGCCAAAGATGTAAATATATGTCTAATATATACTTATACATTTAAGTTACTTTTTTACTATTTACTTTGTAAGCTTGTGTTGACAATGTAAATCTGAGTTGTACCAACATAGATTATGACCTTTTTTACTAACGCCAAGGCCGCCATGCAGGACCGGTTTTCAAAATTCCCTTTTCTCAATTGCCGCATTCCGCATTTCGAATCCCCCCGTAAAAGCGACAAAACATCCAACTGCGGAGGGGGAAACCAGGATAGGGGGGGGCAAGTCCGAGGGGGCCAATTCCCAAATCAAATTCCCCCTGCCCGTCCTTCGCGTCTTTACCCCGACTCGGTCGGGGCTTTGCGAGAGCCTTCTGCCTTCACCCTAGTTGAACTCATGGCCGTGGTGGGCATTGTTGCCCTCTTGGCTGTAGTGGGGGCTCCCGCCATCAAGGGACTGACAGGAAGCGGGGGAAGAAAACAAGCCCTTGCCCAGGTCATGGGCGCACTGGAGGTAGCCCGCAATACAGCCATTTCCACCGGCACCAACGCTGCAGTTATTTTTCCGGACGCTAGCTTTACACGCGGGGGGTCATCTTACCAATACCGCTCCATGGCCATTGTGACTTGGAATCCAACCAATCCCGCTCTCCAACCAACCATGCTGGGCTCTTGGATTACTCTACCCCAGGGCATTACCTTTTTTCCCAACTCTCTTGCCAACTCCGCCATGCCAACCATCCAAGCGGCTGTCAGGATTTTAACCACCACCTATCCCAATAATGTCTTCCCTGCCATCGTGTTCCAATATGACGGCGGATTATGGGAAGGGGACGCATTAACCACGAATCCCACCTTTCCCACCAACGGGGTCGCTTTTTTTGAGGGAACCATCGGGGAGATCCCATCTGATAGTAACAAAAAATTCGAGACGGTTCAAATTACGCGCTTTACTGGCCGCGCCCGTCCCACCCTCGCCCCTGCTCCATGAAATCTTTCCCTGACGCAACAGATACAAAGATTGCGAGGTCCGTGGACCCCTACTTTAGACCTCAAGGCCAAAACTCTTTCACCAGCCCGGGATTTAGTCTAACGGAAGTCGTCATCGCCCTTGGCGTGGCGGCGATTGCCTTCACTACCATCATCGGTCTTTTCCCTTTGGGTCTGAACATGAGCAAGGAGTCCTATGAAGAAACCCAGGCAGCCCTCTTGGCCCAAACGATTTATTGCGATCTGAGCGACCAGCAAACCGGCGGTTGGGCGAATTCCTTGAATGGTCGGTATGTTCAAGTTGGGGAAAAAAATCAACCTATCAATGTGGCGACTGTCGAAAATTACGTTCTTCTGGATACCGGCCTGACGAGCACAACTCCTAAAACTCTCTATGTAGCCTATACTCAAACGAACTCTCCCAGCGACGCCCCCTACGGAGAACCGATCCTGCGCCCTTTCACTTACTCCGAGACCGAGCCAACATGGTATTCCAACGGCACCAATGGTGCAGTGGCCTTGGCCAAAATTACCGTCTCTGCCGCTTTCCGGATCGATACCGGCACCTCCAATCCCCAACGTGTGGATATTGCAATTGAAACTCCCGGCAACCTCCCGCCGAAACAAAGGAGACAGTTCTTGTTTGCCGGCGCGGTTCCCCCATGAGAACCACCCTCCAAAACGCATCCTCCGGGAATCCCGCGGCCCTCCCATTTCCACGGCCAGCCCACGGGCTTCAATTCCGAAGCCTCTCCTTCACGCTTATCGAGTTGATGGCCGCCAGCACGGTCCTGTCCATCGTTCTTCTATTAATGGTGGGCATGCAAAGCCAAATGTCCAAAGCGTGGTCCAACGCCAATCGACGGACGGACGCCACCCGGGAAGCTCGTGCCGCCAGCCAGTTGTTAGCGGCAGATTTGGTTTACCCCATTATCCGCTACAATACCAGCTATGCAGCCAAAGACCAAATTGCCGCCAGTGTCTCCAATAAAGGCCTCCCTTTTGTGTACTCCAGCAATGGCACGGGGTTAAGCGCCTCCAACAGCCAGGGGGGGAATGTTGGCCTAACCATACCTAACCTTCTTGCCAACTCCTCTTGTTTGTTCTTTGCCACTTCCGTACGCCCACGGGTTAACCAAACTGCGGACTTGGCCCTAGTCGGATATTACGTGGCTCAGGATGTCTTTACCAATGTCAACGGATTTCGAACGGTCAGCTATAATTTACATCGCTACTTTCGCTCCTCCAACGAGGCCGCCACCAATCTGGTGAATTGGTTCACCAGTCTGGCCAACACCAACGCCACCCCCAGTGCTGGCGTGCTCTTTCCAGCCATCGACGCCCAACGGGATGAGATCCTGGCACGGAATGTGGCCAACTTTCGCCTTCTTTTTTTCAATCCGACGGCCGCCGTGCAAATTACCAATGGGATCAATTACACCAATCCGAGTTCGGCCAGCGTGAACGAATACGCGGGGAACAAGATCCAAGTTTCCTTCGACATTTACCCCGAGGACGCGGCCCAGAAATTTCAAACGCCAACCGATTGGACCGACCCTGGTAACATCCGCAAATACTCCCGCAGTTACGAATTTCGCATCGATTCCCCCCGAAGCTAAACCATGGATCCTGCAACACGCGCCCACCGTCTTCGGCCCGGATTTGCCCTTATCAGCGTGCTGGCCATGGTCTCCCTGGCCGCTCTGACCGCCACGGCATTTTTGGCCGCTGCAAGACTGGAGGGCCAGGCGACACGCCCCATCAGTGACACCTTGCGGTTGCAAATGGCTCTGAGTGCAGGTCGTGAGTGCGCTTATCAGGTACTGGATCAAGTGGCCGAACCGGGCTATGGCTGGAACTTTGTCACCACCTATTGGCGGGGCGCGGGCACGAACGGCGCCTGGCAGGGCGCGGGCACAAACCCAGCCACCAATGATCTGGGTTACCTTCTCATGGGATCTGCCAACAGCCGCAATAATCTTCGATGGACCTACTATTGTGGATTCAGCACGGCCCAGTTTACCAATTTCGATACGAACATAATCGGCAATTTCGTGAGGGTGACCAATCTTGTGTGCCAAGCATCCTTCACGAACGATGTGGCGGCGTTTATGCGGTTGGCTACTTCCACCAATTGGCCCACGAACGAGACCAGTACCAATAGCAACGGAACATGTATAACCATGTTGGGCAATCAAACCTCACCCCCCGTTGGATGGGTTTACATTCGCCAGGATATACGAACCAACCCCTCCTCGACCAACACGGCCTCCCTCCCCGTCGCACGTTTTGCCTACTATATTCAAGACCTCGGGGGACTGATCGATGCGGAGCGCATGGGAGGCACGGCCAATCGCCCGACGGGAACCAACCCCGAGGAAATTTCCCTAGCCAACCTCGTGGTGGGAGATATCCGCGCCCCCACACGAATTGCCGGGCCTTCGGATTTGACCAGCTACACCAATAAACGCCCCCAATATATCACTCCCGGTATGATGATGAGCAACAACGGAGGAATTTTAACCAACACGAACGACCTCCGCTATTTCGCCAACCGACTTCGTTATCCCTACTGGAACGACGCAAACAATTGGGACCGGATTCCCGTGGTTCCCATACGATCAAGCAGGCCTTTTTACCCCACAAATGCCGGGTGGCTCAAGGTCGCCCTCAACACCAACCAACGCTCGGTCAGGTCCCTGACGAACCTGGCAGAATTGATCCTAACCAATTTTCCGGATTTCACCAATCGCGCCGGCGGCATGCTGGGCACAAATTACGTCTATGCCTTGGCGGCCAACATCCTCAACTATACGGACAATAGCCAAAGAACCTTCCGCCCCCCTTTGTCTTTCCCGATCCCAGGGGACACGAACGGTATGGTTGCCATTGGAAGCGGCAATTATCCTATTCCCACAATTCTTTTTGACCGGATAACGGGGGCCGCGGGGGCGATTCAACTCAGCTCCTACTGGCAGTTTTGGAACTGCTGCAATCTAACCTCCCCACCCGTGAGTTTCGCATTCGTTTATGACTTTGCCGACACCCTCAATTCGGCATCGAACCGCATCACACCCAACCCCATAACTAACGTGATTGCCATTCCCGCCTTACCACCAGGCGCAGCCTTTGTGACAAATCCCATCAATCAAACTTTCGCGGGGCTGGCCGGGACCAGCACTTGGATCGACGGCACCACCAGCGGGCAGAACACAACTAACAATAAGTTGAGGATTTACAAGACGAATGACACTTCAGCTGGAGCGCTCGTTCCCTCCAATATCATTTTTCAAATGCTCACAGGGTTCGAGAGAAAGGCAAAAAATGTGCAGGGAACACCCGGTTGGTCTGGAGGCATGCCGGGTCTCCGTTATGACAACGTGGCCGGAATTAATACGAGCTTTAAAGTTCCGCCGAGCGGCGACCCTCGGATGGTCAACTATTTTACCAATAACCGCGGGACCGGGTATTTATCCGCATGTGATTACGACCAAAACGTGGAGTGGCAACTTGGCTTTGCTCAGACGCGAAAAGACGCTTTTAATGGGAACCCCTACTCTGGTTTTCCGGGCAACTGGGTGGACGGGGCAAACTCCACCAACAATGGCGGCACAGGCACCCCTTATCGGGATACCACGCCGCCACAGCTAGGCGTATTCAGCAACGTAGGTAGCGTGGATACGTTTCCCTCTTTGCCAAGGTTATCCACCAACTCCTTCTTTACCAATATTTGCGAATTGGGAAACGTTTTTGATCCCGTGCAGTGGGTCAGCACCACGATCACCGCTCCTTCCCAATGGGTAGATTGTGATATCTCCCCAGGCACCACTTGGTCGGGCAACTCGATGTACGGAGGCGGCCAGACACTTCGTATTGGCCGGCCGGAACATTCCCGTTTCGCTTTCACGAACATCGGCGGGAATTCCCCGGTTCCCAGCCTAGGAACCTCGGCTGCCGGGCTGCTGGATCTGCTGACGCTAACCAACACTGCGGACTGGTCCGGTAAAATCAACATCAACACCGCTCCCCCTGCCGTTTTGGCATCCTTAGCCGGCGGGATTGTCTTACAACAAACCGCCGGAGCACGGGGCAACGTGTGGAATACCAACTTCGTCAACCAATTTACGAATGGGGTGATCCGTTTCCGTACTACGTATCCCTTTGTGACACCTAGCCAATTGGCCTTCATTTCCGCCAACTACGGGGCCACAAACTCTACGGGGAACCCTTTATGGACGAACGCGACTATCTGGTCTAACAACGCTGTTTTCGGAACAAATATTTTTTTAACCCCAACTAATGGAGGATCCAGTTTAAGCGATGCGGGGAGGGAGGAACTATTTTCCAAAATCTACAACCTAACCACCGTCCAAAGCTTTAACTTTCGCGTTTATGTTGTGGCCCAGTTACTTAACACCAATGGGACCCCGAGAGGAGCGATGTCTAGAAAATATTACCAAATATATCTACGAAATAACAGCCCTGAATCTAATAACGTCCCGAATAGGCGACATCCTTACGATGGCTACACGCCTAGCGTAAGTCGGGTCCCCACTTATGAAGCTTTTTACTAGGCCTGTTTCAAGCCAACCAAAGTCTCCGCAAATGTTTTTACCCCAAATATTTCTGTCTCCCGGTGTCCGCCCAGTATCAAGTTGATCCTCTGCTCCCTCGCCTTCACCTCCGTCGGATAATCCGCCTCGCCTGTGATCAGCGTGTCCAACCTAGCCTTTACTACTTGATCCAGATCCCCAAATCCCCCCGTCACAATTCCAATCTTCCGGCATACCGCCGGCCCCGCCGCAATGACTCTTACTCCCCCGTTCTGTAGGGCCGCGCTCCGCCGCGGCCAATCCACCATCAAACTTTTACACCTTCTCACCAGTTCATTCCTTTTCCACCTGCACTCTTCCACCTTCCACCCGATTTCACGCCCCATGGCTCTTCCAAATGGCCGACGTTTGTATTTTGCCAGACCCAGAGCGCGTAGTAAGCCTATTGAGTTTCCAATCTCTGGATGTGCGTCTAGCGGCAGATGAGAAGAGTAGATCGCGACTCCCAATCTCTTGGCCTCCTGAATCCGTTTTGCCCGAATCCTCCGATCCAACGCCGAGCTCCCCCAAAACAGCCCATGATGCACGACTAGAAAATCCACCCTCTCTTTTCCTGCCTTGCTGATCGATTCCAAATCCGCATCCACCGCCCAGCCAATTTTCTTCACTGGCCGCGAATGCGATACCTGCAGCCCGTTTTTGGCCCCCGGATAATCGCGAAACTTTTTCGTCTCTAGGATCCGGTCACAGGTTTTGGCCAATTCACGCGGAGTCATCCGCCCTTTCTATCCAATTTTTTCATAAAACCAAATCGGCATAGGCGATTCACTGTTGAATACTTTGGTAGGGCGCCCTCGATGAGGGCGCCTCGTTGAAAGTTTGAGTCCCAGACCTCGATCTATGCGGGCTCATCGAGCCCGCCCTACCTAAGGTTAAACCTTCTGACAGACAATCACGCTAGGGAGCGTTGGTGCGCATCGACCGATGGATCGCTCATTTTTTGGGCGTTTCCATCTCCCTGCATAGACGCATAACGATATGCCCACCCATGGTCGCCCAACCTGCCATCATTCTCGACCATACCTCCTTCCTGATCGTCGATAAACCTGCCGGCTGGCTGGTTCACCCCACCCGACCCGACGGCACCTTCACCCTGATCGATTGGCTGCGCGACCACTATCCGGAGGAGTTTTTATCTTTAGTCAGCCGTCTCGACCGCGAAACGTCCGGTCTGCTGCTGGTTGCCCGGGGCAAGGAGAACGCCTCCCTTCTGGGTAAAATGCAGCAGCGCCGTGAGATTCATAAATCCTACCTTGCCCTGGTTCATGGTCGCCCCCCCGAATCAGGCGTAATCGACCAGCCTCTCGATCGTCTCGGCAAACACCAGCCCAGCCGGATTTATATTCGCCAAGCGGTCATCCCTGGGACCTACCCTGCCCAAACCGAGTTCAAAACCCTGGAAACCCGAACCCACCCAAATTTCGGGGAAATCAGCCTGGTAGAAGCTTCA
>Ga0214917_10007163_pt1 | contig 11369 bp, 11 predicted proteins | sample LL_1208_BB_MetaG_FD_177983 | JGI IMG/M metagenome (GOLD analysis project Ga0214917, IMG submission 177983) | Freshwater microbial communities from Lake Lanier, Atlanta, Georgia, United States - LL_1208_BB | ecosystem: Environmental > Aquatic > Freshwater > Lake | place: USA: Georgia | collected...
TTGGAAGTTGAGAAGCAGTTGGAGGGATCCGATTCTCACCTGTGCGACTGGCGCGCGATCCTCGCGCCTTACATGCCCTGACATCTTTCACCTGACGGTGAATGCGAGATCCTTCCATCGTTCATTCATTCGGCGATGCTCCCGGCGCCGTTAAACATCCGGGAGCGCTTTTTTTGTGATCCAAGTACACCGACAGCATGACGCCCGGCTTGAACGACTGACCAGCGACGGCGGTGCTGGCGTAGAATCGATCGTGCGACATATCGACGGCGAGGATTTGCACAAAGACGACGCGGAGACGGCCGCCCATGCACTCGGTGAGTTTTTGCGACGACTAATCAGTCCGGGAGAAGTCCGTAGGACGGCGAGGCGTTTCGTCGTTTTTGCTAGCATCTTTTCCCCGCAACTTTTGAACGTGAGCCTTGCAGAGATAGGCCGCGAACTAGGCGTGACCAGATCGGCACTTTCTAAAATTGGCCTGCAGATTCGAGCGGAGTTTCGCCTGCCCTCCCGGGGCGCAAAGCCTGAGAGAACGCGGGCGATCTATCGACAGGCGCAACTGCGATCCGTTGCGGCCGGGCGCCATTCGAGCCAGAAGCGGCGGGATCTACGCCCCCGGCGCAAACGATGACTTCACCCACCGACAAGCAACTGCGACGCGTGGCGGCCATCCTGAGAGCGTTGCAGATGACTTTGATCTATTGTCCCGGCGGCCTGTGGGCGATTGAACAGGCAGGCAGCCCGGGAGCAGGCCGCTGGCCTCAGAGCGGCGGCGAGAGTTGGGAGAATGTCGTCCGATTCGTGAAGCGCAGGAACGCGAGGACGTGGGAGTATGACGAGTGATTCTCTTGCGCCTGACGTTTTTTGATTTTATCATGCCCCGATGAGCAACTGCGGATCTTTCATCTTTTCAGAAAACAGTCGTATTCTGTTGCCAAATGTTGCCAAGAATTTCGGATTTCGCGTCTTTGAGTGTCATTCAGTTTCAGAGTCTCTTTTTGGTAGTAAATTACTGAAATATAACAGTTTATAAGAACTTAGGTGCGGTGGCAGAGTGGTCGAATGCGGCGGTTTGCTAAACCGTTGTACGGGTAAAACCGTACCGGGGGTTCGAATCCCCCCCGCACCGGTTTTATTAATAGTCAACGACTTGCAAAAGATAAAATCTGTTAGTGCTACAATTAGTGCTAAAATGTTCCCCCTTGTAGCCTTGTGTGGGGTGTGTTTGCCCGTGTTGGGGTTTCTTAAAGTTTTCTGGAAGTTCAGGTATCAGAGGGGTAAGAAGGTAACGGAATGATCGATGTAGACCCTGAGCTTCTGGTTGGTCTTAACAATCTTAATAAAAACAAGCAGTCCATTGGACTTCAAAATGAATCTCTGGGGCTCCAGCAAGAGATCCTTAATATGCAAAGGCTTCAGGTGTTGAATCAGGTTAGAATTTCTAAAGGGCCTTTACCACTGGAGGAACTGCCAGAAGCTCCACCAGTGCTAGCACGTCCACCACGTCCACCACGTCCACCACGAACATCAGAAGAAAATTGGGAATACTACTCAAGGGTAATACTAATAATTCTTGGCGTGGCATACGTTGGCTTTATGGCTTGGATGCTTCTTTTTAAATAAACCATGAGCATCGATCCCGAAATTTTACTGGGACTTCAAAACAGCAGGCAGAACGAGAATTCTATCGGCCTTCAAAGGCAGATTTTGGACATGCAAAAGCTTCAAGTCCTAAATCAGGTGAGAATATCCCAGGGGCTTCCACCGCTTGCTGACCTACCCAAACCACCGCCCCGAAAAAAAAGACCGTATATGACCCAGGAGGACGTTATTTTCACGTGCATCATTTTGGTAGCCATATTTGCCTATGTTCTTCTTGTTTGGCTTATCTAGAGCCATACTTACTTAAACGAATAATAACCCGCCAGGCCCCGCCAACCCCGCCCAGCTTCGGGGAAATGAACGCACGTGGCGGGTCGTGCCCTGGTTCACGGACTTCCGGGGGTTCGAATCCCCCCCGCACCGGTTTTTCCCTTTCCTCGATAAATAAATCCTTCAGGGTGCTCCCATGAACTCCAAGGCGTATCGCGCCATTTCCTCTTCCCAGTCAAAAAAATACTTTGCCCGGAATAAAAACTGGTCGGGCGGACAGGCCTCCAGTTCTGCGTTCCTCCCTGACGCAAAAAAACCGCTCGGCTTGCCTGCAAAGCAGGTCACCAAGAAAAAAAGCCCCTAAATTCGTTTTGGTTGGATATCCAAGCTGAAATCCATGGCCTGTGCGCTGTGGGTGATTCCTCCGACGCTGATCCACTCCACACCCGCCTTGGCCAGAGCGAGGGCCCTCTGTTCCGTAACCCCTCCGGAGGCTTCCAAATCGACTTTCGTGCCCATCTTGGCCCGTAAAGCGACAACCTCAGTCACCTGCTCGGGTGAAAGATTGTCCAAAAGGATCCTGTCGACCGGCTGGGACAACAGCCTCTCTGCCAAAGCCACGGAATCCGCTTCAACCACTAGAGGGAGATCTGGATAAGCTGCTCTCGCCTTTTTGATCACGCCCTCCAACTCGGTTGGGCTGATAAAAATCAGATGGTTCTCTTTGATCAGAATCCCATCGTAAAGTCCGGTCCGATGATTCACTCCTCCCCCACAACGCACAGCATGTCTCTCCAAAGCCCTCAGACCGGGGGTAGTCTTGCGTGTATCCAAAATCCGGGCCGACGTTCCCTTGATGGCATCCACAAAGGCGGACGTTTTTGTGGCCACACCGGAAAGTTGCTGCAGGAAATTCAGCGCACATCGTTCCGCCGTAAGGATACTCCGGGCAGCTCCTTCCACCTCGGCAACAACATCTCCTTTCACGATTCGATCCCCATCTTTTGCCTTGGCCAACCACCTTAAAGAACCATCCACCTCCCGAAAGACCGCCTCGGCCACATCCAAACCCGCCAAAACACACGGCTCCTTCGCCACTAAAACAGCCACCGCATAAGCCCCCTCAGGAATCACCGTCCGGCTTGTGACATCGGTTGGCCCAACATCCTCGCCCACAGCTCGAGCCGCAGCTTCCCGCACAACGGCCTGCCAATCTTTGGGCGAAAGAATCACCTCCCCAGCGTGCAATCCTCGATGGGGACAAGTCGAGAAAAAGGTCCTCAGCTTCCCTAGCGCATCTTTTTCTCCTACCCTCCATCTATGAAGACCCGGATTCTCCCCGTTTCCAAGGATTCCATTCGTGAAGCTTGTAAAATTCTGCAACAGGGCGATCTGGTCGCTTTCCCAACGGAAACGGTCTACGGCCTCGGCGGGCTGGGCCTTCGATCGGAATCGGTCCGTAAAATCTTCGTAGCCAAGGGAAGACCGAGCACCGACCCCTTGATTCTTCATCTTCCCTCCCCCGATTTGAAACGGGCGACCGAATCACAAGTGATTGGCAGTCCTATTTCTGAATTTTCCCAAATTCTAGCGACAAGATTTTGGCCCGGACCACTAACAATGATTCTGCCCCGAGGTTCAGCCACCCCCCGTGAAGTGACAGCCGGACTGGATACTGTTGCTGTTCGTTATCCGGCCCATCCCGCCACACGCGAGTTATTGACCGCGATCCAGGAACCTTTGGCCGGCCCCAGCGCAAATCGGTTTGGACGAATCAGCCCCACTGATGCCCAGGCTGTCTTGCAGGAGCTTGATGGAAAAATCACTCTCATCCTGGACGGCGGCGAATGCTCAACCGGGATCGAGTCCACCGTCATCTCCCTGGTGGGCAATATCCCAACGATTCTTCGTCCGGGTGCGATCTCCGCAGCAGAGATCTCGCAAGCCATTGGATGTAACGTTGTGACTCTCGCCCCTTCCCTCGAGGAAAAAACACCTGCCATTTCCCCAGGAACACTAAGCTCCCACTATGCCCCGCAGACTCCTCTCTATGTCAGCATTCGCCCTATCGAATACTTCGATCCCCCTTATCAACACATCCTTTTCACATCCAAGAACTCCCTGTCCTTACCCCATGTCCGTTTCTTAACCAAGGAAGGCAATCCGGAAGTGGCGGCTCAAAATCTTTACCGGATCCTGCGTGAAACCGATTCACTGGGGGCCCCTGCCATCTTGGTCGATCCTATCCCCGATTCCCCATTGGCTCCTGCTTTGCGCGACAGAATCAATCGCGCCAGTTCGGGCACTGCAGAATGGCGTAACGGGGGTTGGATTTTTACAGCCCGAACAAAAAACTAAATCTGCCCACCAGGTCCACCGGCGCTTGTCCGGTCGACTTCTTTCAGCTGAACGAGACCGAGCACATGCTCCAGAAGTCTCCCGACAGACTCCTCCACTTTTTCCGTTGCCGTGTGTAGGACGAGATCGGCTTTTTGAGGGGGTTCGTAAGGAGAATCTATCCCTGTGAATCCCTTGATCTCACCCTTCCGAGCCTTTTGATACAGGCCCCGAGGATCCCGTTTTTCACAGGCAGCAATCGGGGCGTCAATATACACCTCCGAAAAGTTCAATCCGGATGCATGGCACGAACTCCTCACGGCATCCCGTTCCTTGCACAAGGGGGAAATAAGGGAGCTGATCACCACCAAACCGGATTCCGCCATCAGTCTGGCGACTTCCCCAGCCCGACGGATGTTTTCCGCACGATCCTCCAAACTGAATCCCAAATCCGCACACAACCCGTGTCTTAGATTGTCTCCATCCAGTATCATTGATCCGATCCCCCTTCGGAAGAGAAGACTCTCCAGCGCAACGGCGATGGTCGACTTTCCCGAGCCGGACAAACCCGTCAGCCAGATCACCGCACCTTCATGCCCAAAATGCGAAGCACGTGATTCAGGTGAAACCCTTCCCTCGGTCCATGTGAGATGTTCGCCGGTAACTGCCTTGGCCAAAGAAATAGGGTAGTCGGCCTCGGTGATAATCCCCCCTCCTCCGATACGTGGCCCTCTTTGCAGAGCAAAACGGCCGGTGGCGGCTACTTTTTCATGCGAATCGTAAACCAACGGTCGACGGCATCGGAGCCGGACCTCCGCTACCTCAAATCGGCCCACTTCTTCTCGAGCCTCGTTTGCAGCCTCTAGTTTTTCCGCGTCCACCACCCGGTCGATCGCCACAATTCGGGCTTCGACTGATTGTGTTCCAAGGCGGAGTTGGACAGGGGCTTGAAGTCGGAGCGGTTCCGGGTCGAGCCAGAAGATCCTGGCCCGAACCTCCCGCGACTCCACCGGCGAATGATCCGGCAATGACCCAACATGCCCGCGTTCCACAAAAATCTGTTCTTCGAGTGTGACTGCAACACTTTGCCCTGATCCCACTTCAGTTAGGGGTTTCTCTTCTCCCCAGGATTCAATCGTTTTGATCCGGCTGGATTTTCTATCCGGGAAAAAGACAATGGGATCACCCACCTTGATCCTCCCGCTTTCCAGTTTTCCGGCCACCACACGCCGTTCATCGAAGCGATAGACATCTTGAACACTGAAACGCAACGGTCCTTCCGTCTGAATGCCTTGTTGACCCGCTACGGCAACTAAAGCATCAAGAAGAGTTGGGCCCTTCCACCACGAAAGGTTTTTCGAGTCCCTTCTCATCACGTTCGCGCCTTCTCTTGCAGAAATGGGGATGACTTCACGGGGACTAATCGCAAGACCCCCCAAATACTCGCGAATCTCCCGCTCCAGTGTGCGGAATCGATCTTCCTTCCAATCGACCAGATCCATCTTGTTAACCGCCACAATGACCCTGGAAACTCCGAGAAGCGAAAGCAGCAATCCATGTCGCCGCGTCTGTTCCTTTAATCCCTCCTTAGCGTCAATCAGGAGGATGGCCTCTTCGGCCGCAGCGGCACCCGTCACCATGTTTTTGATGAATTCGCGATGCCCCGGAGCATCGATGATCTCAAAAGAGCGTCCGTTGTGCCGGAAACCAATTCGGGTCGTATCGATCGTGATATTCTGCGCCTGTTCCTCGAGCAAGGCATCAAGCAGAAAGGCGTACTCCAAGGGCATTCCTTCTTCCCGGGAGGCTTTTTCAGCAGCTTCAAGTTTTCCCTCCGGAAGGGACCCTGTATCAGCCAACAGACGTCCGATCAAAGTGGATTTGCCGTGATCAACATGCCCCACCACAACAATGCTGGTGCGTGGCTCTTCAGGTCCTCCCGCTGCACGCGCCCCTCCTTGTCTTTTCGGAAAAAAGACGGGCACATAATCGGCCGGCACGGGTTTGGGTGCCGGAGGCATGACCACCCCCTTACTCACATGAATCCTTTCGCCCGAAGTTTTTGCATGGCGTTTCGTTCGTGATGATCCTGCGCACGCCCCGCCCTTTCAGACGTTTTGGTTGTTTTCAGCTCCTCCACAATCCCTTCCAAAGTATCAACCGAACTCTCGATGGATTTTGTGATTGGCCAACATCCCAACGAGCGATAACGGCGGCCATTTTGGGCGAAATACATTTTGGGGATTGGAATCCCCTCTCGCCGGACATATTCCCAAATATCCAGTTCCGTCCAGTCTAACAATGGCTGGACCCGCACGTGCTCCCCAGGTTTCACAGCGGTCGTGAACTGCCCCCAAAACTCCGGTGGTTGATCCCGATATTCCCACTCATTTTCAGCCGTGCGGGGCGAGAAATATCGTTCCTTGGCTCGGGTTGAGTCCTCGTCCCTACGGATTCCGGTGACCAAGGCATCCCACTTGTACTTGGCCAACGCCTGCTGCAACGCGGCTGATTTCAGTTCATGGGTCACTGTTACCGGATCATGGGTCTCATAACCAATTCCCCGTTTTCTGGCTTCTTCATTCACCATCACGATCAAATCAATTTCGTAGTGTTTCCTGGCCCATTCCCGGAACGCTAGCATTTCAGGAAATTCATACGTCGTATCAATATGAAGCAGGGGAAATGGAATTTTTCCGGCAAAGGCCTTTTTTGCCAACCAGATCAATGTGTTTGAGTCCTTCCCCATGGACCAAGGCATTGCCATGCTCTTAAAATTCGCAAAAGCCTCGCGAAATATATAAATGCTTTGATCTTCAAGATGTTGCAAATACGACATAAACGATAGACTTTGTATGCTTTTAGCGTACAATGCAAGCATGATTCATGGATCATCAGAAAATATTCAAGGTCATTCTCTTAATCTGCTGTCGCTTAAAAACAAGACCCCGGAAGAAAGATTCCGTTGGGCGATCGAAGCCTTCCCTGGTCAAGTGATTCTAACAACCTCTTTTGGGGCGCAATCCGCCGCTCTGCTTCATCTAGTCAGTCAAATTCAACCCGACCTCCCCATCGTTTTCATCGATACCGGTTATCATTTTCCGGAAACTCTCGATTTCGCGGCCACCCTAAAGAAGAAGTTAAATCTAAAATTGTCCACGTATCAGCCATTACTGTCCCCCATTGAAATCGAGGCGACGCATGGTCGTCTGTGGGAAAATGGCCAGGATGGGCTAGAGAAGTTCCACGAAATCATCCGAGTCGAACCCTTACGGCGTGCCCTACAGGAACTAAATCCCAAAGTATGGGTCGCCGGACTTCGAAAAAGCTCCTCGGAATCCAGGCAGAAACTTTCCGTTCTCTCGAAAAATGAATCCCGCCTCAAACTTCTTCCGGTTCTCGACTGGACGGACCGTGACATCGGGGATTACCTAAAAAAACACTCCCTTCCCTATCACCCTCTTTGGGAAAAGGGATATGTCTCCATCGGGGATCGTGTCACCACAAAGAGACTTGATGAAGTCTCGGATCCGTCGCAACTACGCCATTTTGGCTTGAAACGGGAGTGCGGAATCCACGAAAGAGTCTGACCCCGCCCCAAAAAAGATTCCAATCCCACCGGGATTCCATTATCTTCACCCTTCATGGCTGGCGAAGTTGTTGAAGTCGAAGGAGTGGTGAAATCGGTGCTCAAGGGCACCCTTTTTCGCGTCGAACTGGTCAACGGCCACACTGTCCTGGCCCATATTTCCGGCAAAATGCGCAAGAATTATATCCGCCTCAATATCGGAAATAAGGTGAAGATGGAAATGTCTCCGTACGACCTGACCAAAGGACGGATTACCTACCGGATTCCGCCTCCCTCCCCCGACGGTCAACCTGCCGCTCCAGTTCCGCTCTAATTCCCCTTACTTTTCACCGGCAATCAATTCAGCGTAGGTCTGCCAAGGGACATCCCCGCCCTCATCCCGGGGGATTCTCGCCAAATCCGGAGACTTGAAATCAACTCCAAACAACCCGAACTGAGGATCGTAGGTTCCCCATTCATAGTTGTCGGTCAGGGACCAGTGAAAATACCCGACCAAAGGAAGACCTTCCGCCCGTAATTTCTTCACCTCACCGACATGCTGACGCAGGAAGTAACTCCGACTCTGCTGATCGGTTCTCCGCTCGCAAATCTCCTCGCTTTGACATCTCCGTTCCGCCATCCCATTTTCGGCGATCAGAATCGGCAAATCCGGATACTCCGCGGCATACCTTTCCACAAAGAACCGAAGCCCCCTGGGAAGTGCCTTCCAATCCCACCACTTTGTCGTGAGGCTCTGGGTCAACCATTCCCGAAGTCCGGGTCGGCCGAGCCGCAGATCCGCCAGAGTCGGCATTCGCACCGCATTTCCGACAAAGGGGTCGTAGTAATCGAAGCAAATGTAATCCACCACTGGATCATCCCTTCTCTCGCGAACCAGAGGAACTAACCGCGAAAAGGTCGTCTCATGGAGAAATTTTCGGCTTAGCCCGTGCTGCACCTGCTTAATCAATTCCCCCACAGCCTCGGAAAAAAGGCCATGATGCGGAAAATCCATGGCCCGATAAGCCCTGGTGAATTCACGATATCGATCGGTCAAATACGCAAGAACCGGCTCACGGCCTTCGGTCACCCGCGCTCCCTCTAGAACATCGACGAGCATTTTATCCATCCAGTACAGGTCGCTCGCGAAATTGTTAAAAGTAAGCTTGGGCCTTCCCCATTCTGGATGCTCGGCATACAAGGTATGAACCTCACGTCGGACCCGGACATGGGCCTCCAGCATGGTTTGCAGGGCACAAAGAGCGGCCGCCCACCAAGCGCGGCGACCCGCAGGAAAGGCGCCCACGTTATAGGTGCACGCCGCCAACATGTTGGGTTCATTTAATGTGATAAACCAGGTCGGTGGAGGCACCCCCCTCTCTGTCAATTTCCGGTTCAGATTTTTCAGCATGCTTCCAGCAAATGCAGCGAAGATCGAAGGAGTGTTCTCATCCAGCCATGGGTCCGTGCCCAACCATTGGGGAGTGGTAAAATGACAAAGGGTAATCAAGGGCTCTAAACGCCTTGCCCGGAGTGCGGTAATCATGTCGGCATAATGGTCGAGAACCGATTCATCCATTTCCTTGGGTGGAGGTTCCGGTTGGATCCGAGTCCAATCGAGGCCAATGCGATATCCTGAAAGCCCCATCATCTCCGCACGGTCAAAATCCTCCTCATAGCGGTTCCAGAAATCGGCTGCCCTTCCCGAGCGTTCCACCTTCCCGCTATTTTCCCATGTCGCCCAGTTATTCTGCGGTTGCCCCGGACCGTTATAACCTCCTTCGTGCTGGTAAGGACAACTCGAGACCCCCCAAAGAAAGGTTCCCTTTTCGACACCGTTTTTCATCGCTTCCTCGCTTGATCCGCCATTTCCTCTTGCTGGTTTTGATTCACCTCAACCGGTTCATGCTCCGTTTCCGTTAACAGCGTCTGGACCACGGTCTCGGCGGCCTGCGGTCTCCCCATGTGAATAGCTGCCTCCCGCATTCGTCCCAAGCGAACCGGATCCCCTAAGAGCCGTCCGACCTTATATCCAAGAATCGAGATTTCATTGCACTTGATGGCCACGCCCTTCTCCAGCAGTTGATCACTATTCCTCTCCTCCTGACCAGGGATCGGATCGTAAATGGCCATCGGCAAACCCAGAGCCATGGCCTCGGCGGAAGTCATTCCACCAGGCTTGCTAACCAGTAAATCAGCTGCCCCCATCCACTCCGGCATCTCATTCACAAAACCGAGGACCTTGAAATCCACCTTACTCCGATCCCCGCGTCCTAACTCCTGTATGACCCTGTCTTTGGCTTCCGGTTTCTTCCCACAAATGACGACGACTTGAGCTTTACGGGGAAGCTGACGAAGGGATTTGACCACCTGCTCGACCGGATTGACGCCCAACGCTCCCGCACTAACCAAGATCACCGGTAGATCCTGTTGCAACCCTAGCTTCCTGCGCAGCTCGACTTTGTCCACGGGAACAGAAAAAGCAGGATCCACAGGAATTCCGCTCACCGTGACCCTATCGCCAGGAAGACCAAGAGTGGTCAGGTAAGCTTTTGTCTCGTCTAAAGCCACAAAATAACGGTGAAAAGCTCGAGAAAGCCACATGGCATGAAAATCGAAGTCCGTCACCACAATCGATAGCTTGGCTTGGATTTTTTTCTGGGTGATGAGATGGGAAATGATCTCGGCCGGCATAAAGTGGGTGCAAACTGTGATATCCGGTTGCAGTTTGGCAATCAGGCGAACAAGGGGACGGGTATTCAACCGATCGAGAAGAAGCCTCATCTTGTCCGTTTTCCATGGCTCATCACTCCGCTCATACCACCACCCCAACAAAGTGGGGGCATCCTTTACCAAAGTCAGATAAAGCTTCGAATAAAAGTCGCGAAACAACTTATTGGTGAATGAAAGGGCATCCACGTTCACCACCTCCCCGACTCCGGAGCTCCTCCGGCAGACCGTTTCGATCGCCGAAGCTGCCCTCACATGGCCTGTTCCGGCACTAGCCGAAAGGATTAAAACTTTTTTCGCAGGCTTCATCTTCTCGACCCTAGCCAAACCTCGACGCTCTTAAACTCCTAAAACTTCTTCGTCTTACCCGAAAACAGGTCCATTTGCTTTCCATCTTCGGATTTCTTAACCGATCCGGCCCGAGGCTTGATTCGTGCAGGTTTGCCAGCCGCGTCCGTCTCCCCGGTCTCCAAACCTGTGAGAATCTCCTGCGCTCTGCGAAGAACCTCCGAGGGCAGCCCGGCCAACCGGGCGACTTGAATTCCATAACTCCGGTCTGCCTCACCCTCGACAATTCTTCGAAGAAAAACGACCCGATCTTTTTCCTCTCTCACGTCGACCCGATAGTTTCGGACTCCATCCCTCGTTAAGGCCAATTCAGCCAGCTCATGGTAGTGGGTGGCAAAGAGAGTTTTCGCCTTCACTTCATCATGAAGGTATTCCCCCACCGCCCAAGCAATGCTCAAGCCGTCCAGAGTGCTGGTCCCCCTGCCGATTTCGTCGAGAATGACCAGACTGTCGGCCGTGGCATTATGGAGAATCATGGCCGTCTCGTTCATTTCGACTAAGAAAGTGCTCTGTC
>Ga0214917_10007164_pt1 | contig 11368 bp, 6 predicted proteins | sample LL_1208_BB_MetaG_FD_177983 | JGI IMG/M metagenome (GOLD analysis project Ga0214917, IMG submission 177983) | Freshwater microbial communities from Lake Lanier, Atlanta, Georgia, United States - LL_1208_BB | ecosystem: Environmental > Aquatic > Freshwater > Lake | place: USA: Georgia | collected...
AGCCTTGCAGCACATTCAGTGGCAACTCAGACAAATCGCAGCGGTGGCTGGCCGCAGCTTTGACCGCATGCGCCACGGTTTCGTGGGCATCTCTGAAAGGCAGGCCTTTTTTCACCAGGTAGTCGGCCAAGTCGGTGGCGGTGGCAAAGCCTTTTTTGGCGGCGGCTTCCATGTGGGCGGCGTTGACGGTGAGGCCGCCTTCTTTGGCGCCTGAGGCTGTGGTTTGACCGCCGATCATCTCTGCAAAGATACGCAGCGTGTCTTTCAAAGTGTCCACCGTGTCAAACAGCGGCTCTTTGTCTTCTTGGTTGTCTTTGTTGTAGGCCAGCGGTTGGCCTTTCATCAAGGTGATGAGGCCCATCAAATGGCCCACCACCCGACCGGTTTTGCCGCGTGCGAGTTCGGGCACATCGGGGTTTTTCTTCTGCGGCATGATGGACGAGCCCGTGGTGAAGCGGTCGGCCAATTGGATAAAGGCGAAGTTTTGACTCATCCAAATGATCAGCTCTTCCGACAAGCGGCTGATGTGCACCATGCACAGCGAAGCGGCAGCGGTGAACTCGATCGCGAAGTCGCGGTCACTCACCGCGTCCAGGCTGTTTTGGCAGAGTTGAGGTTCGCCTTGCGCGTTGACCATGCCCAGTGTTGTCGCCACACGAGCGCGGTCCAGCGGGTAGGTGGTGCCAGCCAGTGCTGCCGACCCCAAGGGCAAGCGGTTGGTGCGAGTACGAATTTCGCCCATGCGTTCTTCGTCCCGCGAGAGCATTTCCACATAGGCCAAGAGGTGGTGCGCAAAGCTGATGGGCTGCGCCACTTGCAAATGGGTGAAGCCGGGCATCACGGTCTCGGTGTGCTGGGTGGCCACGTCGACCAAAGCGCGTTGCAAGGCTTTGAGCAGTTCGCGGATGGCGTCGATTTCATCGCGCAACCACAAACGCACATCGGTGGCCACTTGGTCGTTGCGGCTGCGCCCGGTGTGCAGGCGTTTGCCGGCGTCGCCCACCAGTTGGGTCAGGCGTGCTTCGATGTTCAGGTGCACATCTTCGAGTTCCAGCTTCCACTCAAACTGACCGCTCTCGATGTCTTGGGTGATTTGCGCCAAGCCACGCTGGATGTCGGCCAGGTCTTGCGCGCTGATGATGGCTTGGGCTTGCAGCATCTCGGCATGGGCCAAGCTGCCTTGTATGTCGGCACGCCACAGGCGCTGGTCGAAAAACACGCTGGCGGTGTAACGCTGCACCAATTCGCTCATGGGTTCAGAGAAAAGGGCGGACCAAGCCTCGGATTTACGGTCTAGCGAATTGGAAGAAGTCATGTGGGCATTTTAGGTGGGGTCTTTGAGTTGTAAGCCAACCCACAGAACTCCAGTGCTAAATTCCCGCCCATCCCTGTATCAGGGCAACAAATTTTTGGGAGACAGCATCATGTGGAAAATTGCATTGGGATTCGTGGCGTTCGCGGCGTTGGCGTTGTTTGTCATTTTCAAGGCTGGAGACAGCGTGGACATGAGCGGAGAAAAGCATGGCGCTGATGCGGTGCATGCGCCTGAAGAAACCAAACCAGCTGCTGCGCCAGCTCCTGCCGCGCCAGCTGCTGAGGCGCCTGCTGCACCGGCCACGCCAGCGCCTGCCGGCAAATAAATAAATCCGGCTCAGCCGGTATTGCGTAAACCCGCTGCTATCCCGTTGATCGACAAGTGGATGCCGCGCTGCGCCCGCTCGTCGGTGATGCCGGCACGGTGTCGGCGGATCAATTCCACTTGCAGGTGGTGCAGCGGATCAATGTAGGGGAAACGGTGTTTGATGGACCGCGCCAGTGAGGCGTTGTTGGCCAAGCGCTGTTTGGCCCCCGTGATGAGCTGCAGGGCTTGTGCGGTCAAGTGCCACTCAGCTTCGATGGCCTTGAAAATGCGCCGACGCAACTTAGCGTCGGTGACCAACTCGGCGTAACGCGAGGCCAGCGCCAAGTCGCTTTTCGCCATCACCATGTCGATGTTGGAGAGCAGGGTGCGGAAAAACGGCCATTGCTTGTCCATGCGGCGCAGCAAGTCCAGTGCCTGCGTACGCGACAGCGTGGGGTGGTGGTCTAAGAACTGCTGCACCGCGCTGCCAAAACCCAACCAACCGGGCAGGGTCAGGCGACACTGACCCCAGCTGAACCCCCATGGAATGGCGCGCAGGTCTTCGATGCGTTGCGATGCTTTGCGCGATGCAGGCCGCGAACCAATGTTGAGCGCGGCAATTTCGCGCAGCGGTGTGGCTTCAAAAAAGTAATCGGTGAAACCGGGGGTCTCGTAAACCAAATGCTGATACGCCTTGAAGCTCTGCGCAGACAAACTTTCTGCGGCTTCAATGAAAGCGCGTGGCGCGGCTTTTTGGGTTTGCAACAAACTGGCCTCCAAGGTGGCGGCCACCAAGGTTTCCAGGTTGCGCCGCCCCAAAGCGGGGTTGGCGTACTTGGAGTTGATGACCTCGCCTTGCTCGGTCAGGCGGATTTGCCCACGTACCGTGCCAGGGGGTTGCGCAAGAATAGCGTCGTAGCTGGGGCCTCCGCCACGACCCACGGTGCCACCTCGGCCATGGAACAAACGCAAAGTGATGCCGTGTTGTTCTTCCAGCTGTTCGAACACATTCACCAAGGCCAATTCGGCTTGGTAGAGCGACCAGTTGCTGGTGAAAATGCCGCCGTCCTTGTTGCTGTCCGAATAGCCCAACATGATGTCTTGCTCGCTGCTGCTGCGTTTCACCATGGCCGCGATGCCCGGCAAGGCGTAGTAGCCGCGCATGATCTGCGGCGCTTGCTGCAGGTCTTCGATGGTTTCAAACAGGGGCGAGACAATCAACTCGGCCTGAGCCCCGCTGTTCAAACTGCCCTGCAACAGGCCGGTTTCTTTTTGCAGCACCAACACTTCCAGCAAATCACTCACGCTCTCGGTGTGGCTGATGATGGCGTGGCGAATCGCTTGCGGGCCAAAGTCGTGCCGGATTTGCCGCGCAGTTTCAAAAATCCGCAACTCGGACACGCTGTGGGCGCTGTAAGCATGGTGCGGGATGCGCAGGGGGCGGGGATCGTTCAACACCTGCATCAGCAAGGCTTGCCGTGCTGCTTCATCCAGCTTGGCGTAGTGGGTTTCTAGGCCCGCCACTTTGAGCAACTCGGCTACCACCAGTTCGTGCTGGTCCGAGCTTTGGCGCAAATCGACAGTCGCTAAATGAAAACCAAACACCTGCACCGCCCGCATCAGCGGACGCAGTCGCGGCACCGCCAAAGCCTGGGCGCGTTGCACGGTCAGGGCTTCGTCCAAGGTGCGCAAATCGGCCAGCAAGCTGTCGGCATCGGGGTAGGGGTTTTGCGGCGGCAAGGCGTGCCGCGCGGCTTCTTTGCCCGTGAGGTGCGACAAGGTGGCAGCCAAACGCGCATACACAAAGGTGAGGCTGCGTCGATAGGGTTCGTCTTGCCGGTGGGCGTTGGTGTCGGGCGACGAATCGGCCAAGGCTTGCAAGGCGGGTGGCACGCCCACCAACATGGCCGAACTCGACAGTTCGCTGCCCAGCCAATGGATTTCAGTCAGGTAGTGGCGCAGCGCCACCTCGCATTGGCGTTGCAGGGCGTACTGCAAGGTGTCGGCGTTGACATTGGGGTTGCCATCGCGGTCGCCGCCCATCCACTGGCCCATGCGCAAAAAAGGCGCAATCGGCTGACCACCCAAGTCGGCTTCCAAATCTGCGTAAAGCTTGGGGATCTCCGACAAAAAAGTGGACTCGTAATAGCCCATGGCGTTTTCAATCTCGTCGGCCACGGTGAGTTTGGTGAAGCGCAGCAAACGGGTTTGCCACAGCTGCAGCACCCTGGCGCGGACCTGCACTTCAATGAGCGCCATGGCGCGGGCCGTGGTGGCGTCCGTGGGGCGGGAGGTGATGGCGTCGCGTTCTTGCAAACTGTGGGCAATGCCGCGTTCGGCGTCCAAAATGCTTTTGCGTTGCACCTCGGTGGGGTGGGCCGTCAACACTGGCGAAATATGGGCGTGGGCCAAGGCTTGACGAACGGCTTTGTGGGTCCAGCCAGCGGTTTTCAGTTTGCCCAAGGCCTGTTCCACGCTTCCAGCATGCACGTCGCCGGCTCGGTTGTGCAGTTGTTGGCGGCGGATGTGGTGTTGGTCCTCGGCCAAGTTGGCCAAGTGGCTGAAATACGTGAAAGCGCGAATCACGCTGACCGCCTGTTCGCTGGAGAGCGAAGCCAGTTGCTTTTTCAAAGCCTTGCCGGCCAGCGCATCGGCATCGCGGCGAAACGCCACCGATAAACGTCGAATTTGCTCGACCAAGGCAAAGGCTGCGTCGCCCTCTTGCTCCCGAATCACATCCCCCAAAATACGCCCCAGCCAGCGTATGTCGTCCACCAAGGGGCGATCTTGCTGCTGTAACAAGGTGGTTTGTCGTGCGGAAGCAGGGAGTTTTGGCATAAAAAATCAGCTGTGGCGAGGGAAAACCATGAGTGACCCCATGCTAGCATTCAGCAGAGAAAACACGTATACCCCAGTCCCCATTTTGAGCACCGTTCACCTTACCATCGCCACCCGTGAGAGCCGTTTGGCTCTATGGCAAGCCCACCATTTGCAAGACCTGCTGCAAGCGCGAGGTTGCAAAATCTCTATTTTGGGTATGACCACCCAAGGCGACCAAATCTTGGACCGCTCTTTGAGCAAAGTTGGCGGCAAAGGCTTGTTTGTCAAAGAACTTGAAGTCGCGTTAGAAGAAAGTCGAGCCGACTTGGCGGTGCATTCCCTCAAAGATGTGCCCATGGACATGCCGGAGGGCTTCGCCTTGGCGTGTGTCATGGAGCGAGAGGACCCGCGTGACGCTTGGGTATCACCCCACTTTGCCACTTTGCAAGACTTGCCTCAGGGTGCGGTTGTGGGCACCTCCAGCTTGCGCCGCACGGTGTTGCTTCGCGCTTTGCGCCCCGATTTGCAAATCGAACCTCTGCGTGGCAATTTGGACACCCGTTTGCGCAAGCTCGACGAAGGCCAGTACGCCGGAATTGTGTTGGCTGCCGCTGGCTTAAAGCGTTTAGGTTTGGCTGATCGAATCCGTCATATTTTTTCTACCAGTGAGATGCTTCCCGCTGCTGGTCAGGGTGCTTTGGGCATTGAAATCCGCAGTGAACGAGACGATGTGCGCACTGTCTTGGCTTCCTTGGCGGACCACACCACTTGGCTGGCTGTGGCCGCAGAACGCTCCGTCAGTCGTGCCATGGGAGGGAGTTGCTCCATGCCTTTAGCTGCACACGCGACGCTTGACCAAGGCCTCTTGCGTATTGACGCTGCTTGGGGCAACCCAGACGATTTACACGCTCCCCTTTTGCGCGCACACACCGAGGGTATGGCCTCTGATTTATTGCAAGCTGAGCAACTGGGCTTGCAAGTAGCTGCCCAGCTGCGAGCTCTGGGCGCCGCGTAACTGCGCTGGCTGCTACTCGTATGGTGCGTACCGCCAGAGTGGCTCTTGACATCATCCTCACCCGACCTGCTGCTGAAGGGCAGACTTGGGCAGTAGGTCTACGCAAAGCTGGACACCGCGTTAAAAACTGGCCTTTGATTGAGGTCAATCCTATGACCGATTTGATGCGCTTGCGCTCTGTTCTTGATGCTTGGCATGGTTACCAAGCAGTGATGTTTGTCAGCCGTGCAGCCGTGACCAATGCCTTAGGCACCATGAAGCCCAAAGCCGGCTGGGGCATGACGCGCTGTTGGGCTACGGGACCCGGCACCCGTCAGGCTTTGCGTGATGCAGGGGTGCCAGACACACTGATCGATTCGCCGCCACCTGACGCCGCCCAGTTTGACACCGAATCACTGTGGCCGGTGGTGCAAGCCAAGCTTCAGCCGCTCAAGCCCGTTTTGCTGTTGCGCGGCAGTGATGGCGACCAAGAAGACCCTAGCTCTCAAGGCTCAGGACGCGATTGGTTGTTGCGGCAATTGGCCATGAACGGTGTTTCAGTGGAAATTTTGTCGGTCTACCAGCGCTGTGTTCCACGTTGGGACAAATACCGGTTACAAGAAGCCAGTCAAGCCGCCCAAGACGGCAGTATTTGGTTGTTCAGCAGCTCCCAAGCCTTAGACAACTTGGCCAGCTTGTTGCCAGACCAAGATTGGGGCGCTACCCGCGCCATGGCCACGCATGAACGGATTGTGCAAACCGCCAAGGCCATGGGCATCGGGAAAGTGGTTTTTTGCAGACCCAGTCTGGGCGAAGTACTTGCCTCATTAGAATTGATGGCATGAGCAGTGAGTCTGGACCAACGCAACTAAACCCTCCCCCCGCGGCCGGTCCTGAAACCTCACGTCCTCTTTGGCGCTCCTATGGGGGCAAATTGGTGGGCTTGATTGCTTTGCTTGCGTTGGCACTGGCCGTCATGTTGTGGCAAAAACTCAGTTTGATCCAAGAGCAATTGGCCAGACAAAGCGCGGATGCAGGACAACTGTCTATGCAAGCCAATAGCTTGGCCAAGAACGCACAAGACTTGGCCAACGAAACCGCAGCCCGCGTAGCCTTGCTCGATACCCGCTTGAGTGAAGTGGCATTGCAGCGTTCGCAACTGGAAGAGTTGATGCAAAGCCTGACACGCTCCAGAGACGAAAACATGGTGGTGGATATCGAGTCCGCCTTGAGTTTGGCGCAGCAGCAGGCCGAGCTCACCGGAAGTGTGCAACCCATGCTGGCTGCATTGCACAGTGCGCAAAAACGCTTAAGCAAAGTAGCGCAACCGCGTCTGGCACCGGTGCTGCGTGCTCTGCAAACCGATATCGACCGCATCCAGTCGGTCAGCGTCACCGATACCCCTAGCTTGCTCAACAAGCTTGATGAGTTGGTGGTGTTGGTGGAAGAACTCCCCTTGCTGAATGCGGTGGGCGCCAACAGCCGCGCTGCACCCGCACCCACTAAACCGGTGGGCAATGTGTGGGAGCAGGCGTGGCGACAAGCGCAATGGTCGGTGTTGGCCAGCAGTGTGTGGGCAGAGCTCAGCAGTCTGGTGAGAGTCAGTCGCATCGACCAACCCGAGGCGGTGTTACTCACGCCGGAGCAGAGCTTTTTTGCCCGCGAAAATTTAAAGTTGCGATTACTCAACGCTCGTTTGGGTTTATTGGCCAGACAGACAACCGCCTCACGCAATGATTTGCAATGGGCCGAACGCGATATGCATCGCTTCTTTGATGTGACGGGTCGCAAAGGCATCACCGCCTTGTCTTTGCTCAAACAAACCCAAAACCAAATGCGGCAGTTTGATATGCCGCGTTTAGACCATTCGCTGGCAGCGCTGGCGACAGCAGCGGCAGGTCGCTGAGATGCGCTTGGCTCTGTGGCTTGTAGCGCTGTTTGCGGTTGCCGTGGCAGTGGCCTTGGGTTTGAGCCAACAAGCTGGCACGGTCACAGTGTTTGTACCACCCTACCGTGTCGACCTTTCTCTCAATTTGGTTTTGATCAGCTTGGCCCTGCTCTTTGCTGTGGTGTATATGGCGCTTCGCAGCCTTTTGGGCTTATGGGTGCTGCCAGAGCAGGCGAGGCGTTGGCGGGTGCAGCAACGCGAACGCAGTGCCCAATCGCTCATGCTCAACGCCCAAATCGGTTGGATGACCGGACGTTATTTGCGGGCCCGCAAGGCGGCATTGCAAGGATTGGCCCATGTTGACGGCTTGCTTTCATCCGAAGATGGCATTTCGCCAAGCGCCAGTTTGCTGCTCATGCGCAGCGTCTTGCATTTGTTGGCTGCGGAAAGTGCGCATGTGCTGCGCGACGAGAAAACGCGGGATGAGCATTTGCAGCAGGTCTTTCAGCCCCACCCCGCTTTGAGTTCATCGCTGCGCAATGAGGTGCAAGATGCCGCACGCTTGAACGCCACGCGTTGGGCTTTGCACGACCGCGATGAGCGCAGCGCACACCAACACCTCAGCCAATTACCCCAAGGAACAGCCCGACGCACATTGGCGCTGCGCCTGCGACTGAAAGCTGATCGCATGGGGCAAATGCACCTGCCCGCCTTGGAAACCGCACGTTTGTTGGCCAAGCATGGCGCTTTTTCACCCACCGCAGCCAACAGTTTGATGCGCGGTTTGGCGTTGGCCAGCATTGATGACTGTCGAGATGCGCATCAGTTACAGGCCACTTGGCGTATCTTGCAATCTGCCGAGCGGTCCATGCCAGAGGTTGCTGTCTACGCGGCTAGGCGCTTGCTTGGCTTCAATGGCGAGGCCAACTTGGCTTTGCAATGGCTTTTGCCCGTGTGGGAAGCCCTCGCCAGCAACACCGTAGATCAAAGTGATAGCGCAGTGCGCCAACGTGTGGTGGAAGTGCTGGCCCAGGCCTTGCAAACCTTGGTACCTGACAGCGAGTGGTTGGCGCGAGTGGAACAAGCGCGATTGGCCAACCCGCGCAGCGTCGAGTTGCAGTACCTGAGTGGCATGGTGTGTTTGCGCCACAGCTTGTGGGGCAAGGCTCAGCAACTGCTTGAGCAAGCAGCACCACGTTTGCAGTCCAGCGAGTTAAAACGCAGCGCTTGGCGGGCCTTGGCCGAATTGGCCGAACAAAAAGGCGATCAAGCGCAAGCGCTGGCGTGTTGGAAGCTCTCTGCTAGCGCTTGAACTGCAGCCTTAGGCCGTAGGACGGTTGTCGTCAAACGGCATCGCCATCTGACGCAAATCGCGTTTGGTTTCTACCAATACCAAGGGGCCTTCATCGATCACGATGGGGGCTGGACGCTCACGCGGCACATGCACCGGTTTGGGTTCAGCCGCAATGGCCGCTTGTACCTGTGCGATGCGCTCAGGGTTGGAGTTCACCCACTCCAAACCGCTGCCAGCGGCGACTTGCTGTAACTGCCCCATGGGCAGTTCGTAAGAGGCGATGCTGGGCATGCGGTGCTGCTGTGCTGCCGGTGCAGTGGCTGCCACTGCGACAGGCGCAGGTGCTGCGGGTGACCAAGCGTTATCCAAAGGCGCTGTGTTGGTATCTTCGGATTTTTCAGCGCGTGGCGCACGATCGCGGCCATAGCGGTCACGGTTGCGTCGTTCACGGCGCTCATTGACACGCTCGCCGCCTTCGCTTGCCGCCACAGAAGCGTCGGGCACAGTTTGCGTTTCCATACCATTTGCTGCGCTGGTAAGCGCTTCTTCTGCCAATGGCATTTGCGCGTCGGAGGTGCCTTGGTTGTTGCGCTCACCCCGACGACCACGACCACGGCGTCCGTCGGTTTTTTCCCGCGGTGCGCGTTCGCTGGTTTCGCCTGGGTTGATTGCCACATCGCCTGCCAAGGTGTTGGCTGGGACTTCTGTGGCTCCAGCGTCTTGGCGACGCCGTCCGTCTGAACGATCGCCTCGGCCATGTCCGCGTCCACCCTCACGTCCACCTTCAGGGCGGTCGTTGCGGGGGGTATCGGTCTTGGCTTCGTTGGTGCGGTCATCACGGCCTTCGCCAGAACGGCCTTCTGTACTTGCGCGACGACCATCACCACGGCGTTGACCACCACGGCGGTTGTCCCCGTTGCGGCCTTCGCCAGATCTACCTTCGCGGCGCTCGCCAGAGCGAGCTGGTTTGTCTTCTGTGGCGGGTTCGTTGGCAGGTTGACTGCCAAACAAATTTTTAAGCCATCCGAAAAAGCCTTTTTCAGCTGGCGCAGCAGCTGCGGTGCTGGGGCGTTTGGCTGCAGGTGTTGACGGTGCTGTCGCTTCAGACTTGGCTGCACGCGGCTCGGCATTAGGCGCGGGTAAATCGGGCAGCACACCTTTGATGACAGGTGACTGTTTGTTGGTGGGTTCCTGCGAGCGACGGGTGACAGCGGTCGGGTCCTCGATCTCTTCGGCCATCTTGTAGCTGGCTTGGATGTTGTCCAAACGCGGGTCGTCGTGCTTCAAGCGCTCCAATTTGTAATTGGGCGTTTCCAAACCTTTGTTGGGGATCAGCAGTACATTGGTGCGTTGTTGGATCTCAATTTTGGCGATTTCAGAGCGTTTCTCATTCAACAAGAAAGAAGCCACTTCCACCGGCACCTGGGCGTGTACCGCGGCGGTGTTGTCCTTCATGGACTCCTCTTGGATGATGCGCAAAATTTGCAGCGCCGAGCTTTCGGTGTCGCGCACATGGCCGGAGCCGCCGCAACGTGGGCAAGGGATGGAAGCCCCCTCGCTCAAGGCAGGGCGCAGGCGCTGACGGCTCATTTCCATCAAGCCAAATTTGCTGATGGTGCCGAACTGCACGCGGGCACGGTCTTGGCGCAGCGCGTCGCGCAAGCGGTTTTCCACCTCGCGGCGGTTTTTCGACTCGTCCATGTCGATGAAGTCGATGACGATCAAGCCGCCCAAGTCGCGCAAACGCATTTGGCGAGCCACCTCATCGGCAGCTTCCAAGTTGGTGCGGGTGGCGGTTTCTTCGATGTCGCCGCCCTTGATGGCGCGTGCCGAGTTGACGTCCACCGACACCAAGGCCTCGGTGTGGTCAATCACAATTGCGCCGCCAGAAGGCAGGTTGACCGTGCGGGCATAGGCCGATTCGATCTGGTGCTCGATTTGGAAGCGGCTGAACAACGGGGTTTCGTCGCGGTAGCGCTTCACACGGGCGGCATGCTCGGGCATAACGTGGGCCATGAACTGCTGCGCTTGGTCGTAAATGTCGTCGGTGTCGATCAGGATGTCGCCGATGTCATTGTTGAAATAGTCGCGGATGGCACGGATCACCAAGCTGGACTCTTGGTAAATCAGAAACGCGCCTTTGGCACCACTGGCGCCATCGATGGCGGCCCACAGTTTCAAGAGGTAGTTCAAGTCCCATTGCAGCTCGGGGGCGCTGCGGCCAATGCCGGCGGTGCGGGCGATGATGGACATGCCGTTGGGGTATTCCAACTGGTCCATGGCTTCTTTAAGCTCTGCCCGGTCGTCACCTTCGATGCGGCGGCTGACGCCACCACCACGGGGGTTGTTGGGCATCAGCACCACATAGCGGCCTGCCAATGAAATGAAGGTGGTGAGGGCTGCGCCTTTGTTGCCGCGCTCTTCCTTTTCCACCTGGATCAGCATTTCCTGACCCTCTTTGATCACGTCCTGGATACGCGCCTGGGAGGCCGACACATTGCCCGAGAAGTACTGTTTGGAAATTTCTTTGAAGGGCAAAAAGCCGTGACGCTCTTCACCGTAGTCGACAAAACAGGCCTCTAAAGACGGCTCGACGCGGGTGACCACGGCTTTGTAAATATTGCCTTTGCGCTGCTCGCGCCCTTCAATTTCGATTTCGTAGTCGAGGAGCTTTTGTCCGTCGACGATAGCCAAGCGGCGCTCTTCGGCCTGGGTGGCATTGATCAGCATCCGTTTCATGATGCGTTCCTT
>Ga0214917_10007166_pt1 | contig 11367 bp, 6 predicted proteins | sample LL_1208_BB_MetaG_FD_177983 | JGI IMG/M metagenome (GOLD analysis project Ga0214917, IMG submission 177983) | Freshwater microbial communities from Lake Lanier, Atlanta, Georgia, United States - LL_1208_BB | ecosystem: Environmental > Aquatic > Freshwater > Lake | place: USA: Georgia | collected...
TCTCAGTTTCTGACAGAGCGAGTTGAAAATGATGTATGTAGGAACGATGACCGAACTGCCAACACTGCTTACAAATTCCTTATCGCTCAGCCCTCTAATGAATCGCTTTACAAATCTTTTCCACATGTTGCGTGTTCTGCTGCTGTAGCGCCGACGAATCTCCTGCTCATCTTCAAGTTCGTCGTTCTCATGTTGCGCGTCATAAGTATCATCCTCGACGTCGTCAGTAGATGGCTCAAACCCGAGGTCATCAGACTCTTCGTCAACCTCAAATGCCCTGAAATCTCCACTCTGCATTCGTCCCACTAGCGAGTTCAGAACGGCGCCCAAATCGGGTGCTTCCCAGATTCCGCGTAATACTGCATCTCGGTAACTGCCGACCGTTGGGAGTTCTGGAATCTTGGCCCAGTCGATGTCTTCATAGCGAAGACGTCGAGAATCGTCTTCTGGCTCTTCTTCTGCGTAATCAGCATCTGTGGCTGGTTTGTCGTTAGCAGTTCGCCACAAACTCTCTCGATCGACGATGAGCACTCTGTCGAGCTCCTGTACGAGCTCCACTAACTCTTTGTCCTTTAAATCAAGGGTTCCTGTTTGCGCCAGAAGGTCGCTCTGGCTCTTTCGACTTGCTACGCGTGCCAGAGAGACAACGTGGTACGGGAACACGGTCTGCGAGTCAGACTTATCCAATGACACTTGAAGAACACTCGCCTTCTGAATCAACTCAGCGCTACTCGCATCAAAGGTCCAGATTGCCTCATACCCGCCCTCAAGCGCGCGGAACTCACCCGCGCTCACGGGCTGAATCTCGAAACCGTCGGCCCAAAGAGTAATTGACTTGGGAGCGCGACCGAAGATAAACGCTTGCAGAGTCGGTGGATTCCAGCGCACATCCTTCAGATTCGAAAACTCGCGTTCGGTGACACCCTCACTCGACCATTGCTCATCTGCGTTGAATGTCGTCACACCGTCGGACCTCGGCCGAAGACCAAGGGCGTCCAATAGATGATTGAAGGCACCAGGTTTTCCACTGAGGAGATTTGCTACTTCAACATTCCCTTTCTTGATCGTCTCGCACAGTGCTACGCCACTGAGATTTGCCGACCCTTGAAGGATGTAGTCCTCATTCCGGGTTCGTACGAGAATGAATTTTGCATGGATATATGACGAAGATGTGTCTGCCTTAAGAGCGGTCTCAACCAGTTGAAAATTCGGGTGACCCTTCATCACCCGACCGAGAGCCGCCTTGTCTAGTCGGGTCTTTGCCTCTTGCACCAACAGTCGCACTCGCCCAGCGCCGAAGCGATCGACTAGCTGCTTTACTGCGACGCCATGTCGGTCATGAAACGGCGCCATCATGACTAGTTCGGTGACTGCGCGATCTCCGACTTTCTCAGAGAGTTGGTCGATCAGTGAATTCTGAGCGTTGTGTATGACGCTTGAGTCAGCTTCCGGCTTGTTCGGAATCCACGAAGCGCTATTCCATAAGTCGCGGCAACGTCTGACCACATACTGATCAATCCAATCTTGTTGAGCAAGAGCTTCGATGAGTTCTCGGATTGCAGCAAATGGTGCAGCGGAGGCAGGATCTTCAGCGCGCCACTCGTACACCGTGAAGCACTCGCCGGGATTGGCGTAGCCAGAGATTCCGAGATTGCCAGAGCCGACGAAAAGCCTCCCCTCGCTCGGGCCGATCAGCATTACGTACTTGGGGTGGTGTGCTCGAGTTGACCTCACGCCAGCAGCGATATAGGTGCGGTTGAGCTTCTTTAAAGAATTCGGCCGAGAGAGAGAAGCTGTGAGCTCGCGTTGGTCAGCGAGGACAATACGGGATCCGACGGAAGAAGGAAGCGTGCCCCAGAGATGCTTCTCGGCAAAGAGCAGGTCGGCGCCGAAGGTTCCGATGATTGCCCCGACAAAATCACCGTCGAAGCCTTTGAGGAGCGGCAGGCTCGAGATCTCACGCGATTCTTGTCTCGACATCTACTTCGTCCCCAAATCGCCGGTCGATCGAATCTGCTCTCCCTCAGGGCTCAGCTTGCGATTCGGTAAGTCGAGATAGTCGGTCCATCCGAAATCTCCGCATGCAGTTGCGATTGACATGAACCTCGAGTTATTCATGCGGTAGTCAGTCCACTGGTCAAAGAATCGTATGCTGTCACCCTCGCGTCGAAACCGGAATGTATCGTCAGGCAGCTTGGCCATAGCAACACGTTCGTGCTGAGCAACGATATTGTCTCGCAGAATCCTCAGTGCTGTCTCAGCAATTGTTCTCTCATTTTGAATGTCACGGTCCAAAGACTGGAGAGCCCATCGCATACCAACCCGGCGCATGCCACCTTCGCTCAACATCCCCTCTGCTGACTGCTCTATTCGCGTTCCTCTGAATCGCAGCAGGGTCAGCAGGTACATAGTGATTAGCGCACCTAGCTTTTCCGCACTGCCCCTTTCGCTGTCTTCTACGGTTTTCATGAGCTTGAACTCGGTTACATCCGCACGTGCGTTCCACTTGCCATCAATCGACTGCGAGAGATCTGATGCGGCCTTAATCTCATCGACAAGGTGCTCAATCAGCTTCGATGGCGAAGATCGTAGACCCGGAATCGACCGGACGGTCATTTTCTTTACGGTTACTTCAAGCTGCTGAATTGAGACCGGCATATCGATGTCGTTATCGCCTGTGCCCCACTCACAAAGCCACTGCCAGAGTCCATTAAGCGACCAGTTAAACATTTCTCGCAGTTGTGTAATTCTCCATTGCCGAGCAGTGGACACAAGGTCCGTGGGCGGAGAAAACGCCGTTAGGACTCGAGCCCCCGCGTCATCAAGCACTGAGCCATAGAGAAGTAGTGAACGAAACTCCTCCTCAGTGATGCCCACTTTCGCTGCCTGTTTTGAAATCTCGAGCATCAATTGAAGTGTCTTCCTGCGGGCTGCAGCCATCTCTGGTCGACCGCCATACAGAAAGGCATTCACTACGAAAGGCCGGTCAACCGCCTGATTGCGAAGCTTCCAGAGGGCACACGTTTCGCCGTATTCTTCAACAACACCTCGCGGAATCTCATCCTTTTCGAGATACTTCTTCCAATAAGTGGTGCCTCGAATGGCTTCGCGAAATGCGTCAGCGAGCTGCTTGCCGACGTCCGGGGTGAGCGCATCGACTGGCAGATTTGTGTCTGGGCCAGCAAGCCTGACTACACCCATAGTTTGCATCGCAGTTGCGTAGTACAAGCCGTAGCCTCCGCCGCTCGACTTCATGTAGCTGAAGTCAGCTCGCAACTTGGCCGGTGCAGAATCAACCAGCGGTCCCACGAGACGTGTACCGATGACTTGGGTTCGAGCTTCTGGCTCCGAGAACAGGTTGGCGGCGGCGAAGATGAATTCCTTGCGCCTCAGGAATGCCCGAAATGCAGCTCTCGTTCGCGGAGAATCGCTATTCCAGAATTCATCGATTACGAACGCGTAGAACGACCAGTACCGAGGGTGGCGAGTCAACACATTGATCCCTGGAGCAAGGATGGGCAACATCCGATCCGTAACCACAGATCCGACGCCAAGGTGATCTTGCCCGCCACGTGCAGGGTAAAGGCGCTCGGTCCACAGTGGCTTACTGAACTGCAGTGAGTTAGCCACGAGATCTAGCGCTCCAAATTCAATCTGCGAGTGAAAATTTCGTAAAGAGCCTGATCAAGGAGCTTGGCGATTCCAACACGCTCAAGTGGGTCAACGAGTTTCTTCAACTCCTCTGAGTGATGAACCTCGAGCTGCTGAGCCCACTCACGACACTGGGCCAGATGTGCTCGATACGTGTCGCGATTTGTGCCGCCATAGGCCTCTTTAGCGACTCTTGAGTCCCATGCTGGAAATGTGCTTGGGCCAAGCGCCAGCAGCACTTTCGCCGCCGTGACCGGACCAATTCGTCGTCGAGCGCCAGCTCGTTGCATCCTAAGATCCCAATACATTTCAGCTGCCCGCTCAATCTGTGCGTCGTTCAATTCTGCGAGGCTCTTCGATAGAACAAGGCTCAGCTCGTTCGCGTTCTTTTGCCACCAGTCCTCAAGAGCTAGTGCAGTCGCTGACTCGGTTGAACCAGCAGCATTCTTCAAGCGGCAGCCCCAGCGATTCAAGTAAGAGTGCACGGCAGCACGATGTGCAGCTTGCGAGAGGTCGACTCCCCCGGGGGTTGCTCGTACCAGATCAGCCCACGTTTTGCGGCCGCCCCCGTCGTACGCAGCGTGACACCGTTTGACTAACTCAATGGATATGGTCGGTACCGAGCAACTGGTCACTACTAGTAGTACTGCCGGATGTAGCCGTATGCACGGTCAAAGAGTTCACCATCATTGTGCAGTTTGTACTTAAGCAGACTGCGCCGAAGCGCCTTTTTCACCTCGCGCTCACCTGCCTCGGTCTGCTGCCACTCCGGGAATCGGACTTGCTTCACGATGTCATCGATGTCAGCCACTACACGCTCCACGATGACTGGAGTTTCACTGTTCTTCACAGATTGGAAGAGCTCCGTAAGCGCAGCAATCGCTTTGTCTTCCTGTTCTTCTGGCTGTACTGCATTTTCGGCTTCGACCACGTCTGCAGCGAGATCAAGCAGACTCTTCAGGAATTCAAGTGAGTTGAGCAGCCCTTGTTCGTGTTTGAGACGTAACTGCTCGAGGCGTTCAGATAGCGCGATGAACTTGGGATCTTGGCCGTGGCGGCGAAGTCGCCCAACCACTTGAATCTCGACCTCAACGACGCTCTTGTCCGGGTCATTCATCAGTTCTTCGATCAGTTCGGCATCCATGACGAGGGACTCGAGGTCGTCGCGAACCGCTTGTACTTTCACGTGTTTGTGGATGAGCTCTACGGTCTTGGCGCCGAGCGCATGCCAGAGAAGCTTCCCGTTACCAGATGGTGGCCGCAGTGAGTCGTAGATGAGCACGAGCCACCGGTAGTCAGTCTCGAAAGGTGTCAATATGGGGTTCGGCGAGAGGGCTTCCCACAGAATCGAGAGCTGGGTGAAATCTGCTGCGAACGCGTCACGTTTTTCATTTGTCGGCAAGCACTGCTGTGCAGCGAGGAGCCCCTCCCAGCCTTCTTGTGTTCGGTCGACTCCCGGGAAGTAGCTGAGACACTTGGCCACGAGGGGCTCAAGTGAGAGCTCAAGCTCCTGCAGGTTTGTGACGACCTTGATGATCGAACGGTCGTCGAAGTCGAGTGCCGTTGCGACGTCGTCGAAGATGCCGAGGTAGTCAACAATTAAGCCGTGGGTCTTGCCAGGTGCGGGGCGGTTGGTGCGGCAGATGGCCTGTAACAACGTGTGGTCGCGCAACGGCTTATCGAGATACATGCACTGCAGGTTCGGTGCGTCGAACCCCGTCAAGAGGCGTGCGGTGACAATCAGAATCTTGAGTGGGTCAGCCGGATCACGAAACCGGTCGAGCAGCTTCTCTTCCTCGTCTTTGTCGCGGCCGAAACGTTCCTTCCAGCTTTGTGGTGCAGTGTGACCCACCGAAATAATCACTTCACTGCACTCCGGCGGGAGTATCTGGTCGAGTGCTTCCTTATAGAGGATGCAGGCTTCTTGGTCGATCGTCACGATTTGTGCTCCGAAGCCTCGCGGCTCGACCTTTGCCTGGTAATGCTCCTTGATATCGCGCACGATCGCCTCGACGCGGGCCGGTGCTTTGACCAAGAGCGCGAAGCGACCGGCTCGTTTCGACATCTCGGCCTTGTCTTCTTCTGAGAGGTGCGCGATGAGCTTCTGGAACTCTTCATCAAGAGCCGAACGATCGATTCGGAGATCGACCGAACGCGTTTCGAATCGCAGAGGAAGCGTTGCTTCATCACGAATTGACTCTTCGAAGCGGTAGCGGCTCATATAGCCACCGGAATCTTCGGTCGAACCGAAGGCATAGAATGTGTTGCGGTCACGGGTGTTGATTGGCGTGCCGGTGAGACCAAAGAGGAAAGCATTCGGTAGTGCGTCGCGCATCTTTCGGCCAAGGTCACCCTCTTGAGTGCGGTGGGCTTCGTCAACCAAGACGATGATGTTGTCGCGGGGGTTCAATACGCCATCGGCTTCGCCAAACTTGTGAATGGTGGTGATGATCACCTTTCGACTGTCTCGAGCCAGAAGGTCTTGAAGCTCGCCTCGGGTTTGTGCGGCAACAGTGTTTGGTACGTCAGCTGCATTGAAACTCGCAGTGATTTGAGTATCGAGGTCGATTCGGTCAACCACGATGAGCACGGTCGGGTTTCCGAGCTCGGGGTGTAGACGCAATTTGTTTGCTGCGAACACCATGAGTAGCGACTTGCCAGAGCCCTGAAAGTGCCAGATGAGGCCCTTTCGAATACGACCCTCTGTCACTCGTTGCACGATCTGGTTGACCGCTTCATACTGCTGGTATCGGCAGATGATTTTGATCTTGCGACGATGACGATCGGTGGCAAACGTCGTGAAGTTCTTCGCAATATCGAGAACTACTTCCGGCTTCAGCATCGAGCTTGCAGCTCGCCCCACCTCGTCTAAGCCAGCCAGCTCGGTGCCACCGGCTCGCCACGGTGCCCACAGTTGGATCGGCATGCGGATCGCGCCGTAGCGATACTCCTTGCCCTCAGTAGCGAATGAGAACACGTTCGGAACGAAGAAACCTGGAATGTTCTGCTCGTAGTCATCGCGCACCTGGGCGGCACCGTCAACCCAAGAAACCGCCGGGCGGGTTGGCGACTTTGCCTCACCTACAACTAGTGGAAGACCATTGATGAAGCCGACCAGGTCAAGACGTTTCTCGGGCCCCATGGTGCACACCACTTGATTCGCCACGATGAACTCATTGTTCGAAGGATTATCGAAATCGACAAGTCGAATTGTGGTGTGCTCGCCCTTTGGACCAAAAGGCATCGTACGCTCGCCGCGTACCCACGCCATGAACTCTTCGTTCGCGCGCACCAGGCCGTCTCCGGCAACCCCAAGACAGATGCCTCGGAGTTTGTAGATCACCTCGTCAGCTCGACTCGGATCCGCGGCAATCTCAGTGTTCAAGCGAACTAGGGTTGCCCGAACTGAGGCCTCTAGCATCACATCACCGGTGGATCGTTCAAGATCTTCGCCATAGACGTATCGCCAACCTTGGCGAGTCATCCGGGCAAGCAGGAAGTCCTCCACTGAATTTGCTTCAGTGAACATCAGAGTTCTGCTCCTGCGAGTAGAACGGTCAACAAACCCGAACGGAGAATTTTTGTCGCAAGAACTGCTTTCTCCGCTGACTGAGTTACATCATCCATAGACGACACGATGTTCACAATCCGTTGTTGCTCTTCGAGTGGAGGAACGGTCACACGAAACTGCTTCAAGTTTGCGCCAGTGATGCTGTGAAACATTCCTGTTCCCGACCTTGAAACAAGCCCAACAACATTGGCTTGAAGAAAGAGTCTGAGAAACGGTGTTAGCGAACCCGCTCGGGCTCGAATCACAGCCAAACCGCGACCAATAGCGATTCTCTGGTTAGCTAAGTTGGTATCACCAACTGGCGCACGGACGCTCAGCAGTAAGTCTCCAATCTCAGCGATCTTCGCTGGCGACGAACACCACTTGAGTGGCTGAGGAACGTGAGGGCCGAACTCAGCCGAACCTTGCATGAAGGGGATGCCGATTCCTTCGCTGTTGTACGTTTTTCCGGGTGGTGATTGACCCATCACCACTTCCGCAATCTCCGACAGGGCCGACTCGATCCAGTCATCGCCACCAGCGGACAACAGCTCACTCAACACAGCTGACCGAGCAGCACGTGCCGCAGTACCCTGCCGCTCAAGACTTGAAACGTGTGCGTCAGCCGCCGACAGCAGCTCCACGATTCGCTGTTGTTCATCGATGGGTGGGAGTGCGAACTCCTGTACCGCGAGGGTCTTCCAGTTGATAGTCGGTGACAGCGAGCCGACCGAGATATCAAGTGCTCGCTGGTGGAAGGCATCACTCTGGAGAAAGTAGGGCAGAAACTCCGGCAGGCAAACGTCCGGCTTGGCTCGAAGCACGAGTGCATGTGCAGAACAAATGCCATCAAAGTCTGCAACACCAAGCTTTCGTTGGTATGCCCGCCGTCTGCCGTAGATTACGTCCCCCGGGTAGAAGCGGAGCTTGGTCGCCTCGACGTCACTCGGTGATCCCCACCGGCGAATGCTCGTCGACTCGGGGTCTAGGTGCTCTAGGCCAACGTACCGCTCCACCCCCGAAGCGGAAGGGTCGTCCACTCTCTCAGTGATACTCGCTGCGATTGCACTGAACTTCTTGAGGGTCCAGCCGTCGGGCAACACGTTTGTGCTCACTTCGCCTCCCCGCTGGTCTCGAGCAGTTCAAACAGCTCGGTAGCGGCCGTTCTCAATTGATTGCCCGAAGTCCGCCACGTTTGGAGGGCAGAGGCGAGATCGGGGCCGGATGAAGCGTTCGTGCGCCTGACGTATAAAGGAATGCTCAGATTGTTCTGCTTCTCAGCGATGGTAGTGAGGTCGACGACGGCCGAGTATCCGTCCTCGGTCGCGAAGTTGAGGTACGTAGTGGCGATGTGGTCGATGTGATCGGTTGCGAGGAAGCTCTGAGCACGTTCCCGGGTAACTTCGTTTACGGCATCAATGAAGAGAATCTTGCCTTTACGTTCATTGGGCTTCTTGCTGCGACAGATGACAACGCAGGCTTCCATCGGCGAGTTGTAGAACAGGTTGGGCCCGAGACCGATTATTGCTTCCACAACATCTGCTTGGACCATTTTTGAACGCATCTCTTCCTCTTCGTCACGGAACAGAACTCCGTGCGGGAAGAGGATGGCGCAGCGTCCAGTCTTGGAGTTCATGCTCGCAAGGATGTGTTGCCAGAACGCATAGTCAGCACGACCCTGGGGTGGAGTGCCGTAAAGGTTGCGTCCCCATTTGTCGGATTGCCAAGCTTCGCGATCCCAGGCCTTGATCGAGTAGGGCGGGTTGGCGAGAACGACATCAAACTTGCGTAGCCGGTCGCCGTCGAGGAAACCCGGATTGGCGAGTGTGTCGTCGCGCACGACGTCAAAATCTTCGATCCCGTGGAGAAACAAATTCATTCGGGCGATTGCTGACGTGGTGAGATTGCGTTCTTGCCCGTACAGCTTGAGTGTTCGGTGTTCTTTGCCCTGCCGGCGAAGTTCCTGTGCTGCCGAGAGCAGCATGCCGCCTGAGCCGCAGGTGGGGTCGTAGACGCTCTCACCAGGTTGAATCTCGAGTATCTGCGTCATGAGGTGCACGAGGGTGCGGTTGGTGTAGAACTCCGCAGCGGTGTGGCCTGAGTCGTCAGCGAACTTCTTTATCAGGTACTCGTAGCCAACTCCCAACTCATCTTCTGGCACGTTCGCAATTGAGAGTGTGACTGTTGAGTAATGCTCGACGAGATCGCGCAAAGTCGAGTCGGGAAGGCGTTCTTTATTCGTCCATGAAGCATCACCGAAGACTCCGAAGAGTCGCGGGTTTGCGCGTTCGATTTCGCGCATCGCTTTGGCGATGGCAGAACCAACCTCGGTGGTGGATTTTCGAACGTCGTTCCAATGTGCGCCACTGGGGATCTGAAAGCGGTGTTGCTCGGGCTTTGTGGCGTACGACTTGTCGCCGTCTGACTCAGCGAGGGCATGTGCGAACTCCTCGTCATAGACATCACTGAGACGTTTCAGGAACAGCAGCGGGAAGATATAGCTTTTGTACTCGCCGGCATCGATGGTGCCGCGGAGAAGCGTTGCGGCACCCCAGAGATAGGCCTCGAGTTCAGACTGAGTGATACGGGTGTTCATGCCAGCCCTCGCTCGGCGAGCAATCGTTCGAGTTCTGTTTCTGCTGCCCAGACTTCATCGAGAGCTTTCTTGAGGGCTGCAGTGGCTTCTTCGACGGTCGGAATCACCTCGGTATCGGGTTTGGAGATGTAACCAGCAAGATTTAGATTGCCGCCCTGGGCGCGCACCTCGTCGAGGGCGACGACCCGCGAGAGGCCTTCGACATCAGTGAAGTCGGAGTAGAGCTTGGTGAGCTGTTGCACGTGCTCGGGTTCGAGTGTGTTCTGATTACGACCTCGGCGGAAAAGGGTCTCGCCGTTGATCAACAATATTTTTCCGGCTCGGCTCTTGGTCTTGTTGCGTCGGGCAACGACGATGCAGGCTGCAAGACCGGTGCCATAAAAGAGGTTCGGCCCGAGGCCGATGACTGCTTCGATGAGGTCGGTTTCGAGCACCTTTGAACGAATCTTGCCCTCTGCGCCCATTCGGAAGATTGCACCGTGGGGCAGCACCACTGTGAGTCGCCCGGTCTTGGGTGCCATCGAGCAGATCATGTGTTGGACCCAGGCCCAATCGCCGTACTTACGCGGAGGTACACCGGCGATGTTACGACCGTATGGGTCACTCGCCCACTGATCTTCACCCCACGCCTGAAGAGAAAAGGGTGGGTTGGCGATTACGCAATCGAACGTGGCGAGTTTGTCACCGTTGAAGAACGCTGGCTCCCTGAGGGTGTCGCCTTTGACGATGGAGAATTCTTCTGCACCATGGAGGAACAGATTCATTCGGGCGATCGCCGCGGTCGTGAGGTTGCGTTCTTGACCATACAAACGACGCAGCATCCGACGGTCGTCACCACCGTTGTCACGCACATGGGCGAGCGCCTCGAGCAACATGCCACCGGTGCCACACGCCGGGTCGTAGATGGTTTCGCCGGGCTTCGGATCGAGAATGTCAATCATCAGCCCAACTACGGAGCGAGGCGTGTAGAACTCGCCAGCCTTCTTGTTCGCCAGGTCGGCGAACTTCTTGATCAGATACTCGTATGCATTACCGAGAACATCGTTCGGCACAGCGTTGTTGCAGAGCTGCTTCTGGCTGAAATGGTCGATCAGATTGACAAGGAGCGAGTCTGGAAGGCGATCTTTGTTTGTCCACTGCACGTCGCCGAAAATGCCATAAAGGGTTTTCGGATTTGATTGCTCAATTCCTCGGATGGCTGTCTGAATGGCTTGGCCGACATTGGTTGATCGAGATCGAAGATCTTGCCAATGGCAGTTCTCTGGCACAGCGAAACGGTGCTGCTCGGGGAGGTTGGCATAGTCTTCATCACCGCCGGACTCCTCGAGGGCCGCGGCACGTTCTTCGTCGTACACGTCGCTGATGCGCTTGAGAAACAGCAGCGGAAAAACGTAAGCCTTAAAGTCAGACGCGTCAACCGGCCCGCGAAGGATGTTCGCCGCTTCCCAAAGCCATGACTCGAGAGAGGACTCTGAGCTGTGATTGGGCCTGATTGGCTCAGTCGAAGGGGTCGTCATATGGGTTTAGGCTTCCAACCTTAAAAGAGGGTTGTTATCGGCCTAAGTGTCAA
>Ga0214917_10007167_pt1 | contig 11367 bp, 10 predicted proteins | sample LL_1208_BB_MetaG_FD_177983 | JGI IMG/M metagenome (GOLD analysis project Ga0214917, IMG submission 177983) | Freshwater microbial communities from Lake Lanier, Atlanta, Georgia, United States - LL_1208_BB | ecosystem: Environmental > Aquatic > Freshwater > Lake | place: USA: Georgia | collected...
GGCGGAATTGGCGATCACCTTGAAGCCCTAGCGATCCTGATCCCCTGGGCCAAACTCGATGGCATCAAACTGACCTTGCACACCAGCCAAAGCCGCAGGCAACAGCTGAGCCGGGTATTGCAAGACCATCCACAGTTGCAGCTTGGCGCCCCGGCCGGCATACCAGTGATGGCCCTAAGGGGCTGGATAAGGGAAAATGCGCAAATTAATTACAGCCCTTGGCTGCAGCCAAAAGCCATTGAACTTCAACCGCGCCAGTGGCTCTGCTGTTGGCGAGCCGCCGGTGCGGGAGATCGCTTTTCAGCCCATTGTCGTTCTATACCTTTTTCTCTGGTAATTAAATTTTATCTACAGCTACTAAATAACAGCCGCCTGGAAATCATCGACCTGAGCGAATGGCAACCCTGGGAGAAAGCACAGCTAAAAGCCCTCGGCGTGCAAATCCATGATCCAAGTAAAGGAGATCTGGCTGATCTGGCCAAACTAGTGCAAAATTCTCAAGTAATCACCATTGATACTGCCCTGGCCCATCTCTGCGCCTCCCTGGGCCATCCCGCCACGGTTTTGCTACCAGTTTTTGCCGATGAACGCTGGGTAGAGTTACATAAACCAAATAGCTGCTACGGACGTTGGCTAAGGCTCGAGCGCAATATCCACTTCGGTGATTGGCGGGTCAGCCTCGATCGATTGCTCTGCAACCTCTTGAACAGCTAGGGCCACGGAGCGACCCAGCAAGCAGTGGAAATTCTGGCCCCAGTGTTGCAATTCGAGCCAGGCCGCCTGGGCCATGGCCGGCTTATAGAGCTGGAATGTTTTGGCAATGCCCAGGGTGGCAGCGCTTTCCAGCGGTGAAACCCATGAACAATCACCGTCCTGCCACCAGGGCTGTTGGGTCCAGTGGTGCAACTGGGCTGGGCTGAGGAAAAAACAACCGGCGTGGGGATTCTGGGGAGATTCAAAAAACTGCTTTCCCCCTGGCCATTCAGCTGCCAGGCTCGGTGCTTTTTCCGGCAAAATCTCCTCCAGATGTTTTTGCTGCAAGGGGCCATCTATATAGAATTTTTCCACCCAATGGGGTTCTGGAGGAAGCTCCATGCGATGGGGCAACAACAGGCACTGGTCACCAAGCTGCTCTCGAAACCAATTGATCTTATGGAAGAACATGGGATCGTGAATAAGTAGATCATCTTCCATGTAGCCATACAGATCGTATTCATCCACAAGGCAGGTGGCCAAAAAACGCTGGGCCTCAAAACCCAAATGCTTGGCGGTGGGGGGTTGGCTCACCACCATCTGGAATAAACCTTTGTAGGGGGCAGCCACTCGATCCAGAATATGATTTTCTCCGTCGGTGATAACTTTGATATCAATCTCATGTTTCAAGGCTTGGTTGGCCGGTCGAGCCTCCATGGCCTCCATATGCAACTGCGACTGGCGGCTGCCCTGTCTTTGTAAACAGAGCAACAATTGCTGAAAAGCTTGAATCCGAGGCTGTGGATCTGGACGCAGTGACTGATGCCTACCACTGCCCTGCGGGTTCCAGTGGTGGACTATCACCAACAGGATTCTCATTAGTTCTAATCTCTTGACCCAGGATCCCATGCCGATCAAGGGTCGCTTTTCCCCAGCAATGGATTCACAACAGAGCTGGAAGCCCCGCGACTGGGTTAACCGCGGCGGTGAAATGCTGGCCCTCGACCCCTACCTGGCCCAGAAGTTTATCGCCCAAGGTTTGCGGAGCATTCCTGAGGAGCCGTTGGCCTACTACAACCTCGGCATCGGCCTCCACCAGCAACGCCGCCTAGACGCCGCCATCCGGGCCTACAGGCTTGCCCTTGCCTTGCCGGGCTGTCCGATCAAGGAAGCCACCAACAACCTGGCCCAGGATCTACTGCTAAACGGCCACTGGCTCGAAGGCTGGGAGCACTACGAACAGCGCTTCCAGCGGCGCCCAGCCATGCACGATTTCTTTAAACAACATCTAGGGCCCCGCTGGCCGGGGCCCATCAAGGGGGCACCGGGCCAGCATCTGGTGCTGGTGGCCGAGCAAGGCCTCGGGGACACCCTGCAGTTTTGCCGCTTGGCCCTGGTGCTCCAGGAACTAGGCCATTCGATCACCCTCTTCTGCCAAACGGCCCTGGTTTCTCTGCTGCAGGAGGGCAGCGGCCTAGGCCAGGTGGTGGATCGCCTTGATCCCCCAGACCTAGTTCCCGGCAGCCGCTGGGTGCCGCTGATGAGCCTCACCCCACTGCTGCTGCCCGATCCCCAGCAGATTCCCTACGCCGGCGGTTACCTGCGCCCGGATCCCCAACGGGTGGCTGCCTGGGGGGAACGACTACAGCGGCGCCCTGATCGGCGGTTGATTGCCCTCCACTGGCAGGGGAACCCAAGCCACGAGGGATCGCTCTATTCCCGCGGCCGTTCAATGGCCTTCAGCGATTGGCTGGGCCTAAGAAACCTGGAGGGGATTGAATTCCTTTCCATCCAGAAAGGCGCCGGCAGCGAACAGTTACGCCAAGATGCCGGCCTGCCCTTTGTGGCTGGTCAAGGGGCTTTTTCGGCTTCCATGGATTTTCGCGATACAGCTGCGGCCTTGGCCCACTGCGACCTGTTGCTCTCTGCAGATAGCGGGGTGGTGCACCTGGCTGGGGCCTTGGGCCTCCCGGCCTGGGTGGCGCTCCGCTGGATCCCTGAATGGCGCTGGGGCCTGGAGGGCTGCAGCAGCCCCTGGTACCAGAGCCTGCGTTTGTTCAGGCAACCGCAAAACAACGACTGGGCCAGGGTGGTGGCGGCGATGGCGAGCGAGTTGCGCCATGGGGCGCTCAAAAGCTGAGGTGACGCCAGGAGGCTGGATTGGGACGCATGCCAGCCGCCGCTGCGGCGTTGGTGTCCCAATTCAGCAAGGCCGGATGGATCCAAAGCTCACCCCCTGCCGCCCTCAAGCCCAAATGGAAGGCCACATGCTCTGCCACCTGCATACGAATCAGATGGAGCTGGCCTTGGCGCTCCAGCAAAAGGGTTTGTTCGCCTCGATAGGCCAAACCATTGGTGGCTAGCCAATCAGATTTATAGAAACCCAGCCCCCCGAAGGCGGAATCCACCTGAAATGGCTCAGCGGCAGGGTCAAAGGCCAATTGCCGCGGTTGATAAATCCGCTCAAATAACTCGTGGTCAGTGAGAGTGGGTTCAGCCCAGTGGGTTCTCAACACCTGTTCCCAGATATCACCGGCACACAGCTGGGGATGACGCAGGGCCCAAAGGTCGTAGTAAGGCCCCAGTTGGTTAGCAAAAACCCCTGCCGCCCTGGTTTGGCCCGAGAACCAAACCAACACTTTCTCGATCACATCTTGATCCCAAGGAGCGGCATTCACCTCATCTAGATCGAGCACCAAAACTAGATCTTGAGCCTCAAAGGTTTCCTGCTGCTTCAACCATGCCAAGGCGCCATTACGCAGGTGAGCTAGCCGCAGGGTTTTCTCCGGAATCCGTTGATTCAAGCTGGCAAAGCCAATGGCTTGCACCCCTTTGTAAACCTGGCCATAGGCGGCAATCACCTCGCGGGTGGCGTCAGTGCTGTCGTTTTCCAGCAACAACACCCGTGAAGCTTTAAACCGCTGACGCAGGGCCTCCACATTGGCCAGCACCGCTGGCAAGGGGTCTGCGCAATTTTGGGCACAGCCCACAACCCAAAGCTTGCCATGCATCAATTACAAGCTCCCAGAAATGCCAACAGCTCAGCAGCGTATGCAGACCAACTGCGTAGGGGGCGGTGCGCCAATTCTTGCTGGAGCCGAGCTCTCAAGCCATAGTCCTCAGCCATCGTTTTGAGGGCCAGCGCGAGGGCTCGCCAGGAGCGCATGTCCACCACTAGGCAGCCTCCCCCATCGGCCCTTTCCGCCAGGGCCCCTTCCCCATGACAGAGGCAAGGGCGCCCCAGCCACAGGCTTTCTGCCACAGGCAAGCCGTAGCCCTCGAGCAGCGAGGGATACACCGTGAATGCCGCCTGCTGATAGGCCGCCAGCAAGAGATCATCATCGGCAGCTGGCTCCCAGCGCAGGGTTAAGCCCAGGGCTAGGGCCCTTTCCACCAAATCCACCACGGTTGAATCATTGGCCCAGCCCAGCAGGGTTAATCGAATCAGCTGAGATCCAGTTGGCTGCCGCTGAGCCTCTAGCCAGGCCAGGGCCTTGAGCAGATTGCGGTGGTTCTTGCGAGGTTCTAGCGAGCCCACGCAAAGCACCTCCAGGGCAGCGGCAGCCGTGGGAGCTGGCAGCCGCTGGCGAGGGGTGCCTGGCAATTCCTCCGCTAGGGGCAACAGCATCAGAGGGCGCTGGGGCCTTAGCTGCCGCTGCCGCCAGAACAGCTCCAGCTCTGCAGCAGCCGAGCGCGAATTGGCAAACACCAAATCCTGGGCGGCGAGGCCAGCCATATAACGGCCGTGATAATCGGCCGGCGCGCCGCCCCAGCCCAGGGGAATCGCATCGTGAAACACCACCAACACCCGCCAACCCAAGCGCTGGGCTTCTGCTCGCAAGGCTTCCCAGCTGGGCTGGTGGGGCCCAGAGATCAACTCCACCACGATTAACCAACTACCGGGTGGCGGCAATTGCAGCTGCCAGGCCGCCGGAATAGGCCCCTGCCAGCAGCCCAAATGCTCCCGGGCTTCCACCCCCGCCAAGCTAAAGCCAGACAACTGGCTCTCCCAAAGAAGGGGCGCTAAGGGCTCGCCCAGCTCAATCAGCCCCCGGGCAATCGCCCTCACACAGCGCTGTATACCTGTATTTCGCTCGAAACGAGTGGTGTGATTTACATAGAAGCCGATCATCACCCCAGGGGACGAAAACAGGCCATGGTTTGGGTGGGATGGCCGTAATCGGGAGCAATATCCAAACTGAAATCCGCCTCGCGAGCTAGGGCGCCAAGCAGGGCGATCGGGTAGTGGTAAGGATCCTGATTGGGGAAGGTATGAAAGTTATTACCCCATTTATTTCGGGGATGGGGTAATAACCAGGCCCTACCTCCTTCGAGGGCAAAAAATGAAGAGTAATAAACCCCATTACTACGTAACAAGGGCCTTACACGCTGCAGGCAAATTAATATTGAATTCAGGCTTAAATGACTAAATAAAGAATTAGAGAAGGCCACATCAATCGGTTTATTCACCGCAGAAAAATCAAATTTGTCGTTGGCAAATAGGCTGTATCGGCCCTCCTCAAGCCCAGCATCTCGCAAGATTTCCCGGCCAAATACCAAGGTTTCAGCATTTATATCCTGGCCATAATACCAACCCTGCGTGAGCTCAGGGATGAGCTTCACCCCTAGGCGCATGGGACCGCAACCCACATCGAGCACATGCCAATCGGGCCGTAAGCCGCGCTGCTGCAAAAAGCGAAATTGCATAAGCTGATGCTCACGCCAGATCTGATCTTCGCCATAATCCTGGCGGCCCCTTAGCGTTGAGAGAAACACATCGGAGCGGTAATTATTTTCCATTAGAATTTGCGCTATTCAAATTTTGATCCAGTCGAGAATTCCAATTTTAATCATCCAAACAAGGCCCATCTGCAGGGAATCATGCCTTTCAATGGCAAAGCCAGCCAAAAGTTGTTTCACACTTACACCTGGATCGGCCAAAACAATGGCGAGGACCTGCTGCAGCTCCTCCTGGCTGGCCCGGTAGGGGCCATAGGCCTGGTCTAAAACCGTTTGCGAGGAAAATCCAGCTGGGTTATGTCCCAAAATTAAACATGTTTCGGGGGTCAGTTGGTGGGAGGCAAAATGGGCAAAATCCGCTAGGGGGTTTCCCCTCAAGGGATGACTAGCCCTGGCGCCAGGTCTTGGGGCAGAGGCTTGGGAAGTGCGCAGGCTTTCAAGCTCAGCAAACAAAGCCAAGTGCTGGGCAGCCACCACGGGCCAATCAAACCGTTGGGCGGCCGTGCGTTGCCCCGCTTCTCCCATGCGGCGACGCAGCTCCGGGGATTCCACCAACCTCACTAATGCTGCCGCCGCCTGTTCAATGGCCACGGCCGTGTGCTGGGCAGCTGCCCCCACATAATTTTGGTAACTCTGCAAACCCAACTGGTGGGCGGCGGCCAGCTCTTCGGCGATGGCACCGCCCGGAGCCGCCAAGGTGGGAATCAGAAAACCCTCCTGTTGGTCTTTAACCGTGAAGCGATAGCCGTTCCAATCACTCACCACCAATGGCAAACCTGCCGCCATGGCCTCCACGGGGGCCAAACCAAAGGTTTCCTGGGCATTGTCTACTAAAGACAAAAACACATCCGCCGCCGCCCAGCAGCGGGCCATGGTCTCTGAATTTCGGCCATCCAGCACCGAAATTTCAAGGTTGGGAGCATGCAGCTGGGCCGCCTCCTTAAATAACTCCAGGTCGGCTTGGCCATTGGCAAACCAGCCCAGCAAAGCAAAATGCAAGTGCTTACCGGTGCGTCGGGCCGCCTGCCCCACGGCGGCAAACATGGGCTGCGGAAATGCCTTCTCAAAATATGAGAGGCGCCCCACCCAGAGAACCATCAGATCCTCAGCAGCAAGACCCAGTTCCTGGCGCAAGGATTCCCGGGCCCCAGGCGCTTGGGCTTGGGCCCTGATTTGGGGCACATCCACCGCCAAGGGAATAATCGGCAGCTGGGGCCATGAAAACCGCTGGGCCCCCAGCTCCCGGGTCAAGTGCTCTTGCCAAGCAGCCAGCATGGCTTCTACCCCCTGGCGCACCGCCGGGGAGGTGCAGATCAAGGCATCCCAGGGCCGCACCGGCGTTTCCAGCACAGCACCGATCTGTTCTCGGATTGCTGGGGGCGCCAAGGTATGGATCAAGCCCACCAAGCTGTAAGCCTGATCAAAGCTGAAACGACGGCGCATCCAGGCCAATTCGCCCAGATAGGGCTGACCCCGCAACAATAAACCGGCATCCACTGCCCCCTGCAGATCCAGCAAGGAACGGCGGGCAATGGTAGGAACCGCTAATCCAGCCCTGAGCTGTTGCTTTAGCAGCAAGCCTTCCGCCAGCTGGCCGGCATCCACAGGCAGAGCTGTTTGAATATCAATGCGCTCAAAGCCGCCGTATCGGGCCAAGGCCCGATAGAGGCCAAGATTGGCCACATCCTTGCCAAAGGCCTGGTCTGGAAGCGCCATGCTTCCCACCGGCGAATAAATGGCCAGCCGTTTAGCCATCAATTACACCGCTCACAGCCATGTACACCGCTCACAGCCATGGTGGCACCGGGGGTAGCAGCTTAGATTTGTTGCGGGTTGTTGCCGTCCGTACTTAATCGATCAGTGTAATCTTCATAAAGCATCTATCATCAATTTATTTGGATGGTTTACGTGCAATCCTCTGCTCGCCCTTGGGCCTGGATTCTAACTGGCTTAGCAGCCGTAACCGTATTGCCCCTCACGGCCTGTCAGCCCCCTGGCGGCCAATCGCCGAGCCATATGAATAAAGGCGCCGAAGTAAAGCCTGGCTTAAATCTTTCTAGCCAACCAAGCAATTCCGCTGAACTCACAAAACTGCGGGACACAGAACTGATCCCGTTAGTAGAAAAAGGCAAAATCAGCGCAGAAGAAGCCCGGGCTTTCATGCGGGCCCAGAAAAAACGCCTAAACATGCCAAATCAAAATAAAACTGAAGCCCTAGATCAAATCTTGAAGCAAAAAGGTATAAATTAATTTTCTAGATTTTTAAGTAAATGCGACCACAAAGCTCTAACTTATGTTGCCATTAACAATAATATGAGCTGCTTGCCCCCCATACAGCTCGGGCCGTTGATCAAGATAAGCCTGTAGTAGGTCTTCAAATACAGATGAATATTTTTGTTCTTGCTGAAACGGGTCAGGCAATATTTGAAATGTTTGTCTACTAATTTCAGTGGCAGCGGCAAAGCTTGAACCCTGAATGCTGGAATCTATGGCACCGAACCCAATGGAATCGAGCTTCCTTACGCCCGTGCGAAGACCAACCAAGGAAGGCAAAAATCCCAAACAACGCTCGAGGGCATGGGGCAAACCGCCGTCTTCACCAATAGGCTCTGATGCAAAATGATCCATTTGCAAGCCTAGATTAAGTAATGGCCCAAGGATTGATCCAGCACACCAAAAAAATGAACCAGCCGGAAAACTAAGCGGCTGAAAACGCCTGAGCTGCAAGCCCAACAAAGCCAGCAGCTGCTTAGAACGCTGATAATTAGGACCCCAATGGCAGCAGTTAGCAACTGCTGGATGGGGCCAAGGGATTATCAAGCCCACGGAGTAATTTTGGATTGCTCGGGAACAATCAGTCCCCCGCTGACCACCGCCTAGGAGCTGTTGCAACATATGCCGGCGCCAGGCGGTACCAAGGCCAGGGTCATAGCTGGAAACTTTGCTGTGTAAGTGAAGAACTACTGGGTGGTTGGCTGGTTCAGTGCCCCAAGCACAGAGAAAAGGAGCAAGATCTCGCCCGCGGTTTGGCACCACACGAATTTCGAGATCCCGGTGACAACTCCAGCGACCATGCATGGCTTGGATAGCTGCAGCCTTTTCCACTGAATCGGTAGTTACAAAATGACAAGCCCTTGGCAATTCATTACAAGCCTGAAGTAATTCCTGATAAACCTCAGGGAAAAATACATGGTTATAAATAGCTACATTTGGGGAATCAGTTAAAGGCTTAGAAAGATCAGAATTTAAAAGTTCCGAAGGGGAATTAATCCAACTCTCATCTTCCCAATGGGGACGTAAAGTAAGGCCGCCAAAATCTAAGACCAAAGGTACACTATCTGCAAAATTGCTGATTAGATTACCCAAGCCTGGGCCTAAACCATGTTCGTTACCGGCTGCCACCGTTCAGGCACCTCCTTGCTTGCCTCCATCATCAGCCATTGCCTGGGCGAAACCCGCACTGGTGACCTGGATGCAGTGGTAGATAATCCGCGGGGATACTTCGAAAGCACACGCCTAAGGGAATTCAACGACAGCCTGCTGAAGCAGTGCGGCTACAGCTGGGATCGACCGCCCCTGCAGCCAATGGAATGGAGCTCCGGGGAAAGGATCCGGCAGCTGGTACCTGCTCGCGCCCAATTTGCCGATTATGCGATCAGGAGCAATTGGGTTGATAAAGATCCGCGCCTCTGTCTGAGTTACGGCGCCTTCCTGCACATCCTGCTGAAACCAGTGCCGCTTGCCTTGGCGCTGCGTCATCCATTCTCCGTAGCCCGTTCACTGCAGGTGCGGGATGGAATGGATTCAGAAAAGGGTCTGCTGATTTGGTTGCTATATAACCGTCATGCTTCCCGCCATTTGCAAGCAAGCGATCTGGTACTGCACTACGAAGACCTTCTTCCCGCCGATGGCAGACCAACAAGGGGCCATGCCCTAAATGCAATAGGGCAATTTTTGCAACGGCACCTAAATGGAGATCAAGCACTGCAATTTAGATCTCACGAGCTGCATGAACAGATCCGCTCTCGCATCGCCCCTGAACTGCAACGATCGCAAACCGCTGAGCTGAGCGATTCACCGCTAGCCCACTATTGCAAGGAAATTCATCAACAACTAATAAATGAATCGAGTTCACCTAGCCCCGAGGCAGTGCGTGCGGTGTTTGATCCCATGCCAGGCTGGATTATTGATCAATACGATGAGGTAATGGCTACAGGCCTCCCCTCCTTGGAATTCCTGCGTCAATTTGCCTACGAGAAAGCCCTGCAGGCCCCTAGTAATGAACCAGAAACTGAAACCCTTGCCGATCTACGCGAAAAGCTAAGCACCGCAATCAATATTGCTGATGAACGTTTGCAACATTTAGAAGCTGCTAATCAACACTCCCAGCAGCTAGCTGAAGCTCAAGCCAACGACCATGCTATGATCGCAGATCAACGAGCTGAAAATGAAAAGCTACGTCACGAAATTCAGTATCTCAATCAATACATATATAAACTACAAAATACCCTCAGCTGGAAGCTAACTACCCCTCTGCGCTGGCTGCGCCTAGGCTCGAAGACGAAGAGTTAGAAACTCCCCTGATAACAACATGGGCTTCCCTCGTTTTTGCGGACAGTTGCTTAAGCAATTTCCTTGTTGATCATACCGTTTTAAAAAGCTCAATTTTCGTAGTCAATCGGACTTGGGTAGTCATTACTTGAATGTCGTCTATTTAGATTGTAATATTCTTCAATCCAACCAGTAGTTTCACTTTGCAATTGCAGTAGTGTTAGCAGAATTCTACCATTATCATCTAAATTATTTTCTAATTTATAAGTAGAAAAGAAGCTTTCCATTGCCGCATTATCCCAGCAGCTCCCTTTGTAAAACATACTGCAGTTGATTTTATTCTCTATCAGTAGTTTTTGGTATTAATTTCCGGTGTATTGACTACCTTAATCGGTATGAATATGTAATTTGCTTGGATTTATTCTTCTTAAAATCAAAGTCCTATTTAATGTTTTTTGCTAATTCCGCTTCCATATTACTTCTTAATCTCCAGCCCATAATACGCCTTGAGTATAAACTCATTCATACAGCAAGATAACGCCAGCCTTCTGTTGATTTGAATTTACGCAATAAGATATTTGTTGCAATTTCATTTCCCTCTTCTTGTTTTGGGCAACACCAAAAGCGTCTGCTCTGCAGTAATCGGGTGCCTTAGCGCTTGATTGGCCTCTCTACCCGTTTACGTGGGTTGCTTTGCCTTTGCAGCAATCTGTAATAGCCGCTGCGGGCTACCTGCGGTTTTTTTACTAACCAAAGCACTAGATACACATAAGCTGCTATGTGCCTCTACGAGGCCTTGCCGAGTGGACCCGCAGGCCGTAGTGCCCTGCCGCCAGCTTGAAAAATCTTTCTCTCTCCGTAATTCATGAATTTCCTTGCGGAGTTTTATTAGCTCATCTCGTTCAATTATATTTAGCAAGCCGCAACCAACGGCTAAGGATACTTGGATGCAAGCCAAGCCCTTTGGACTGCCCTAGCGCAAGGGAGGTTTTCCTTTAAGCAGAAATCAATGGCCTCAGCTTTTTGTTCATCGCTGTAGCGGCGTGGCGTAGACGAGGCATTCATTCTGATCATTGGTTTTCACGGAGTTAGTGTAAAAGCATCAAAGAATATTTTGAAACGGCACTATCAACACCCACCAGCGCTGCTGGTGCCAATTCTTTCGCCGTTGTAACCAGCTGGTTGCCAACCCAGTTCCTCTGTGATGCTACTTGGATCGATCGCATAGCGGCGCTCGTGGCCAGAACGGTCCTTTACCGGCGTAATTAGCCCCGCCTGGGCTATAGGCGGGTGTTTTGCTGCTCCAGATCCTTAAGGCGCTTGGCTTCTGTTGCTTCCATGCCGCCGTATTGCTGCAGTATTTTCAGCGCTGAACTATCAATG
>Ga0214917_10007170_pt1 | contig 11366 bp, 10 predicted proteins | sample LL_1208_BB_MetaG_FD_177983 | JGI IMG/M metagenome (GOLD analysis project Ga0214917, IMG submission 177983) | Freshwater microbial communities from Lake Lanier, Atlanta, Georgia, United States - LL_1208_BB | ecosystem: Environmental > Aquatic > Freshwater > Lake | place: USA: Georgia | collected...
ATTACAGCGACCATTGAGGCATGCGGCCCTACGGCGTAACCTTGGAACAGCAGCCGTTGTCACGGTTGCGTTCAGTGGCGGCCCTTTTGGATTGACATGGCTTGCCACCTCCGCCGCTACCGCCTTCCTTGTGCTGACACTTTGGCGAGTTAAGCAGCAACGGCTGATGCCATAATTCCTTCTTGGTTGGATCTAGTAGCTTCCCGGCTGCTACGGTCAGAGCAAATGTCACCTGTAACTACGACAGGGAGCAGGCCATGCGAAGTGACATGGGGAACGTGGAGGCCATATGTCATGCACAACGTTTCCCGATGGTGGCAATGACAGCCAAATCCTTGGGCTTATTCCCCAGGGGGCTGGTCATCATCCTGGTTGCAGCTTCTGGACTGGTATGTGCACCCATGAGCCACGCAGAGCCTGCGACGCTGAAACAGGCAGGAGAAGCTAGGCACATGAATGGCCAGCCTGATGTAGATGCAATGACGGATCAGGCCAGAAAGTTGCGCACAGAAGGCAATTATGTCAAGGCGGCAGAACTCTGGCGGCAGATATTAGAGATTGCTGAAACTGCCTTTGGTCGAGATCATCCCAATGTTGCCACAAGCCTCAACAACTTGGCAGGGCTCCTGAGAAGGCAAGGCCGGTATACCGAGGCCGAGCCGCTCTATCGCCGCGCCCTGGCCATTAATGAAAATGCACTCGGGCCGGATCATCCCGAGGTCGCCACAATTCTCAACAACCTGGCAGAGCTCCTAAAAGATAAAGGTCAGCACACAGTAGCCGAGCCCCTATTTCGACGCTCCCTGGCCATCTTTGAAAAGGCTCTGGGACGTGATCATCCTTCTGTGGCCGCCAGCCTCAACAACTTAGCGGGGCTCCTGGAAGAACAAGGAAAATATGCCGCGGCCAAACCTCTCTATCGCCGCGCTCTGGCCATCAATGAAAAAACCATCGGGCCGGATCATCCTCATTTCGCCGCGAGCCTCAGCAACCTGGCAGTGCTACTGAATTCCCAAGGGCAGGCCGCCGAAGCAGAGCCAATCATGCGCCGCTCTTTAGCAATCTTCGAAAAAGCTCTCGGCCCGGATCATGATGATGTCGCCACTAGCCTTGACTTTCTCGCAGTACTTTTGCGAAACCAGGGTAAGTACGCCGCGGTTGAACCCCTCCTCCGCCGTTCCCTGGCCATCAGAGAAAAAGCATTCGGGCAAGATCATCCCGAGGTCGCGATCAGTTACAGCAGCTTGGCGGGACTGCTAAATGACAAAGGTCAGTACAACGCAGCCGAACCCCTCTACCGCCGTTCCCTGGCCATCAGAGAAAAAGTATTCGGGCAGGATCACCCCGATGTCGCCACCAGCATTGGCAACCTGGCGGAGCTCCTGATGAGACAAGGACAGAGCGCCGCAGCCGAGCCCCTCTACCGCCGTTCCCTGGCCATCAGAGAAAAAGCACTCGGCCGAGATCATCCCGATGTCGCTACCAGCATTGGCAACCTGGCGGAGCTCCTGATGAGACAAGGACAGTACACCGCAGCCGAGCCCCTCTCTCGCCGCTCACTGGCCATTAGAGAAAAAGCACTCGGGCCTGATCACCCCAGTTTCGCCTCCAGCCTCAATGACCTGGCTGTAATCTTGGAAGAGCAAGGAAAATATGCTGGAGCTGAACAGCTATACCGCCGCTCCCTGGCCATTGTTGAAAGGTCTCTGGGAGCTAATCATCCGTTTGCGGCCACCAGTCTCAACAATCTGGCGATGCTGCTTTACGAGCAAGGCCAGTATGCCGCCGCCGAGCCCCTGTATCTCCGCTCACTGGCTATCCAAGAAAAAGCTCACGGGTCGAAGCATCTCGATGTCGCTACCAGCTTGAGGCATTTAGCAGCTCTCTTTATGTCGGAAGGGCGGAAAGACAAAGCTATTTCATTTATGAACCGCTCACTTGCAATTCAGTCAACCTGGCTGCGTCGCGAGCTGCCGCTTCTGCCCGATCAATCCCGTTCCGCCCAACTCCGTCAATTGAGTAGGGCCTGGGAATGGGTCTTCGGTTGGATTGAGCGCCACCCCCCTGCTACCCAGCTCGCCCTGGAGACCCGCCTTAACCGCCATGGTCTGCTATCGGAGATCGAGCAGCGTCAGGCCCTACTGCTCAATGCATCCGGTGTTGATCGCGGAATGGTGGAGCAGCTGCATGCCCTGACCCAGCAGCTGGCCTCAGTCTCGTTACCGGCTGATCGGCGCACTATGGTGCGGGAACAGAGAGACAAGCTGCAGGCCAAGATCTACCGCCAGATCCCAGATCTACAGCTCCAGCTTGTATCCATCGAAGCGGTGGCCAAGGCGTTGCCAGCTGATGGGGTGTTAGTGGAGTTCCAGCGCTATCAGCCTTATGACGGTCGCAAGCCCACAGACCAGCGCTGGGACGCGGCCCAGTACATCGCCCTGGTTCTAAAGCCGAATGGCAGCGTTAATGCTGTGCCGCTGGGACCAGCAGCGGCAATTGATGCCACGGTCCACAAGGTTCTTCGTGCCACCGCGGATGGACTCTCCGATGCTGACGTGACCTGGTCTCAGTTGAGCAACCAGGTGCTCAAGCCACTGCTGCCGCAGCTCACCAGAAGCCGCCAGTGGTTTCTTTCCCCCGATGGTGAGCTCAACCGCGTGCCGTTTGCTGCATTGCCAGCCCCGCAGCAAATGGGTACACCCCTGGCCCAGGCGGTGCAACTGCGGCTGATCACCACCGGCCGGGAACTAGTGCGGCTCCAGCAACCCGCACTTATTGGTAGCGAAGTGCTGGTGATGGCCAATCCCAATTACGACCGCCTCAGCAGCAAGCTGCCGCCAGTCGCCAGGCCCGATGCGGTGGCCACCGTGGCCCAGCGACGCTCAGCAGAGCTGGGCAGCAACCAGTGGAAGCCGTTGCCGGCATCAGAACGTGAGGGGCAGAAGGTGGCAAAGCTGCTGGGCACCGGGCTGATCACAGGCGCTGCCGCAACTACCACAGCCTTGCAACGCCGGATAGGCCCCAGGGTGCTGCATGTGGCAACCCACGGCTTCTTTGTCGCCGACCAGGAGGCCAAATCCCCAGAGGGTCTGAAAGCAATCCAGGAGGGCTCGCCACTCCTTAGTTCCCTGCGCCAGGAAGACCCCCAACTGCGCAGCGGCTTGGTTTTTGCTGGTGCCAACCAACCTGATCTTGACCCCAACGACGACGGATATCTGACCGCGGCCGAGGCAGTGAATCTGAACCTCAAAGGTACTGAACTCGTAGTGCTGTCGGCCTGCTCCACCGGCCAGGGGGAAGTGCGCACCGGGGAGGGCGTCTACGGGCTGCAGCGCTCGCTCACCGTTGCAGGTGCTCGATCCACCCTGCTCTCCCTCTGGAAGGTGGATGACGCCGCTACTGCCGAATTCATGGGCCGTTACTACCAGCGCCTCAAATCTGGTGAGGGGCGCAGTGACGCCCTGGCAGCTGTCCAGGAGGAATTTCGTTCCGGCAAGGTGCAAAGCCCGAGCGGCGCGAATTGGACAGAACCCTATTACTGGGCCGCTTGGCAGTTGGTCGGTGATTGGCGGCCAATTAAAGGACTGTGATCACGCCTCACCCTCCTGCAGCAGCAGATGAATCACACGGCGGAGATCATGGCTTGTCTCAAGTTGCTCCAGCAGCCAGCGCAATGCCGTCTGCTGATGGCGAAATCCAAGTTCGCACTTTAAATGAGTGAGCAACTGCGAAACGGGATCTGCGACATTTGTTTCTGGTAATGCCAGGCTGCTTCTTCCTTTCAGGAACGTAGGCAATTGCGGCTCACGGCCATCAGGGGAGGCCGGATTCCGGTCCATTGAGTTTTCCAACGGTTGCATTGCATCACCGCTATCAACGGCGGCCGATGATCCGCCCTGCTTCAAACGCAGTGCGGCCCAGAATGATCGGCGAAGCAGCAGGCGCCCGTGACGCGACGACAAGACCCAGGCCAACGATGGCACAGGCTCCCACAAGGCGACCCATGCTTTCGTCCTGGTTGGTGGCGGCGGAACTGGCAGTTGTCTGGTAGCTCATGCTGGAGGCAGCGCAGGCTGCTGGTGGTGACGCCGTCCTCTCGTTTGGCCATCTCACGGTTGATTCCGCCGATCCCCCGAGCCATTTCTCAGACTGGTCAATCTGCCCGTGGCTGGGATCTGTGAATAGGTTCCTGCTACCTCTTCTGTTGGGCTCAACTCTCTGCCTGATGCCGGCCGTAGCAGCCGCTGAACTCACAGGTGACCAGCCTCAGGAGCTGCTGCAGCAGGCCGCCAACGCCGCTGCCAGGGGTGACCAGGCAGCCGCAGCTCGCCTTTGGGCAGAGCTGCTCCCCTGGGTGCGTCGTCATGCACCACCAGGCTCGGCGATGCTGCCTCAGAGCCTGTTGCAGTTGGGAGATCTCCAGAGCAACCAGGGCTTGCACCAACAGGCTGAGCGCACCTACCAGGAGGCCCTGCAGCTGGCGAGGGCCCTTCCTGAACCTCGCCCCCTACTTGTAGCCATTCTGCTGAACAATCTCGCTGTTCTCTACGCCGACCTGGATCGGTTTGCAGAAGCGAGGGCACTATTGCAGGAGTCAGTCCAACAAAAGGTTGCAGTCTTGGGTGCGGCCCATCTGGAGGTGGGAATCGCCCACAGCAACCTCGGCGATCTGCTGCGTGAGATGGGTGAGCTGAACCTGGCCGAGCAGGAGTTGGCGCGCAGCCTGGCGGTGCTCCAACCACTGTCAACCCAGCACCCCCTGGCCCTGGCTGCTGCCCTCAACAACGTATCCCGCCTTCAGCAGCAGCGTGGTGCTTGGGAGCAGGCCCGTCAGGCCCTCGATCAGGCCCAGCAGCTCAGGCTCAATGTCCTGCCGCCAAGCCATCCGGATCTGGCACTCGGCTGGAACAACCTCGGCATGCTGGCCCTGAGCCGCGGTGATCTCACTGCGGCTCAGAGTTATCTGCAACGGGCCTATCTCCACACACGGCAGATCCATGGCGATGTTCACCATCTGACGGCTGTTCAGATCGCCAATCTGGCGCGACTGGATCACGAACTGGGCCGAGATCGCCAGGCGATTCAGAGGCTTCAGCAGGCTCAACGCATCCTTGACGCCCAGTTGGGCTCTGGGCATCCCGACAGTCTCCACAACCTGGCTGAGCTCCTGCTGCTGCAGCACCGCACCAGACAAGTTCCCGGATTGCGCGGCCCGCTCGACCTGCTGCTGCGCAAACGCTTTGCCCTGCTCGCTGATCAGGCCTGGCGACTGCAACCCAGGGAGCGCCTGTTGCTGCTCAGGCGACGTGACCCCAGTTGGTACTTGGCGGATGCGCTAACCGCAACCGATCCAGGGGCCGCGCTGCTGGCCCTGGCCCTGCGGCTCAACACCCAGGGGCTGCTCCAGGAACTGCAACGGGAGCAGCGGCTGTTAACCAGCCGCACCGAACCCATAGCCCCACGGCGTTGGATCGAGCCTTCTGAAGTGGCCGCTGCGCTGCCCGCCAGCAGTGTGCTGATCGAACTGCGTCGCTATCTCGATCCGGCCCGCATCCCGAAGGCTCCAGAAGTACCCCTGCCATGGCGCTACCGGGCCTATGTCCTGAGCGGAATTGGACAACTGCAGGTGGTGGACCTGGGCCCTGCATCAAAGCTTGAGCCCTTGATCCGCCAGGCTTACATCGCGTCTGCGGAGCAGCTCAGTGACGCACCGGATCGATGGGCATCTGTCTCCTCGGCCTTGCTCAACCCGCTACGGGCTGCCGCTGGTGACGCCACCGCCTGGTACATCGTGCCTGATGCCGGCCTGCACCAAGTGCCCTTTCAGGCTTTGGTACCCGATCGTTCGCTGCGCTTGCTGAGCAGTGGCCGTGAACTGCTGCGGCTCAACCACCGGAACACCCAGCCAACACCTGGTTCACCTGTGGTGGCGGGCAACCCGGCGATCAGCAGTCCCCTGCTCTCCACGGCTGTAGAAGCGCAGGGGGTGGCCCGCCTATTGGGGGTCACGCCTGTGCAGGGCACCAGGTTCACTGCTGCGATGCTCAGCCAGCTCAGCCGTCCTTTGGTCCTGCATCTTGCGACCCATGGTTTTTGGGATGCAGGGCAGACGGCCCAATCTGTGCGCATGGCGGATCCAGACCCTCGCCACGACCCGATGCTCAGAAGCGGCATCGTGGTTTCACCGGTAAACGGCGCAACCGCTCGATTCAGTGCGGCCGACTTTCTTGGGCTCGATCTGACCAATACCGAGCTGGTGACGCTCTCAGGCTGCTCGACAGGTCTGGGCGATCTCCACGACAGTGAAGGGATCTACGGCCTGCTGCGCGGTGTGCAAGTGGCTGGGGCCCGGTCGGTGCTGACCAGCCTCTGGCCTGTTGACGATGCAGCGACCAGCGACTGGATGCTGCGCTTTTACGGCTATCTGAACCAGGGAAGGGGCCGCGCCGATGCCTTGGCGGCCGTGCAGGCCGACTTTCGCAGCCATCCCAACGCACTCTGGAGACACCCCTACTACTGGGCTGGTTGGCAACTCGTAGGCGACTGGCGCCCGATTCAGGGGCTGAGACACTGACCGGGCTGGGGCATCCGTGGCTGTTCTGTCCAGGGCACAGTTGAACCGGAATCAGCCACAAGATCGGCAAACGAACAGACCTCACACCTCTGTGCTGGTTCCATGCGCCCGACCCCACTCCTTGCCCTGTGCCTTCTGGTGGCAGGGCCTGCTTCTGCTTCGTCCTATGAGGCCCTCTGTCCTGCCAATCCCTGCACTATCACGGTGGATGCCAATGGCATCTCCTCGCCCAACGGCTTTATTCCGACCGCACGCATCGCCCAGTGGTTCACAGGCGGAGAAGAGGGCTACAACGCTGGTGCTGGCACCGCCGGTGCTCTTGGCGGCGCCACAGCCGGCGCCATCGGTGGCGGTCTGTTGCTCGGACCGATCGGTTTGATCGGCGGCTTGATCGGTGGTGGCCTGGCCGGCTCCAAGGCGGGCAAGACAGCTGACCTGTTCTTCAACGTGGTTGGTTATGACCAGGCTGGTAAGAAAGCCACAATCAGCTTCCGCTTTGTCAATCCCAAGCCGGCCAACAAGCTCAAAACTGAATTGCCCATGTTCACCGGCCTGGCTATGGGCCAGACCCGGCCTCTCGAAGAGCTCCGCACCGCAATCGGCTCTGGGGCTACAGGTTCAACGGCGCCCCTGCCAGACACCTTGCAACCGGCAGCATCCGGTGCAGTCAGCAACAGCACTGAGCAACGACCCAAACGGGCTTCACTGCCCGCCAGCTTGACCGTTGAACCGGTGGTCAGCCCAGTTGGCAACGACGAGCAGTGGGCTGCTTACTTGCAGCAGAAGAAGTTGGTGCAATGGGCACAGAACAACCCTCAGATGGCCGACAAGCTCAGGCAGCGCCTCTACCCCAACCGCTGAAGAGGTGGCCAGAGGGTTCTGGAATCACCTGCTTCACCTGGGAACGAGAAGCCGATGTACGGAGGCACACAGCCTCACCACCAGCTCGAACTCATGCGCCAATCACTGCTCGGCCTGCTCGCTGCCGTCCCCCTGGCTCTCTTGGCAAGCCAAGGATCTGCTCAGGCCAATCCATGGTCGTACTACGAGTACAGCTCCCCTTACAGCAGCTTCTCGATGCTCAACGGCCCTGGCGGCTATTCCGGCTATGGCTTCGCTACCCCAACGATGGGCATGTATAGCGACAATTACGGCACCACCACGTGCATGGCCGTAGGCAGCAGCATCATGTGCTTCTGAGCTTGGTGAAAGCTTGGTGGCTTCTTGCTCAATAGCGCGGCCAGCAGCAGCAGATCGACGATGTGGATGTTGAACGGGCCTGGGGGCTGTAGTGGCCCCTGCCGTGGCTTTCGTAGATCAACTGGTGGAGCTCACCGTGCGGGCAATCAGCACCGTGAGCATCACGATCGCCAGCAGCACCTGGAGCGACATCACCAATTTGGCGGGGCGCGACATCACCGCTTCAGAGGTGGGGCCGTAGGTGGAATTCACGTTCATCGAGATGAACAGGTAATCGATCAGGTGCGGCTCCGGGGGAACTTCGCCATCGCGGCTGGGCCACACAAAAGCTCCGCCCGGTGTACTCACATCCAAAAAGATGTAGACGAACATGAACACCAGCACCGTCTCCACATAGACGGCCGCCACATCCCAGAGTCCGCCCAGGCCTCCGCCCTGGTGGCTGCCGGCACTCGCCACCATCGAGAGCACGTTGGTGATCACCTGCACCACGGAGAACAGCAGATACACCAGGGCCCAGCGGAACAGCTCCCGGGTGCGCCCCCGAAACAGGCTCACGGTGAGGCAGAGGGTGATCACGATGAAGGCCAGCGTGCCGGTCAGATCGATCCGGTGCACGAGGCCGTCGAGCGCTGGATCGATCAGACGCCGGTTTTCCAGGTGATGCACCAGCAGCAGATCCATCACCCAGACGCAGGTGGTGGCGGCAATCACCGCTAGGCGGCCGCGACCGCTGGTGAGGCGTGCGCGCAGCAGATCGGCGGGACCTGGGCTGGTGGGGGCTGATCTGGCGTCGGCCATCGCGTCAGTCCTCGTGCTCAGTAGCGCGGCACGCTTGGATCCACCTCCTGGCTCCAGGCGTCGATGCCACCGGCCACATTGATGCCCTCGATGCCGTGGCGCTTGAGGGCGATCAGGGCCTTGGCGCTGCGGCCCCCCAGCTTGCAGTGGGCGTAGAGCGTTTTGCCGGCGGCCAGCTCCTTGATGCGCTCCACGGCGGTGCCGTTTTCGATCTGATCCAGCGGGATCAGCGTGGCGCCGGGGATCACGGCGATCTCCGCTTCGGGCGGGTTGCGCACGTCGATCAGCACCATCCCGGAGGTGTCGCCATCCAGCAACGTTTTGAGTTCGCCCACGCTGATGCTCTCCACCGCGCCGGCCTCCTCCTGGCCAGGGGCGGTGCCGCCCACGCCGCAGAACTCCTGGTAGTCGATCAGTTTGTCGATCACCGGGCGCTCGGGGTTGGGCCGCAGCTTCAGCTCGCGGAACTTCATGCCCAGGGCATCGAACAGCAGCAGGCGGCCGCTGAGGGTGGTGCCGATGCCGGTGATGATCTTCACCGCCTCGGTGGCCTGGATCACACCGATGATGCCGGGCAGCACGCCCACCACACCGCCCTCGGCGCAGGAGGGCACCATGCCCGGCGGCGGCGGTTCGGGGAACAGGTCGCGGTAGTTGGGGCTTTCGGTATCCAGGTTGAACACCGTGGCCTGGCCCTCGAACCGAAAGATCGAGCCATACACGTTGGGCTTGCCCAGCAGCACGCAGGCGTCGTTCACCAGGTAGCGGGTGGGGAAGTTGTCGGTGCCGTCGCAGACGATGTCGTACGGGCGGATGATCTCCAGGGCGTTCTCACTGGTGAGCGCAGTTTCATAGAGGTCCACCTGGCAGTGGGGGTTGATCTCCAGGATCCGGGCCTTGGCCGATTCGATCTTGGGCTTGCCCACCCAGCTGGTGCCGTGGATCACCTGCCGCTGCAGGTTGGAGTGATCCACCACATCGAAATCCACGATGCCGATGCGGCCCACGCCGGCGGCCGCCAGGTAGAGCAGCAGGGGCGAGCCCAGGCCGCCGGTGCCCACGCAGAGCACCGCGGCGGCCTTGAGCCGCTTCTGCCCCTCCATGCCCACCTCGGGAAGGATCAGGTGGCGGGCAAAGCGGGCCACCTCATCGGGGCTCAGCTGAATGCCGCTGGTGTCGGGGGGAAGCATGGGCTCTGGGCGCTCTCCAACTAACTACTCTCCCAAACGCCCGGTCGGCCTCAGGCAGCCGGGCGCACATCCATGGCCAGGGGCCGGGGCTCCGGTGGCCGATCGCCCTCAGCGGCCGGGATCCACCAGGCGCGGAAGGCATCGGCAGCCGGCCCCACGCCGCTGTGGATCAGCATCAGGGTGGGCCCGAAGCACAGCTCCAGATCCGTGCCGGAGGGCACCGCTGCGCTGGTGGGGTGGCTGTGGGCTGCTCCGATCACCTGCAGCCCCCGCTCGCGACACCATTTCTGGGCCAGCAGCTGCTCGCGCGGATCGAGGTGAAAGCGATGGCAGCGCTGCTCGGCCGGTTCCCAGCTGTTGCGGCAGGGCCAGATCCGCTCCAGCCGCAGCTGCTGATCGCGCCAGTGACCCAGCAGCAGGGCGCAGCCCTCCTGTGGCGCCGCCGCCCGCAGCACCCGCTCCAGAACGATCAGGCAATGCCGATCTGTGTCCAGTCGCTCTGGCCATCGGGCGGTCACCCGGATACCTTATGCGCACTCAACAAGCAAGACGCCTGCTCCCATGAGCGACGAGAGCACCGAACTGAAGGAGCAGGAAACCGCCGCCGCGGATGAGGCTGGTGCCAGCTTCAGCGAGCGCTACAGCGAGATCCTGGGCAAGGTGAACCAGACCCTAGACAAGGTCGACTGGACCCAGATGGGCCGCATCGGCAAGGGTGTGGGGATCCTGGTGGCCGTGATCGTGGCCCAGGTGCTGATCAAGGGTGTGCTCGACACCATCAACCTGCTGCCCGTCGTGCCTGGCCTGCTGGAGCTGCTGGGTCTGGTGGTGGTGGGCCAGTGGAGCTGGCAGAACCTCACCACCAGCGAGAAGCGCGGCGCCGTGGTGTCCAAGCTGCAGAACCTGCGCCAGGAATACCTCGGCTGAATCAGCCCAGCTCCTCTAGCAGCGATCGGATGCTGGCAGCGCTTTGCTGCCAGTAGCCGCCGCCGAACAGGTTGGCGTGGTTGAGCAGGTGGTAGAGGTTGTAGAGCTTCGCCCGGCGCTGGTGGCCCGCTGGTAGCGGCCACTCCCTCTGGTAGCCCTCGAAGAAGGCCGCCGGGAAGCCACCGAACAGCTGCGCCATGGCCAGATCCACCTCCCGATCGCCGCGATACACGGCCGGATCGAACAGGGCGCCGCGTCCATTGGCCAGCAGGCCTGCATTGCCGCTCCACAGATCGCCGTGCACCAGCACGGGGTCGACGGTGTGATCGGCGAGCCAGGGTTCCGCCAGTTCCAGCAGCTGTTGCCCCTGGGCCAGCCGCTGGCCCGAGCGCTGGGCCCAGGCCAGCTGCATCCCCAGCCGCCGCTGGCAGAAAAACTGCGGCCAGCTGTCCATCCAGCCGTTGGCCTGGGGCCCGGAGCCGATGAAGTTGTCGCTGGCCCAGCCGAAGCCGCCGCCGTGGCCCTCCAGGCTGGCCCGGTGGAGCTGGGCCAGTCCGGCCCCCAGGTCCTGCCAGTGGCCCTCGCTGTTGCCGCCCGTGGCGCGGCCCAGATCCAGCCAACGCAGCAGCAGCAGCCCGCAGTTCTCCTCGGCGGCCAGCGCCAGCGGCTCCGGG
>Ga0214917_10007172_pt1 | contig 11364 bp, 11 predicted proteins | sample LL_1208_BB_MetaG_FD_177983 | JGI IMG/M metagenome (GOLD analysis project Ga0214917, IMG submission 177983) | Freshwater microbial communities from Lake Lanier, Atlanta, Georgia, United States - LL_1208_BB | ecosystem: Environmental > Aquatic > Freshwater > Lake | place: USA: Georgia | collected...
TTTACTACATCCTCTCCGTAACAGGCGGGGTACTCGGAGTTGACTCCTCCTCTTCAAATCTCTCTGAAACTAAGTTGGAGGCCTAAGACACTTTAAGTTGGCGCACGCTGTGCCCGTTAACTCTTAATCCGCAAGAGATGTTGAAAGGACTGTTCGCTAAGTACTGAAAAGTTCATATTTTGAACGGGAAAGTACATGTAATAGTCCTATTAGACATCACTAAAAAAGATTAAGTAGTAACGAGGTAGTAACGCATTTGGATGGGAATAAAGCGCTCGCGGCTTTAGTTCTACAAACCAAGTGTTGTGAAAAGTCGAATGGTTCGACCTCGGGGGAAGCGCAATACTCTTAACGAGAGGTAAGAGAAGTGAATAACTCCCCCGACACAGGCAAGAAAGTATCTAATAAGCCTAAGAGAGCCAATGGCCGAGGCAGCATCTATCAGATTACAAAATCCAATGGCAGGAAAGTTTGGAAAGCTGCCATTAAAGATATAAATGGCAAGTTACGCACGAAGAACTTCACAAAATTATCAGAGGCAGAAGACTGGGTTGCAGACCAAAGACGCGCTCGCGACCTGGGTGAAAATACCTACGCCGCCAATCCAAAGATGACAGTGGCAGAGTTTCTGGTTGGCTGGGCTAATACTCAATACGGACCAGACCAGGAAAGTACTCAGCGCTCTTACCAGAGCGTTATTAGGAATCACATTGCACCCGCCATCGGCAAGATCAAAGCATCAGAGCTAACTACAAAAACAGTAGAAAACCTTTTCCGTGACATGCATGTCAATGGATTTGGTGCTGGCACCATTCGGATCACCCGTGCAGCACTATCGGCTGCATATAACGACGCAGTGCGATTAGGCGATTTGGTCCGTAACCCTGTGCGCAATACAAAGATGCCTAATGTCACTGCAAAGACTACAAAACCACTCCCCCGCGCCGATTGGGAGAAGGTCTACCTAGAGGCCATGAAAGATCCGCGAATGCACGCCCGTATCGAAGTTGCAGGCATGTTGGGACTACGCCCAGGTGAAGCACTAGGGCTTAAGTGGTCTGACCTAAATGTTGAGGATTGCACGCTTCTAGTTGAACGTCAGGTTCAAAGAGCAAAGGGGAAAGGACTAGTTCTTAAAGAGGTAAAACAAAAGACCGTACGAACTTTAAAGATTTCCCAAACAACGGTCCATATTCTCCTTAGCTACAAGCGACACCAAGCCTTAAACAAAGCCAAGTGGGTTGAAGTTAACAACCTTATGTTTCCTAACACGGTGGGCAAGCTAGGTGATGAGAAAAGTGACCGATTGGCCTTTAAGAATCTACTGGCCGCTGCTGGAGTACCTGATTGCCAGCTATATCAACTGCGCAAAACTGCATTTACTGCGATGGCTGGGCAGACTGATCTAAAAACTTTAATGGAATTCTCTGGGCATACCCAAGTTTCAACTGTCATCGGTAATTACGTATTTGCTACAAGCGAATCGATGGACTCAGCGATCAAAAAGATGGATCAATTACGTCCCGCGCGCTCGAGTTAATTCTTAAGCAAAGTAATTACGCAAAGTACGACTGTACTAAAGGCAAGAATCCAGGTTGCCGTTTTAAGTCCTTTAGTAGCTTGGTTTAGCTCCCATGCAGCCCTAGCTTGCATCTCTGCCATGGCCGCTCGATTTTCACCGCCAGATTCAGGATGATTTTTACGGACTTGCTCAATTAGATCGGTCCAGACTTTGGGGAGTTCACTAGTAAAAAACTTTTTCATACTGTGGGTACCTTTGATCCATCTGGAAGTCGATGAGTTTTACCTTTGATAACTCCATCTTTAGGTGGATTAAAATGGTTATAGAGCGACATAGAAAGCGCTCTCGTCATCATCCGTTGAAAATCTGGTTGATTGAAAAAAGCCTTAAATAGGTCTTCATTCGCCTCATGCCGCTCGATTAATCCATCTGCTACAAGGGGAACGAAGTGCATCTCAAAATTGTCGTAGTCGTTTGCTCGCGCAACTTCCATTAGATCTGGATCATTCGCATAATGTTGTTGCTGTTGTTCAAACCAAATACGGTCAGCATCTGTAAGGTTTAGTCCAAACCGTTCATTCAAGTCCGCAATTAATCGAGAGAGTAGCTCTGTTTCATCCTCTTGCTTCCCTCCTGTGCTCTCACTTATTGCTGGATCCATGGGATCCTCGGTTCCATGCACTAATGAGAGGTCCTCATTCTGCGCAATTATCTGCGTGCGAAGATGAGTCAATACAACTGAATCATCGATATCGACAGTGCCGCCACCACTTCCTAGTAACAAGCGACGTTCTAGCATTTTTGTGTAGTAATACAACTCTTCGAGTTCAAGATCCTTAAAGGGGACTATCTGAGCCAGGAATGAGTAGGCCGAAACATAATTCCGACATAAACTTTTGAAATCTACCTTTGATTCATCATCAAGCAAGTTCCAGCGCTCAACTGCTGTATCTGTATTCGCCTTCAAAGCTGAGCTTCCAGCTGTTGTCGACTTCAAAATTCCGTCAACCGCAAGACGCATTTCATCTTTGTGAAGGATATTCGCAGCCATTAATCGCTGCTGCAGGTTGTACAAGATATTTGGATCTGTAGGCACAGAGGTGGTCGCTTCGTAGTAAGGCCTAAAGGCCTCTTGGATTTCCTCTGAGTTATTAACAAAATCGAGAACAAAAGTGTCCTCTTTATCGGGGTGAATTCGATTCAAACGTGACAAAGTTTGCACCGCTGAGATTCCATTCAACTTTTTATCTACATACATAGTATGGAGAAGCGGCTGGTCAAACCCAGTCTGATACTTCTCGGCTACCACAAGCACCTGGTAAGACTTTGCAAATTCTTCTGGAATTGCAGAGCTCTTAATTGCATTCATCAGGTACTCGGTGTATTCAGAACCCTTAACATCTGGGTCGTAGACCGTGCCCGAGAAGGCAACCAAGGTGCGGACATCCTTATAGTTCTTTTCTGCAATATACGCATCTATGGCTTGCTTATATCTCACCGCATGTAGTCGTGATCTGGTCACAACCATTGCTTTGGCAGAGCCATCAATCTTCTTCGCTGTATTTACCCTGAAGTGCTCAACAATAATTTCTGCTTTTTGAGCAAGGTTTGTTGGATGAAGAGACGCATAACGGGCAAGAGCAGATGCAGCTTTCCCTTTGGGAACTTCAAGATCAGCGGCTCCCAAATTATTTGCAAGTTTGTAATAGGTTTTATAAGTCGTGTAATTCTTTAGGACATCGAGAATGTATTGCTCTTCGATGGCTTGTCTCATTGAATACTGATGGAAAGCAACATAGACCGGCTCACCGGTCGCTGATTCAACCTTTTCGCCGAAGAGCTCTAAGGTCTTAGATTTAGGTGTTGCAGTGAAAGCAAAGAAGGTGATGTTGTCAGCTTTGCCTCGCGCTGACACTGATTTTTCCAACAAATCCTCAAAACTATCTTCGATACTCGTGTTTAAAGCATCGAACTCTTCAGCAGCTAGAAGTGCATCTGAGGTGCTTCCACCACTTAGGACTAGCTTTAAATCTTTTGCGGTATCACCAGATTGTCCGGAATGTGCCTCATCCACAATGATCGCAAATCTGGTTCCAGCGAGTTCTGTTGCTGATTTAGCAACAACTGGAAAGGTCTGAATAGTTGTAATAACGATACGCGTAGCCTTTGTTTCTAGAGCCTGACGTAGTTGCACGTTCTTACTTCCGCTATCCTCTCGTACAGATACGATCGATCCAGGCTGGTGATCAAATGATGCAACAGTATCTCGAAGTTGCTGGTCAAGAACCCTACGATCAGTAACAACAATAACTTTGTCAAAAAGAGGTTGGTTCGAACCAATTCCCTTAGTCGCGAGACTGCTCGTTGGATCTATTTCCGCGGGAGTATGGAGAACTGACAAACGGTGGGCAAGCCAACTAATTGTGTTGGATTTTCCACTACCAGCAGAATGTTGAGCCAAACGATTCACGCCAGGCCCGGAAATTGATGTCGCAGCAACCATAGATTCAACAGAATGCCACTGATGAAAGCGAGGGAATATAACTGTTTTCTCTCCAGTCTTTCTTCCAGTTGCTTCATCAACTCTGTATGAGACGTGAATGTACGAACCAAGGATTCTTAGCCAGTTATCACGCTGTAGAACTTCATGCCAGAAATATCTAGTCTTCTCCCCTGCTGGATCGAGAGGATTTCCTAATCCGCCAGCCTTACCTGCGCCAGCCGCACCCTGATTGAAGGGAAGGAAAACCGTACTAACACCTTTCAATTGCGTGGTCATAAAAACATCATTTTCATCAAGTGCGAAGTTAACCAATGATCGGCTTCTAAATATCAGGTCGTTTGGCTTCCGGTCCGTCCGGTACTGCCTAATTGCATGCTTTACATTTTGTCCAGCAGTCTGAGCTTTAAGTTCTGCAGTTGCCACCGGAATACCATTTAGAAAGAAGACTAAATCAATACTGTCATCGACATTTGTCTCAGACATTTTTATCTGACGCGTAACGGTCACTCGGTTGGCATTATATTTTTCACGATTGTCCGGCGTAAGGTCATGCGCAGGAACGAAATAAGCCAATTGGAACTTAACGCCGAGGTCAACAACTCCCTTACGTAGAACATCAATAGTTCCTCGGCTGTCAATTTCTTTGGCCAAGCGTTCAGAGAACTTCTTCCATGCAACATCACTCCCACCATGGAGAGATATGAGTCTCTCCCAATCCTCACTCTGGGTAGCTGAAACAAAAAGCTTCAGTTCTTCAAGATCAAGTCCGATCTCACGTGCGTAATTTGATTTACTTCCTTGATGCCAGTGGTGATTAACCAAGTGCTCCGTGATTATTTTTTCAAGAGTACTTTCATAGTGCGCCAAGTCTGACATTATGCAACGCTCCGTTTAGTAGTAACATCAAATTGACCAGTGACAGCACCGGTTATAACAGCAGACTTATATTCCTCCAACAGAGCAATCGCAGAAGTGAGTTCGTTTGAAAGAACTCCATTAGAGTCCCTAAACTTCATATACTCGGTTCCAATTTCTTCTTGAATCTCTTTTTGGAAATGTGGGACTTGAAGCCCCCGTAATTTTTCAAGTGTTAGATGTCGAATTGTGGCACCATTGCAGATAATTGAGAAGTAATTTGAGTTTTTCACTAATTCCAGAACAGCATGAGCGTAACTCAATGATGAGTTTGGGAGGGCTCTAACTCTGTGGAGACTGTTTTGAATTATGACTGGCTCTCCGAAATAGAATTGGGAGTTTCCCACGTCCCCGCCTTCTACGACGAGCAAATCTCCAGATTCAACTAGAGAGCTTTTAAAATCACCGGGGGCAACCCACATTTTTTGGTCTGGCGCTTCATGCAAGTTGCTCATACTCGCTGCGTTTAAATATGGAACAAAAACATCAGATTCTGACTTGGGTTCAGGTTGAACCATTTTACCTAAACTCACATCAAATATTCGACCGAACTGCTGATGTGCATGGACCATGCGATCAAGATACGGCAAGGAGTAAGTACCATTTGCATCTATGTTATTTAAAAAACTTTCATAAAGTTTAGTGCGAACAATTTCAGAATTCACCCGTATTTGATTTTTTTTATTTGCCACGATACCGTTTATGACTTCTATTTGAATTTCCAAGAAATCTGCAATCCTACGCTGTTCTTCAAGAAGAGGAATTCTAAGTTTTAAATCTCGAATACTTTCCCATGAAATATCAAACTGAGTGGGTGGCATCCACTTACTTAGACGCGTTAGCTCAGCCAAGTAAGGTTTAGATTTCAGTAAGTAACCTAAGAATCTTGGCTCGATGAGCGATCGATCAGGTCGAGCGATTATGTAAGCAGGACTCACGATTCCTTCGTAGTCACTAATTCCAAATCCACCTTGCCAGGTACGCAATTTGTTAAATACAAGATCGTTCGGCAGAACGCGTTGATATTTCTCTAAGCTCTCACCAAGTTGGTTATGGTTGTCTTCCCGACTCGCACGAGGAACAACACCAGCGTCGAGAAAAACTGAGAGTGATTCAAGATCTGGAAAACCCGACTCAGAAACCTTTCGTGCAACGGCCCTAAAGGGTAATTCGGTCCAACCAGCGGCTATCTCAAACTCATCTAACACTGTATTCATTTTAATTCCTGCATCAGCACTTGTATCTGTTGCTCTAGAGATTCAATTTCGCCACGTATTTCAGCTACGGGCCTTGGCGGTGTATAGGTGTAAAACTGACGAGTGAATGGAATCTCATATCCAATTTTAGTTTTACTGTGATCAACCCAAGCATCAGAGACATACGGTGTGATCTCCTTGAGTAGATACTCTTCTGATAGTTTTTTGATAGCCTTCGAGCGTTCACTCTCATTCATTTGGATAAACCCTGCGAATAGAGAAACATTCTCATTGTCTCGAAGGTCTGGATCAGCCTCAAACGCGTACTTCTTGCCTTGGACTGGATTGGCTGATGAATCAGTAGTTGCAATTGCTTTCATAGCTGCTTTTGTTTCCTTGCCTTCAAGGCCAGCGCTAAGAACAGCCCCCTCGGCTTCCTTTTCTGACATAAACGTTTTCCCATTCAATACGGCTAATTTCAGTCGAAGTGCAGCTGGCGCTGTTTGAAGTATTTCTTCATCTACACGCCAGATCCTGCGAAGGGGACGTTCAATTGTTAGGCGTGCAAATCCAAATTCCTCATTCTTCATCACTTTCACGCGCTTATCGGAGGAATTAAGTGAGGCATTCGAGTACAGATTTGTTATTTGTTCAATGGCACCCGAAGTTAGCTCTTTACGTTTATCACCAAGAGATTTGCGCATTTTTGTGCCAAGTTCACGAGCATCTACCAAACGGACTAGGCCCTGAGATTTCTTATTCTTGCGATTACTAATAATCCAAATATAAGTACCGATGCCTGTGTTATAGAACATTTGGTCTGGCATCGCCACGATTCCCTCTAGCAAGTCATTTTCAATGATCCATCTACGAATCTCAGATTCGCCTGATCCTGCTTGTCCTGAAAAGAGCGGTGAACCCGAGAGAATTATCGCTATTCGCGATCCTCCTTCAATTATGTCTTTCGTTTCGGGCTTGTCAGTAACTGGCTTCATCTTGCTAATCATGTGTTGGATAAAAAGGAATGAGCCATCACTAATACGTGGTAAACCGGCACCATAACGACCGTCAAAACCTTTGGTCTTATGCTCTTTTTCAATCGGTTCTTGATACTTCTTCCAATCAACACCATATGGTGGGTTTGAAATACAGTAATCAAACTGTTTATCCGCGTGGCCATCTTCATTGTTGAGGCTGTTACCTAAAGTAATTCTTGTTGGGTCCTGGCCTTTGATCATCAAATCAGAACGAGCGATCGCCCAAGTTTCAGGATTTAGCTCTTGGCCGAAAACATTCAGTTTTATGTTGGGATTAAGGTCATGCAGGTACTCCTCAGCAATTGAAAGCATTCCACCAGTTCCGCAAGCAGGGTCATAAATGCTGCGGATTGGTTTTTGTCCTGCGAGCGCTTTTGAATCCTCGATAAAGAGGAGGTTCACCATGAGGCGGATTACCTCACGCGGGGTGTAGTGCTCTCCAGCTGTCTCGTTGGACATTTCCGAGAACTTGCGAAGTAGTTCTTCAAAGACGTAACCCATTGCTTCATTTGAGACAGTTTCTTCAGATAGATCTAAGTCCGCGAACTTACCGATGATTTGATAGAGCAAGCCCTGCTCTTCCAGCTTCTTAATCTTTTCAGGGAAGCCATACTTATCGAGAACTTCGGATGCGCTTGGTGAAAAGGCGCGTATGTAGGAGTTGAGGTTTGATGCCACCTTGTCAGGGTCTTGCAGAATCTTGGTCAGCGAAAGCGGAGAGATGTTGTAAAAGTTATGGCCAGATTCTTTGTTAAGGATTGTTTCCAGATCATTAATCTTGCCCTCTAGAGACTTAGACTTTGCAATTACCTTCTCCTTAGTCTTCTCAAGAGCACACTCGAGTCGCCGCAATACAACAAAGGGAAGGATGGTTTGCCCGTACTCGTGGGGCTTGAAGTCTCCCCTAAGGATGTCGGCAACCGACCAGATGAGGCTGACTTTGTCTTGGAATCCCTTGGGCTGGCTCATGTAGGAAACTTTAGCTGGATGGACCGACAAATAGGACCCCCCAGGGTTAAATGGCCACTAATTATCTGACCATCCAGGTGTTACACCCAGGTAAGGGTTATGTCTTAAGACAGTAGCCAAAGCGCGGTTACACAATACCCATTATTAGTACCTAGAAGGCCCGTAGCGCGGTTATGGAAGGCGCGGTAATACAAATTATCTACCAACATAGAATTAATAAGAAGATATTTCCCTAGATTAACTAAATGTGAAGTGCTGTGCATTTCTATATTTGATTGGTCTACTCTAAATTTGAAAAAATATTTCCCTAGGGAAATATCTTCTTATCCAAACTGCTCTCTGCCATATGCCTATGTGCAATATATAGTATAAATAATTACTATCTGCATGGTGCCTCTTATCATGATAAGAGTGAATATTTCCGATTTTCGCAGTGAATTTTCTCGTCCTTATTATCATGATAATAGTCCTATTAAATGCACGGAAACCTGGTCTCTGGCGCAGATCTCTACTGTTAATTTAGGCAGTAGCCAAAATAAATAGTTCTGCGTTTAGTAGGACAGTTTGTAATTACCGCGAGAAAATTATTGATACACAACTACCAATAGGAGTATCAATGAACGAAATTGCAAACCTTATCGACCGTAAGCAAGCTGCCCAGATGCTTGGGGTCACTGTTGCCACTATCGACCAGTTAGTAAAGCTAGAACTCTTGCAATCCCACAAGATCGGAAGTCATAGAGTTTTCTCTAGGCAGTTCATCCAGGACTTTATTGAGTACCTGGAGGAGGCAACCGGCGATAAGCATGAGTTCAAGCGCAAAGGCTTCGCTGGATAAAACTACGCTAAGTAACGATCTATCACTTGTCGGTTACTCTCAGTAACCTTTACCGCATGATCAGCACTCAAATCCGTGAAGTACTAGAGCTTCAGAAGCAATACACCTTTAAGAACACGCCAGCTATGCAGCGTCGCGGCCGACTAATTCGTGAAGAGATTGCTGGATCGCTCAGCGAAAATCTTGATCGGTTTAAGTCAAAGTATGAGATTGCCATTGACGACCTTTGGGTGCAGGGTAAGGATGGGGATGGAAACAAAGCTGAAATTCCATGGGTGCGCCTTGCCTCAAAAGAGTTAAGTCCAAGTGCAACAAAAGGATGGTACGTAGTCTTCTTGTTTTCTGCCACGGGTTCTAATTGCTATTTGAGTCTTGGCCATGCAAGCACCACTTACGATGGTGATTCGATGGAGCGGAGGTATCAAAAGGCGCTCGCCCCAGAGGTTGCAGAGGGATTAATGCGATGGGGCCGAGAAAAACTTAACCTTAACGAAATTAAGAATCCGAGACTTAAATTTTCTAGAAACTTAGAGGCGAAGGGCAACTTAGCTGAGGCATACGACCGCACGAGTTTGTGTGGGTTTGAATATCGCAAGGAAAGCATTCCCTCTGATGATCAAATTCTAAGTGATGTTGAATTCTTGCTCGGGTTATTGTCCAAGATTTACATCCTGCAAGAAACTGATGCGACTATCCCTGGAAGCGAAAGCCCCGAGCATCAAGATGCAGTCGCTGCAATCGCTCAAGCAGCCGGTCGTGATCTAACAGGACCTAGGCGTCAGGGGCGCCCACGACTTCCCCAAGCTCATAAGAAAGTAATTGAAGAACATGCCGTTCAAGTTGCGATGAAACATCTTGAGAAGAAAGGCTTCACAAATATAAAAGATGTTGGTAAAAACCACTCTTACGATATTGCAGCAAAATTGAATGGTGTTGACTTCTATGTGGAAGTAAAAGGTACTATTTCGCTTGGCGAAAAGGTAGTGCTAACAAAGAACGAGGTGCTGCTACACAGGCAAGAGCATCCCAACAATGCATTAATCGTGGTCAGTCAGATCGAACTTGATGGCAGTGAGCCACCATCGGCAAATGGAGGAAAGGTCCTGTTTGTTTCACCTTGGGAGATAGACGACTCGGATTTGGAAGCCCTCGGATATGACTATCGAATTAGGAAAAACTCTTAGCTGTAAATTAATTTGTCGAACGGCAAGCTTTATGGACCCATCGAATAGGAAATTCAAAATTGTGATCCCTAACTCTTGATTCATGGGATGCGATAGGAGCCCTACAAGAAGTACATAGGTTTTTGGACTCTTCTTGAGGAGCCTCAGTACTTTTTGATTCTATAGTCTCCCAAAGGTCATATGGGTCTTGTTCTGACAAAATCATTTCCAGCTCTCGCCTTGAGTGAAGTCCTGCAAAAGGATTCTTCTCGCCGATTACCCGAGGGGTCACGCCTTGTCTCACATACTCAGCTTTAGGGCTTGCAAATTTCCTTCGCTTGCTTGTTGGCAGCTCACAAAATCTTTTAATTTCAGCTATGACTTCTAAGGTTGAAGTCATAACTTGGTCATGTGTGAATCTAATAAAAGAATAGCCATCTCGCTCCAAATTTCTTTGTCGCGTATCATCAGAATCGAAGTTGCCTTCATGACTTTTACCATCAACCTCAATAATTACCTTTTTATCCAAACTGACGAAGTCCACAATAAAGGGAACCATCACTACCTGAAACTGAAAATTTAAGCCGGGTAACTCTTGAGTTAATGCAGTCAGAAGCCTTTGTTCTGAGCTCGTGGGGTTATTTTTGTGCTCCTGCGCTCGCTTCAAAAGTAATTGATAGCCTGACAGCCTCTGATATTGACTCATGGGAGATGTCTAATCAAAACGTAACGTGTGAAGGACCTCGCTTAGTTGACCAAAGTTTAATTCAAGGTCAAGGAGCTCAATACCTTCAGGAGTCTTAGATTTCTGCATCCCCTGGGCTTTGATCCAGGCACGATAAATTATTGGAGCATCTGGGTTATTTCGCACAAAATTCTTTGCCGATAATGCAACATCTGGGGTATTCACAATCCATGTGGCGACCGCTTTGGTCTTTTCGTTTTTCCAGAACCCGGCTTCCATAGTAGAAAGGTAGCAACCGGGTAGTAACGCTGGTAGTGGTTTGGATGCAAAATTCGATAATTGAGTGTTTACTAGGCTTATTACATGCGGTAGTGTGCGTGATTAGTAGTGCGTAAGACCTTACTTCCGTTAACTCTTAATCACCACCTCCACCACCCCCTCCGGCGTCGCACTCTCCCCCAACTCCACATTCACATTGGTTGGTATGCCATTGATCTGGGCAGCAGACAGGATTGAGAGTTGGGCTGCTATCTCAG